>VFQR01000531.1_pt1 | contig 49388 bp, 38 predicted proteins | sample 3512321 | NCBI WGS metagenome assembly VFQR01 (sample SAMN10412374, study PRJNA504923) | tailings metagenome | isolation source: Relicate 3 Philex TSF1 revegetated site | place: Philippines: Tuba, Benguet | collected 2017-08-29 | reverse complement strand
GTGCGCCGCTCGTTCCGCCGCAAGTTCTTCGGCATCAAGGGCAGCCGGGTGAACGAGGTCGATCTGGTGGACGAAGCGCAGATCGCCGATCTCAACAAATCGCACCACAACGTGGTGATGGGGCTTGTCGGCGCGCTGGTGGTGCTGATCGTGATCGGTATCGTGGACGACTTCGCGAGCGAGACGCCGATCGGGCAGACGGCCTCGGCCGCGCTCCCCACCGCGAGCAAGCTGGCTCCCACAGCGACTGCTCCGGCGAAAACCCAGAAAAAGTAAGCGGCAGCCTTCGGGTTAGGGCGCTCGGACCGCGTCACGGCAGGCTCCTGCCGCCACGTGGCTCGTTTGGCCTGCCCGCGCCGTTAATTGACGAAGATCCTGACGCTCCTGCGGCGCCTCCCGGCGTAACCGCTGAGCAGCGCGAGGGCGCCAAAGGTCAGAAACGTGGGGATGTCCAGGATCGGGCCGAGCAGGCCGTTCCACAACCATGGCGCGACGGCCGAGACCGCCTTCTTGGCCGCCGCGAAAGAACTGGGGCTCAGCTCCTGCCAGTGCTCGTCCAGGGAAGTGGCGTGGAAGCCCCCAGAGCCATAGACCGGCGGCGTGGCATCGACGACGAGCGCGACGGTGGCAACCAGAAGAAAGACGGCGGCGAGAAAGCGGAAAACGGCCATTTGCAGCTCATGCCTCGGGCGCGGGTATCGGCGGCAGCCGGACGAGCCCCGAAACTCGTGGGACCTCCAGCCGCCTCCTATCTAACATGCGGGAGGGAAAAAGAAGATGGGTCGCACCGGTTGGCGTGTTGCCTCCCAGACGGTTCTGAGTATAGTGCGCCGCTTCAGGCCCGTTCGGTCCCAATTTCTGGGTTTTCCGGCTTTCGGTCCTGTCCCCTCGCCTGTTCCGGGCAGGGTGTATCTGCGGAGAGATGGCCGAGTGGTTGAAGGCGCACGCCTGGAACGCGTGTAGGCGGGCAACCGTCTCGTGGGTTCGAATCCCACTCTCTCCGCCATTTTATCGCTCACGCGCCGATGGCGCTCCGCGAGGGCGCGGCACTCGCCGCGGGTCGCCTTGCTCCCCGGCCCTCAGGGCCGAAGCTCAATCTCCTTCCGCTGTACCGCTCACGCGCCGATGGCGCTCCGCGAGGGCGCGGCACTCGCCGCGGGTCGCCTTGCTCCCCGGCCCTCAGGGCCGAAGCTCAATCTCCTTCCGCTGTACCGCTCACGCGCCGATGGCGCTCCGCGGGCGCGACCTTACGACATCGCGATTTCCTTCTCGCGCAGGGCGCGCTCGATGGCGACGTAGAGGTCGTTGATCACGGTCGAGCGGTGAGCGGGTTGCAGCACGAACGCACGTACCTCGAACTCCAGCGCGTGGGCGCCGAAGCCGATGAAGAACACGCTCGGGGCAGGCGTATCGAGCACCTGCGGCGTCGCCTTCACCGCTTCGAGAATGAGCATCTGGGCCCGCAGCGTGTCCGTGCCGTAGGCGATCGAGACCTTGAGCGTCACGCGCGTGATGCTGTCGGTGCGCGTCCAGTTGATGACCTTCTCGGTGATGAGGGCCTTGTTGGGGATGATGATCTCGCGGTTCTCGCCGTCGGTCATGCTGGTGGCGCGGATGTGGATGCGCGAGACGGTGCCGGTGAGATTGCCGATGGTCACCGTGTCGCCGACACGGACCGGGCGCTCGAACAGGATGATGAGGCCCGAAATAAAGTTGGCGACGATCTCCTGCAAACCGAAGCCGACACCGACGCCGAGCGCAGCCACGATCCATTGTACCTGGCTCCAATCGAAACCAATGCTGCGGAAGGCAAAGATGAGGCCGACGATGGCGATCACATAGCGGCTCACCGCACCGACCGCATAGCGGGTTCCGGCCTCGATACGCAGGCGATGAAGCGCCGTGATCTCGAGCAGCCCGGGCAGATTGCGGGCGGCGATGAAGGTGATGGCGCCGATCGCGAGCGCGACCATGACGTTGGACACCGTCACCGGGACAAGGCGGGTCGCGCCGTCCACCGTCACCGTCTGCTGCCAGAGGGCGACGTCGAGGAGAGCGAGCGAAGGAATCGCTTCGCGCCAGAACAACCACAGGCAGGCAGCCAGAAGCAGGAACGCGATGAGACGGACGAGCTTGCGCGTCTGATCGCTGATGGAGGCGATATCGACCTCCGGCTCCTGCTGCAGAACGGGGGGCGCCTCTCCGGCGGCCTCACTCGCCTCCACGGCGGCCGCCTGGGCACGTGCCTTCTCGCGGCGCTCATGGGCGCGCTTGATTTCGAGGCGGCGTCGGGCGACGAGCACCTCGCGCATGGCGACGTTGTAGACGAGGAAGGCGCCGACCGCGATGGCAACCGAGAGGATGAGGCTGGTCTGGATCTGCGCCGCGCCATCATAGTAGCCCGCGAGCGCGAGTCCGGCGATGGCGAGTGGCGTCATCCAGAGCAGGCTGTGCCACAACACGCGCGTGACCCAGAGCGCGCCCCCGGGCGTCAGGCGCTCTGCGAAAATACCGCGCCGCGGTCCCGTGACCCGGGCCACGAAGATCGATACCGCCAGGGCGCCCACAAAGAAGGCGAGCCGCCCGAGGCCATCACGCAGGTTCTGGGCGCTGCTGACGCTGATGGCGCCCAAGATGAACGCGACCGGCGTGACGACGTACTTCAGCCACTTGAGGTCCTTCCAGAGCACCACGCGGGCACGATCCGACCAGCCGAAGTGGGCGGTGAACAATCCGCCCTCCACGCAGACGAACTGGGCGAAGCGCAGGAATGCGAGAAGGGACGCCGCACTGAGGAGGCCCGCGCCGACGGCGAACGCAAACTCTGAGGCAAGGGGTGGCTGCGTGAGAAGCCAGCCGGCGAAGCCGATCAGGATCGGGGTGTTGGCGGCCAGCAGAGCCGTGATCAACAGCGCTTCGGGCGTGCGCCAGTAGCTATCGGTCGAGTAGCGGCCCACGGCCTCGGCGATGGCGCGGAGGCGCGCCAGCAGCCGCCGCGAGAACACCGTGAGCACGCCGAAGACAGCGAATGCGGCCAACGCCGGGATCGGGTTCGCCATCAAGCGCTCGAAGAGCGTTTTGCCGGTGGCCATCCAGGCCTCCGGAGACGCGATCCAATCGAGGCTCTCCTTGACCTGGTTCAGCGAGCTGAAGCTCACCGGTCCTGAGCTCGGCAGCCAGAGAAGGCGGCTGTTGAGAAGCGCGCCGAGCTGGGTCGTCTGATTGAGCAGGTCCCGCTCGGCGCCGTTCAGCTCGGCGAGCTGGCTGATACGGGCGGCCAGCGCGTCATGCAGCTGCACGTAAACCTCGCGGCGGGCGACCGCGAGCTTCTCGATGGCGGGGCGGACATCCGGCGGCGGCACAGGCTCGCCCTGCTTGAGCGAGCTTGCGAGCACGCGATCTGCCATGCCGGCCGCATCGGCCAGCGCACGGCGGCCTTCATCGGCTTGCAAGCGCTTCAGACGTGCATCGACGATGGCCTGGTCGCGATCCCAGATGCGCCGCTGGAGCCTGCTGGTGGAGGGAAGCTGGGCGCGCATGGTGCGCAGAAATTCGCTGAACTCGCCGCCGATACTGCCGATCTCCAGAACCTGCTGGGCGGCGGCCTTGCTGTCGCGAATGCGCGCGATCTCGGCCTGAACTTCTGCGAGCTTTGCCTTGCCCTCCTCGAGCGCACGCGCAGTCTCGGCCTCGCGCTGACGGAGCACCTCGGTATCCTTCACGAAGGCGCGCAATACGGGGTGCTGAGAAGCGAGCTTGCGGGCTTCGCGGTCGATTTCCTGCTGCCGCTTGTCGGTCTCGGCCTGCTTCAGCGCGTTGACGCGGGCTTCCAGAATGGGAATGCGGCGTGACAGCTTTTCGAGCTTGGCGGCTGCAAGATCGCGCCGGGCCGTGGTCGCGGCCTGGCGCGAGGGAAGGCTGATCAGCTCCTGATCCAGCATGTTGAGTTTCGCAGAGCGCGCACGCCGCTCCGACAGAAGCGCCGACCGGCGCGCATCGGCGATGATCGGATCCTCTTCGCGCGGCTGCATGTTCTCCGGATTCTCGAGCGCATCGAGGGCCTGCTTCTCCGCCAGCTGCTCGTCGCGCGCCGCGGTCGAACGCGTGCTCATGTCGCGCAGCCGCGTTTCGAACTGGCCAAGCTCGGTCTTGAGAGTGGCCGCCTCGCTGTTGGCCGCATCGAGCGCCTGCTGCGCCTCCGTCAGCGGCAGCGTTTCGGTGCGCTTGGCAAACTCATCGTCGTTTCCTTCCTTTTGCAGAGCTTCCAGCTGCTGCTTGGCTTCCGCCTGGCGCTCGGGCGCGCGCTGGCTCGATTCCTGGAAGCGTCCGGCCGCAGCCGCGCTCGCAACCGCCGCCTCGCTTTGACCGAGCGAAGCACGCAGGAGCGTAAGAGCCTGGTCGCGAATCCCCGGGGCGATGTCGGTGCGTGCCTCGAGCTCGGCAATTCTCGATTTGATGCGATCGACTGCGCGCTCAGGGCCGGTGGGGGCTTCCGCCGCATCGTCTTTGGTTGCCGGTGTCCCGTCGCCCTTTGCGGCTGGCGCGGGGGCCGCCCCATCGGGGGCGGGCGCGGCGGCAGGCGGCGGCGTTGCCGGAGCCGCGGCAGCCGGCGCGGGCGTGGCTGCGGGGGCTGTTGCCGGAGGGGCCGCAGCAGCAGGAGCTGGAGGAGCAGGCGGCACGGCGGCTGCGGGAGCCGCGGGCGGCGCTGGCTTGGCCGCGGGCTCAGCAGGCTTCTGTGCCGGTGGCGCGGCCTGCGGCTGCGCGGCAGGAGCGGCTTGGACCGGAGCCGGATGCGCTGCAGGCGGCGGGGCCTGGGCAAGCGATGCTGCGGGCATAACGAAGAACGCGAACGCAAGCGCGCCGCATCCGAGGCTCAGTCGAGGACATTTCATCATGGGCGCCGAACTAGCCGCATCTGTGCTGGCAATCAACCATCCGCGCCGGGATTCGACGATTCGAGCGGCGCGCGGGTAGGTGGGTAGATTTTTCTTCTTTCTGGCCTTTGTGTGGCATGGGGCTTGTCCGCGAGCGGTACGGCGTTCAAGCCCCCCCTCACTTCGCACTTCAGGACGCGTCCAGGCCCGTTGCCGCACACACCACGGCCGCCAAGCGATCGAGGTGATTGCCGTCGAGGGGCTCGAGGCTCGCGGCGAGCGACGCCAGTCCGTCCGCGTCGGCCGAGGCGAGGGGGAGCGTGGCGAGCCAGCGCTCGGCCACGAGGCCGGCGACGGCTTCGTCATCGCGCGCGGGCTTCACCTTGTCCGGCACCAGTGCGACGGCGGGACGGCGGGAGAGGGCTGCTTCCGTCATCATCGACATGGAGTCGCTCGTCACCAGGACGAGGTCGCAATCGAACGATCTCTCGATGGAGCCGGGCCCGGCCGTGCGGAAGTCGATCAGCGACACCGCGCCTGCCAGCTTCCCGGCCAGCGGCAGCACGTGATCGTAGGCAGCGGACGGCGTGCGCGGGGAGGTGACGATGGTGAGGCGGCAGCCGAGCTTTTCGACAAGCGCCTCCGCGAGAGACGCGAGGCGGCGCCAGTCGTCCGGCTCGAAGGCCGCGTACCACGTCGGGCCGCCGATCAGAATGCTGACGCGCGCGCCCCGCATGTCGGCAGCGCTTTGGATGGGGCGGGGAAGGGGAACGCGATCCGGATCGAAAGGCGTCGGTTTCGGACCGGCAACGACCTTCGGCGGCTCGGCAACCGAGGCGTAGGGCGTCAGCACCAGACGGAAACGGTCCAGCGCGAAGCCGCGCGTGGAGCCGCTGAAGACATTCGGCACGTTCCAGATCCGCGCGAGGCCCACATTGGCCGCGAGCGTGGCGCCGCCCGCGGAAACGATGATGTCGGGCTTCTCCATGCGTCCGGGATCGACGCCATGCACGGCGGGAAGAAACCAACCAGGCGGCAGCAGACGGCCGAGCTTCGGCACCAACGCCTTGGGAAGCGGCAGGCGCAAGCCGATCTCGAGGCGATCAACGACGATGGGGCCCCGGCGGCTCAGCGAGGCCACGACGCCTTCGCTTTGCCGATAATGGCCGGGACGGCCGTCGGAGATCAGGAGCACGCGCACGGGCCTGGTGCCGTGTCCTGTGTCTGTCGGTTGATTTTGCAGGCGTATCCCCTAGCCGTGTGTCCCGTCGGGCCATTCTCTGAAACCTCACCGATCTTGTCCATCGGGCGAAGCCTCCGCCAAACGCTTCTGGGGCCGACGTTCCGGGGGACGATCCATCTCGGGTTCAACCCGGATGCCCCAAGCCGTCGTCAGCCGACAAACATTTTCTTTGATCGGCACCGATTGCGGACGTAATACTCCAGACATTCAATTCATTCAGCCCCGGTTCGCGCGCTCGGAAGCGCCGGATCGGACGGGGGCATTAGGGATCGTGCGGACGGGGGCTTGCCCGGCTGCTCACCCTTCGAGGAAAACGGAAGGCGTCAAAGGGGCGTTGCCCGGATGCTCTAGGCTTTCCGCGTCTCCCTCCGGCATACTGGCGCATAGGGTTCACTTCCAGGCAGGCTTTTCATGTCTCTCGGTGCACGCGTCTTCGTGTTCGTCGTCTATTTCCTGCTGGCGCTCTCCTTCGTCGCGCAGACGGCCCTCCTGTTCTGGGAGTTCGGCCCGGAGAAGGCGCTGATCTTCGCGACCTTCGACAGCCACCTCTTTCTTTTCTTCCCGACGCTCGGGCTGGTGGCGCTGGCGGCGTTCTATCTTCCGTCCTGCGCCTTCGTGGACATGTACTGGCGGCACGTCTCGTTCGGGCGCCTCAGGTTTCTCGTGGGCCTCATCATCGTCGGCGCGGCGGCGGTCTATATCGCGCTCGGGCTCTCGGCCAATCCGCACCGCTCGGTGTGGGACATCAAGCCGGCGACGCTCATGGCCGACAAGAGCGAGCCTGCGGGGTGCGGCGATGCCAGCAAGCCCTGCGAACGCATCGCCTTGATCGAAGGCGTCACCAATCTCTCCGAGGTCAGCCGCCGGCGCATCGGCGTGCGGGAATTCTATCGCTCCTGCCAAGCGGAACCGCTGATCGAGGCCGGCACTGCCGAGGAAACCAAGCGCTTCTGCTTCGCCTCGACGCCACTGTCGGAAGCGCCGCGCCTCAGCACGGATGCGGAATGCTGCCGCGCGCAGCAGCGCTTCCAATCGACGATCGACCGCCTGTACGTCGATCCGACGCAGCAGTCGATCACGGGGCGCATTCACAAGCTTCTCTTGCCGGCGAAGGTGTTCTTCCTGTTCCTGCTGCTCGCCATCAGCGTCCTGCTCACGCTGCGGCATACCGGCGTGAAGCGGCACTATCCGGATCGCATCAGCCGGATCGAGGTCAGCGTGCTGGTCGGCGCTGCGGCGATGATCTTCTTCCCGCTGATGAGCCAGGCTTACGTCCAGTCTGCGGATGCGCTGTTTGGCGTGCAGCAGAAGGGCGGCTTTCGCTCCATTGTGACGCTGATGAGCTTCCTGTTCGGCGCGTGGGCGATGCTGTTGCTGCTGTTCTCGTTCCGCCAGCACGATCAGGATCTGGAGCTGGCCGCCAAGCTCGCCGGTGTGGCCGCCAGTACGATCGCCGTGTTCAAGTACGATCTGCTGGTCTCGATCATCGTGCGCTATCTGGGCTCGGGTGCCGATACGCTGGCCGTTGCGGTTCTGATCGGATTGGCGCTGCTGGCGGTGGTGGTTCTGATGTCGCCGTTTGCCCGCCGCGTGTTCGTCGGATCGGACGTGAAGGCGACGGAGGCAACACAATAAGTGATCACTCCGGCCGCGCAGAACTGCGCGCCGGATCTCAAAGCGGGTCGCTTCGGCAGGGTGCTAGTGCCGAATGTCCGTTTCGACCTCATCCATGTGGGACTTGATCACACTCGCCGTTTCATCGGCGAGCTTCTGGTTGAGCCGGGCGAAGTACTGGAACTCGGCCTGGTACTGCTGCTGCGCGCGCTGAATGAAGTCGGAATACGCCGCAAACAGATCCTGCACCGTCTTGCATTCCATGAACCGCTGCGAGGCGGCCATATCCTCGTTCAAGCGCCGATTGACGAAGCCCAGCCACTCGTTGTTCGCCCGCGAGACCTGCTCGAGAAAGCGCCCATTCAATTCGGTCATGGCTGCGAACATCGGCCGGTTCATACTCAACCAAGCCTCGAAGGAGGCCAGTCCTGGATTCTTATCCAGGCCCTGGTCGGCTAGCGATCTTGACGCGTTTGCATTCATCGTACGCTCCTCCACCAGTCGTCCGGCTGCACGAGACGCCGGACCTACGCAAATATCGAAGACGCGATCGGCAATTGTGAAATGCACAATGCCTTCTGTGGTTGCACATCACTATTCCGGACTGGCGCGGAAATGAGCCTGGCGACCAATCCCAGGAGAGCGCTCTCACGAACGAGACGATCTCCTCCCTTATCACGTGATCGAGCACCCACAGTGTGCTCGTCGCTTAGGCAACAATGCGCGATTGTTTCGAAGTTATCCACAACATCCAGGCACCTTTGCGACGGTATGTCCCGGCTGGGAGATGCGTTCAAAAATCACACGCAGATTGATCCTTCTCAACGGCTTTGGCGTTTGGTCTTCAAAATCAAACCCGTTCGTGCGTTCCTCATCTCAACGCGGAAAATTTCCCCGCGAACGGCGTTCTCAAATTGAGCGAGCCCATGTCGAATTTTTTCGTGTCACTCGCGGATCTCTGGATCAGGCGTGCTGCCGCTCCGAAGCCCGAGGCATTCGCTCTCGTTCGCGATCTTTCGCCTGCCGTCGTCATCACCGGTGCGTCGCGTGGAATAGGACGTGCGCTTGCGCAACGCTTCGCGGAGGCGGGGCACGATCTTGTTCTGATCGCGCGCGCGCCGGATCCGCTCGAGAAGACCGTGCAGGAGCTCTCCCGCTCGACCAAGTCTCGCGTGGTTCCGCTTGCGCTCGACGTCACGGCGCCGGATGCCCCGCAACGGCTGGACGCCGCGCTCGCGGCCGCCGGGTTCTATATGGACGTGCTCGTCAACAATGCGGGCATCGGACTTTCCGGGCCATTCGTTGAACAGGAGGACGCGGACATCGAGCGGCTCATCGCTCTCAACGTCACCGCCGCGACCCGCCTCATGCATCACGCGTTGCCCGCGATGCTCGCGCGTGCACGTGGCGGCATCCTGAACGTGGGTTCGCTCGGCGGGCTCGTGCCTGGCCCCAATCAAGCGGCCTACTATGCGAGCAAGGCCTATCTCATCTCGTTGACGGAGGCGGTGGGCCACGAGGTTCGTGGACGCGGCGTGCGCCTCGCGGTGGTGGCGCCGGGGCCCGTCGAGACGACGTTCCATCGCTCCATGCGGGCGGAGGGCGCGCTCTACAGAACCCTGGTGCCGAGCATGAGCGCGGAGGCGGTGGCGCGCAGTTCCTACAGAGGCTACCGAATTGGCCGTACCGTGATCGTTCCCGGCGTTCTGCCGGCGCTCAATGCAATTGCGCTCAAGTTCCTGCCTCACGCCCTCAGTGTGCCGCTGGTGGGCTTTCTGCTTTCAAACGGATCGCGCCGCGCTTCTTGATCTCTTCCGGTGCGACCAATTGTACGGATTGCGTCCTTAGCGTTCCCGATCGAACAAAGTTTGCAGAGTTGAAACGATTTCGCGCTCTAATGACGCTCAAGCGCCAGGGAATTGGTCCCGCGTACCTTGGTTGCAGATAGCGGCGGCCTGGCGAGACGAAGAGTCTCGATAGGTCGCCGCCATTGCTTTCAATCCGTATTAAGAAGTCTTAACCGCTCGTGACCTTGTCACGGAGCGCGTTTCGCGTTTGCCGCGCTCAAGCCGCGCCCTTGGTCTTTGCTGCGACCTGGCGCGCGAGCTTCTCGACAAGAGCCTTGTCGATCTTTGCGGGCTTGCGGCCAAAAGGGCGGTCGGGCTTGTCTGCCGTCACGTCGCCGACCGAGACGGGATCGCTCGCGGGGAACGTGTCTTTGAGCGCTTCGTCAAGCTGGCTCTCGAGCTCGGCCTTCGGAAGCTTTTCTTTCACTGTCATGGTTTCCTCCCGAAATCCCATCTGCGATCTAAAAACGCCGCGCGTTCTAGATGCGGCGGCGCAATGCGCGATACCCGGGCTCGACGTAATCCGACAGCCGCTCGAGCAGATCGTTGTTGCGGCGGGCCGGCGACATCTTCCAGAGCGCACCGGCCGCGCAGGCGAACGCTGCGACGACACCGAGAGCGAGAAGCGGCTGCTCCTGCACGAAGCGCTTGGTGGCGGAGACCGCCTCGTCCACGCTCTCGCCCGCGCTCTTCAGCGCCTTCGCGCCTTCCGTCTTGACGGTATCGGCGACATCCTCGGCCTTGTTCTTGAGCTGCTGGACGGTGTCCTGCGCGTCGCGGGCGCGCGCCGATGCGTTGCCCTGATAGGACTCGAACGATTGGGCCATGTGCTGCTCCTTGGCGTTGTGAGTGAACGGGGGTGAATGGGAAGGTTCAACAGGTCAACGCAGAAGCGCGCATTTCGTTCCAGCGGGTGCCGGAACCCACGCTCGGCGTGGCGCGTTCGACGAGAGATCTTCAGCTCTTCGCGAGGGCGCTCAGATGAACGTGTCCGGCTACACCGACAGCGACATCAAACTTTTCAAAGCCGTGCTCGACGCCTCCATGACCGAGAGCATGGCATGTGGCGCCGCCATTCCCCTCGACCTCATGACCATGCGGCTGTTCAAGGCCGCGCGCGAGGGCGAGCGTGATCCACAACGGCTCGTTGAAGCGGTGCTCGGGCTGCACTAGGCGCCAGCTAAAGTGCCGGGCGCGGCCGGGTTTGGTCCCGGCTGTGGTTCCCTCGCACTAGAGAGGGAGTCGCGCGCTGGCGAAGATAAGGGGCTGATTCGTTCGGGGGCCCCTTATGAAAGACTCGCAAAAGCAGACCCTTTGCTTTCTTGTCCTTGGCACGAGCCTCGCCGTGCTCCTTCAGAACCTCGCCAAGCGCCGGTATGTCGTCACAACCCGGCCGATCACGCGTACTGGCGGAGGTGAGGTCATCGATTTCGCGGCCTGGAAGGAGCTTCGGGGCCGCAATCAGGTTTTGATGTAAGGGTATCGCCCCACAAACGCCGGTTCGCCCAGATCCGGCGGCGCGCGCGCCGGCCACGATCACGGTGGCCCGCCGACGAGATAGATTTTTCGAAAGTCCCTGGAAATAGTGGTGCCGCAAACAGGACTCGAACCTGTGACCCCGTCATTACGAATTTCCGGGTCCGCGTTTTCTGGCGTTATCCGATATCTCCGATATCATCGATATAGCCCATAAATCATTGGGTTTTTGGCCTCTGTCGTTTCCTGACGTTTCTTGCTGTTTGCTGGCTCCGTGCTTACTATGTGCTTACTGGAGCCCTCCAGTAAGCACGCGTTTGGGGGTTGGCATGAGTCGCGTTCGCATCACGAAGGAAGCCGTCGAGGCAGTTACGCCCGGGCACTCGGAGATCTATCTTTGGGACACGAAGCTCAAAGGCTATGGGCTGAAGGTCACGCCCGGCGGGCGACGGGTCTACTTCATTCAATATCGTCTCGGTGGTCGGAAGGGTCGAACCCGCCGCGTCACTATTGGCACGCATGGGATCAAGAGCGAGCACCAAGCGCGCAATGAGGCTAAAGCCCTACTGGGCGCGGTCCAAACCGGCAGCGATCCGGCCGTACAGCGTGACAAACTCCGGGATGCCGAGACGTTCGGTCATGCTCTTGAGCGCTTCCTTACGGCTCATGTGGACGCCAAGTGCAGGGCTTACACTGCGCAGGAATACAAGCGGGTGCTCCGCCTCCACGTGCCGGCCAACCTGCGCAGCCGAAATCTCATAGACATCAGTCGCGGTGACATCACTCGACTTCACGATACGCTGAGAGACAAGCCTTTCCAGGCTAACCGCGTACTTGCGATCCTCTCCAAGTTTTTCAACTGGTGCGAGGGGCAGGGAATCCGTCCCGATCACTCTAACCCATGCCGGCACGTCGAGAAGTTTCGCTTGAAGGGACGCGAGCGCTTTCTCTCCTCCGACGAGCTGAGACAGCTTGGCGCCGCCCTGGCGCAAGCGGAACAGGAAGGCGCTGCCTCTCCTTGGATGATCGCTGCGCTGCGGCTTCTCGCATTTACCGGCGCGCGGCTGTCGGAGATTCTCACCTTACGCTGGGAGCACGTCGATATTGCCGAACAGCAAATCCGGCTGCCCGAATCCAAGACCGGTCGGAAGAGCATCTATCTCAATCCGCCCGCGCTCGAAGTGCTCGCTAATGTTCCGCGCCTGGATGGCAATCCGTATGTGATCTGCGGCGAGCGTGCAGGCGCCCATCTTGTGAACCTTCAGAAACCCTGGCGGCGCATCCGAAAGGCGGCGGGCCTCGACGACGTGCGCATCCACGATCTTCGCCACACCTTTGCGTCCTGGGGCGCTATGGGCGGTTTGCCGTTGCCCATCATCGGTGGGCTCTTGAGCCATTCACAGCCGCAAACGACCCAGCGCTACGCGCATCTGGCGGCCGATCCACTCAAAGCCGCGACCGAGCGCGTCGCGAACGCGCTGGCCGGCGCGATGGGTGGTGGCAAGGCTGCTGAGGTCTTGCCACTGCGGAAAGGGGAAAAATGGTAACGAGGATATTGGGTGATGAATGACCCCGCCCCCGAAGGTTATGTCTCCCTCCGCATCGCCTTCAGACGCTATTGCAAATCACTAGATGCGAAGGAGGGTGACCTCGCACTTCTGGGACCCTTCGTCGAACTTCTCAAGAGTGGAGCGCTCCGTACCGTAGCTCGAGATCCAGCTAAGGGGGAACGATTGGCGATCCCACCCGAGGCCTGGGCGGGCGCTTGGTATGTAGAGCGCCCGGTTCTCGCAGATGCAATTTCGGGAAGCGAGGGCGAAGGGCTAAAACCCTATGCTGGCCGTACGCCATTTGTGCCGGAGACCCAACTCGCAGAGCATCTGATCAATTCGTCTACGGCCAAGCCCGCGCATATGCGCCAACGCGAAGTGTTTCCATGGGGGCCATGTCGAGATGACTTCCTCATGCGTGTTGCCGAGGAAGGCATTCCAACGGTCGATGGTGGAGAGGTGGGATGGCGGACACAGGCTGACGCGGAACGCTGGGTTGCAGAATGGATGGTCAATAGAATTGGCGACGTCTCGCGCCAACCATCAGAGTCAACTATCCGTTCGTACGTTTCTAAATGGCTTACGAAGCTCCGAGGCCAATGAAGGCTAGGCTGGCCTAATCGGCCTAACCGGCCGACGCTCCCTCTGATTGCCCCAACACTCCTCTCAATTCTTCGCGTTTTCCTGAAGGAGATGAGTAGTGAGTATCATTCCCCAACTTGCCCGCCGTCGACTGAAGACGCGGCAGGCTGCCGACTACCTCGGACTCGCCCGATCCACTCTCGAAAAGCTCCGCGTCTTCGGTGGAGGCCCTGTCTATGAGAAGCTCGGTCGAAGCGTCGTCTATGACGTCGACGACCTGGAGCGATGGGCGGCATCCCGAAAGCGCTCAAACACATCGGGGTCCATCCGGGAGGCCCGCGCATGACGACGAAGGCGGGCGTCCTTCGCGCTATCCGAGCCAAATCCATCGACTGTTGCGCAGGGAGCAAGCGGGAGTCCGCTCTTTGCATCGCGACCGCGTGCGATTTGTGGCCCTTCCGGATGGGCCGCGACCCAACTCCTAGGGATGATGTCGGCTTCGCAAATCGAACGCCTAGCCGTGCTGTTCCTGACTGCGCGACCACCCAAGAATGAGTTTGCCCTGCCCGAGTGGTGACTCGGGGCAGGGCATTTCCGAAACCAACAAGCCAATGGAGACTTCGGTATGTCAGATATACCGGAATTGCCGACGCTTGGCCACACGGCGCCAGGCCAAGGCCCCTTTGCATTAGTTGCCAAGCAGCTCGGACAGCTCGGCCTAGCCGTACTTCCTTGCGGAAAGGAAAGCGGTAAGGCGCCTCTCGTCGGGGGCTTTACGAAGTGGCGCTGCCCACCCGTCGGGTCCACGCTCGAAAAGTGGAGCGCCAAGAACCCCGGCGCCAACATTGGCGTCTCATGCGGCCCTTCCCGCGTTGTTGTTGTCGACATCGATGATGCGCCCCTTGTTGACGAACTGATCGAGCGGTTCGAGCCAACGCCTCTAATTACGCGCACGCCCTCCGGCGGCGTGCATCTCTGGTACCGCAACCGGAATTTTCAGAGATCTCGAAACCTGCGACCCAGTCACCAGATGAAGGTGGACATCAAGGCTATCGGTGGCTTCGTGGTTGTTCCGCCGTCAGTGCGGCCGGGCACGGGTGCGCAATACAGCTTCTTGCAGGGAGATTGGAGCTGCGTCCGGGACTTGCCCCCATTTCGCCCGGAGGCGCTCGCATGCCACGGGCGCTGAGACTGCCAGCCGAGGTCGTAGCTCTAAGCCCAATCACCGAAGGCGAGCGCAACAACACACTCTTTCGCTTCCTGATGAGAAGCGCGCCAGACGTCTCGAATGCCGAAGAGCTTATAACGCTCGGCCGCCGCTTCAGGACCTCCCGGCTTTCGGGGGTCTTCGAGGACGCTGAGGTCGAAAAGACCGCGCGCAGCGCGTGGAGCTATGAGACGCGAGGACTCAACCGCCTCGGCCGGAACGGCTTCGCAGTGGCGCTTTTGCGGGCGGAGATCGACGAGCTGCTAGCAGTGCCGAGAGGCTCCGACGCCCTTGCCCTTTTGGCGCTTCTCAGGCGGCATCACGGAGCCCGTTGCGCGAGAGGCGAGCCGTTCGCAGTCGCTTGCAAGGCCATGGCCCGGAATGGCGTCATCAAAGGCTGGCACGGCCCCCACAAGTATTCGAAGGCACTGGCGGTGCTGAAGAAGCTTGGATTTGTCGTGCTTCTTCGGCCATGCCGGCGGGTTGGGCTTGGACGCTATGAGCCGGCTCTCTGGATGCTGCCACCACCAGGTCGAAAATCTGCACCCAATGTAGACTCTACACTCCCCTTCGCTCTCTCTCCCTTCCCCTCCCCCCGCGAATGATTACTTGTTTAGTCAACAATATTTGAGAGCGTATAGAGAGCGTTTTGCACAGGTTGCTCAAAGCCCTGGCGGAGGTTGTTGGCGTCAAGGGCAAGACCGGTCTAGGTTCCTCTCAAAGTTGCAATCGGGGTGGGGGCGCATGGCGCGGGGCGCACGGAGCAAAGACGACAACGGCGGCAAGGGGCAGCTGGGATTCGAGGCAGAAATGTTCCTCGCGGCCGACAAGCTGCGCAAGAACCTCGAGCCTTCTGACTACAAGCACGTCGTGCTCGGCCTCATCTTCCTCAAATACATCTCGGATGCCTTTGAGGCGCTGCACAGCAAGCTCGAGGCCGATGAGTTTGCCGATGCAGAAGACCCGGACCAGTACCTCGCTGAGCGGGTGTTTTGGGTGCCAAAGGAGGCCCGCTGGTCGCATCTCAAGGCCAGCGCGAAGCAGCCAAACATCGGCAAGCTCATCGACGACGCCATGCTGGCGATCGAAACCAAAAACCCGCAGATCAAGGGCGTGCTGCCAAAGGACTACGCCCGTCCAGCCCTCGATAAGGTGATGCTGGGCGAGTTGATCGACCTCATCTCCAACATTGGCCTAAAGGAAGAGGCGGGCAAATCCAAGGACATCCTCGGCCGCGTCTACGAATATTTCCTGGGACAGTTTGCCGGCGCCGAAGGCAAACGCGGCGGCGAATTCTATACGCCCCGCTCCGTCGTGCGCCTGTTGGTCGAGATGCTGGAGCCCTACAAGGGCCGCGTCTACGACCCGTGCTGCGGCTCCGGCGGCATGTTCGTGCAATCCGAAAAGTTCGTCGAGGAGCATGGCGGACGCATTGGTGATATCTCCATCTGGGGGCAGGAAAGCAATTACACGACGTGGCGGCTGTGCCGGATGAACCTCGCGGTCCGCGGCATAGATGCCGATATTAAATGGAACAACGAGGGATCGTTTCACAAGGATGAGTTTCGCGACGAGAAATTCGACTTCATCCTCGCCAACCCGCCCTTCAACATCTCTGACTGGGGTGGTGAGCGTTTGCGGGAGGACGGGCGTTGGGCGTTCGGCGCGCCACCCGTCGGCAATGCCAACTTCGGCTGGCTGCAGCACATCGTGCATCACCTGAAGCCAACGGGGACGGCGGGCGTCGTTCTGGCCAATGGCTCGATGTCGTCGTCTCAGTCTGGCGAAGGCGAGATCAGGAAGGCACTCGTCGAGGGTGATGTGGTCGACTGTATGATCGCGTTGCCGGGGCAGCTCTTCTACTCGACGCAGATCCCCGTCTGCCTTTGGTTCCTCGCGCGCGATAAGAAGAACCACAAATTCCGGGATCGGCGCGGCGAAGTGCTCTTCATCAACGCGCGCGACCTCGGCCACATGGTGGACCGCACACGCAAGGAATTTTCGGACGAGGATATCGCCAAGATTACGGGCGCCTATCACGCATGGCGTGGTGAGAAGGATGCGATCGAGGCGCGAGGTGCTTACGAGGATGTTCCTGGCTTCTGCAAGTCAGCATCGCTCGACGAAATCCGCGTGCATGGTCACGTTCTGACGCCCGGGCGATATGTCGGCGCAGCCGAGGCCGATGAGGACGACGTGCCGTTCGAAGAGCGGTTTGCGGCGCTGAAGATGAAGCTGGAGGAGCAGTTTGCGCATGCCGAGACGCTGACGGCAACTATTCGAGAAAAGCTCTCGGAGGTTCGCCAGGATGGCTGAGTGGGTGGAAGGCCCGTTGGGGGAGCTTGTCGAGCTGAAGCGAGGCTATGACCTTCCGCAACAAAGTCGACAACCCGGGACGATTCCTATTGTCTCGTCGTCCGGAGTGTCCGACTTCCATGCCCAATCTAAGGTCAGTGGACCGGGTGTGGTAACCGGCCGATACGGCACCATTGGGCAGGTATTCTACATCGAAGGAGACTTTTGGCCACTCAACACGACTTTGTACGTACGAGATTTTAAAGGCAATGATCCTCGTTTTGTTTCATATTTTCTCCGCGGAATTAATTTTCTTGCGTACTCGGATAAAGCTGCCGTTCCAGGGCTCAATCGAAATCATCTGCATACTGCTATAGTCCGGTACCCAAAAAGCAAAGCACAGCAGCACTCCATCGCTTCGATACTGAGCGCCCTCGATGACAAAATCGAGTTGAATTGGCGCATTAACGAGACCTTGGAGGCGATGGCGCGGGCCATCTTCAAGGACTGGTTCGAACGCGAATGTGCAGAGTTGCCCCGCATCCGCGCACATGAACTAGTAGAAGCCGGCGTGTTGGCCATCGGCGACGGATACCGCGCCAAAAACGATGAACTTTTCGAACCGGGCCTCCCGTTCGTCCGTGCAGCCAATTTGAACAATGGCTTCGATCTGGATGGATGCGATGTGCTGAATGTCGAATCCGCAGCCAGGGCCGGCGATAAGAGTTCTCGGGTCGGCGATGTGGCTTTTACTTCCAAAGGCACGATAGGCCGGTTTGCGCGTGTCGGCGAGCACTCAAGGCAATTCGTCTACTCACCTCAGGTCTGCTTTTGGCGGAGCGTAGATCCTCAAGAGTTTCATCCCTCAATTCTATATTGCTGGATGCAGAGCGGAGACTTCCAGACGCAGGTACACTCTGTTTCTGGTCAGACTGACATGGCTCCCTACGTGTCGCTGACCGACCAGAGGCGTATGTTCGTACCTGATTTCAGGTTGGCTGATCGACAGCCGAGCGAGGAAATCGAACCGCTTCTGATGCGGCAGTCTCTCAACATCGCGGAGAACCAGACCTTGGCATCCATTCGCGACCTGCTGCTACCCAAGCTCATGTCGGGCGAAATCCGCGTGAAAGATGCGAAAAGGGTGGTGGGGGAGAGGGTATGAGCTCCTCATCTCGGACTACCTTTGTTCAACAGGTAAGAGAGCAGACAGAGCGCGGCAGAATTCTTAGCCCTGAAGACATGGCTAGGTTGGCGCTCGCATGCGGCGTCTCGTTGACGGACTATCTTGCGACGCTCAGGGCGCAGAGCCAGTATCGAGAGCGGCGCAATCTCGAATCCGACGACGCATTGGTCGATTTTGTAACGTCGGTTTGCAGATCTTTCGGCGCGACCAACGTGCTCGAATACGCCTGGACACTGGCGCTGACAACTGCGCCGCTCGCGGAAGCCCCTGCTCCAAATCGCCTTGACTATGTTGTCCCTTACGCGGGCTTAGCTGCTGCTCTCAATATCGTGCTAGAGAGCAGACCCAATGCGGCCGCTTTTAGTTTAGGTGGCGTTCCTAGTCAGACTAATTACGACGCCATTATTTGCAGTCCGCCAATGGTCCTCTCTACTGCTGAGTCCAACGATTTCTTCGGAGGGGCGGTTGTGGCTGGGGTTGTGCCTCTCCTTGCACAGGAGGGATTGCTCTTCTGGATCACGGGGCGCGGCGTCCTGTTTCAACCAAAAGGCACGGCAGCTATCGCCTCGCTTGCGAAGCAGGGGATTCATCTCAATGGCATTATCGAACTCCCCCCAGGAGCGCTGCACGGTGCGATGATCGATGGGGTTGTCCTCGTGCTTCAGCGACAAGCACAAGACAAAAGGTTCCTCGCCGTTCTGCGTGATCGAGACTCCACGCGAGGTATCGCCCGTGCACTAAAGGACGGGCCAAGCAAAAGAGAAGGGGCGTGCTGGTTGTGGACCGACGCAGAAGATCCTCGAAGCTTCGTTGATATTGAGAGGTCACGAACTGTCAGCCGGCTTACGCCCCGCGGCAAGCAGCAACCTGCACGGCTTGCAGCGATCCTTGCCGACAGCAACGTAGAGAAAGCTGATCGCCCAATCAAAAACTCCGGCACTGCGTCGGCTCCCCTATTCATTCCAGAGTATGCCGGAAGTCACGTAGCCACCGATCTGGATGAGTTGTCGGTAAAGCCCAACGCTGTGTATCGACTGAGCGTCGACCCCGCTAAGGCAAATGCGCGCTTTCTCGCTCACCTGCTAAACAGCCCGTTTGGACGCGAACTTCGCGGCACGGTTGCCCAAGGTGCCACGATCCAAAGGATCTCGCTCAAACGCCTTCTGGATCTGGAGCTGCCGATCCCGGATATCGCAACCCAGGACAAGATCGCGGGGATCTACGGTGACGTTGCGCTGCTGAACTCTGCGCTACGCGAATTCGAGGAGACCCTAAACGGAGATTGGACTGCGCTCGCCGATGTCACTGAGAAGATCGATCGCCTGAAGGGCGTTCTCGATATCGACCGACAGATCGCGGATTGGTCGCAGGAGTTGCCCTATCCGCTTGCAACCATCTACCGGCGCTATCAGGTCCAAACCGAGCCGAAGGAGCGCCTTGATACTATCCTCCACTTCTTCGAGATGGCGGCAGTTTACTTGGCTGTCGTAGGCGCAAGCCACGTCAAGGCGTTGCGCTCTGATTGGCAGGAGGTTCTGGCCAAATGGCTTCGCCCGACCGGCGGTGGGAACGTGGAGCGCACCGACTTCGGATTCTGGATCCAACTGGCACAGGCAAGCCTAAAAGACCTTGCTCGGATATCGGGCGATAAGGAATTGCGGGATGTAGCTATCGAGATCGGAGGGCCGGACCTGCTCCAAGCCGCAGCTACGCTCTCTGAACTAAGTCGAGCCAATAGGGCGTTGGATGTCGCCAGGAGCTATCGCAATTCTTGGAAGGGCCACGGCGGCCTTATGAAGACAAGTGATGCGGCTCGGCTTGACAGCGAGCTACAGCAGTCGCTCCGCGACTTTTACGAGGCCACTGCTTCAATCTTCCGACGCTTCCTCCTTGTTCGGCCTGGTGGGGGCGTAGCGGATGAAGAAGGGTTCACTTTCCAAGTCGAACTCCTCGTGGGTAGCGACCCGACCTTTAAGCGAAATCGCATCCAGCTCACAAGGCCGTCAAGGTCTCACGCACTCGCCTTCTGGATGACCGGCTCGACAAGCATGTGTCGAGCCCTCCCGTTCTTCCGCATGGGCGCTCCACAGCGGCCCCAGGAGACAAGCATCTACGTATTCAACCGCCTTGAGAAGGGGGGCATGCGTTGGATCTCCTTCCAGGAAGCGCGCGAGCAAGAAGTCATCGAAGTGGATGATGAACTGATGGGAATAATCTCACTACGCCGGGGGTCGACATGAGCGAACTCAAGACTTGCTTCAAGCGGGTCGACTACGACCTTTCGGGGCTTTTGCACTACATCGATATCGGCGACATCGGGCTGCCCGACATCCAGCGACCGTTTGTCTGGTCCAATGCAAAGGTCCGTGATCTCTTCGACTCGATGTATCGCGGCTTCCCCGTCGGGTACCTTCTCCTTTGGGAGAACGCCCAAGCCAACGGTGCAAAGCAAATTGGCGTCGGTGGGAAGGCACACGCTGTGCCGTCCCGCCTTATCGTGGACGGGCAGCAGCGCTTGACGTCTCTCTATGCAGTTTTCCGCGGAACGGCTGTTCTCGATGCGGACTACAAGGAACGCCAGATCGAGGTGGCCTTTCGTCCTCGCGACGGGAAGTTCGAAGTTGCAGACGCTGCCGTTCGCCGCGATCCCGAGTGGATCGCGAACATTTCTGATCTCTGGTCCTCCGGGAAATCCAGCTACCAGATGGTGAAGGGGTTTCTCGGCGCTCTGGGAGCGAAGACCACTCTTTCAGAGGCTGAGGAAGAGCAGATCAGCCACAACCTCGACAGGCTCTTCGACCTACAAAAATACCCGTTCACTGCGCTGGAAATCGCACCCACGGTCGATGACGAGCAAGTCGCTGATATCTTCGTCCGCATCAACAGCGAAGGGGTGAAGCTCAATCAGGCGGACTTCATCCTGACGCTACTGTCCGTGTTTTGGGACGAAGGACGAAAGGAGCTCGAGTCATTTTGCCGGGCTGCGCGGCAGGCGCCCAAGTCCGGACAGAAGGCGTCGCCCTTCAACCACTTCATTCGACCTGATCCGGACCAGCTGTTGCGTGTGGCAATAGCCTACGGGTTCAATCGCGGCCGTCTCAAGAGTGTCTACCAGATCCTCAGGGGCAAGGATGTCGAGACAGGCATCTTCTCCAACCAGCACCGGGAAAAACAGTTTGGGCTCCTCAAGGAAGCTCAATCGGAGGCCCTGAATCTGACGAACTGGCATCAGTTCCTCAGCGCACTCATCGGCGCCGGATATCGCAGCGCCGAGATGATCTCATCGGAGACCGCGCTGCTCTATGCGTATGCCTTTTATCTCATCGGGCGTGTTCGCTACAAAGTACCAGAGCACGCGCTTCAGAAGGCAATTGGGCGATGGTTTTTCGCTTCCAGCCTTACGGGTCGTTACACCGGGTCACCGGAAAGCGTCATGGATGGGGATCTCAATCGCTTCAAGCGCGTGACCGATGCCGAGGGCTTCCTCAACGTTCTCGATGATATCGTCGCGAGCGATCTTACGAACGATTTCTGGAGCATATCGCTCCCCGCGAATCTCGATAGTTCGTCCGCGCGCAGCCCAGAATTGTTTGCCTACGTGGCCGCACAGAACCGACTCGGCGCGCCGGTTCTCTTCTCCCACAAGAAGATATCGGAGCTGATCGATCCTGCTCTCCAAACTAAGAAGAAGGCCCTTGAGCGCCATCATCTCTTCCCGCGTGCGTGGCTGGAGAGTAGCGGCGTCGATGATCTGCGCCAGATCAATCAGATGGCCAACTACGCGCTCCTCGAATGGCCCGAAAACATAGACATCAGCGACGACCCGCCTAGCGCCTACGTCTCGAGAATTCGCGAGCGCTTCAAGGATGGGGAATGGTCAACCATGAGCGCGCTTCACGCCCTCCCGGAGGGCTGGGAGGGCATGAATTACGACGATTTTCTGGTGAGCCGCCGGCAGCAAATGGCCAGCATCATCCGTCAGGGATTCGAGACGTTGAGGTGACGGATGCGCGGCTTTTCTGAAGCTCACGTCGAAGAGGCGGCGTTCTCGTTCCTCAAGGAGCTTGGCTACACCCCTGCGTATGGCTCCCAGTTCGCGCCAGACATCGAAGGCGCCGAAAGAGCAAGCTATGGCGATGTGATCCTGCGCCAGCGGCTGGTGGATGCGGTTGCTCGGCTCAATCCAACACTTCCCGAAAGCGCTCGCGACGATGTCGTGAGACGCGTCTATCAGGCAGATACTCCGTCACTAGTCGAGGAAAACCGGCGCATCCACAAGCTGCTGACGGAGGGCGTCCCGGTTCAATATCACGGCGATGACGGCGTCCTTCGCTCAGACCTCGCTAAGCTGGTGGAGTTCGAGGATCTCCCGAAAAACGACTGGCTTGCCGTCAATCAGCTGACCGTCATTGAGAATGGCAACAATCGTCGTCCTGACATTGTGATCTTCGTGAATGGCCTACCGCTTGCGGTCATCGAACTGAAGAACCCTGGCTCGGAAAACGCTTCACTCGCCGGGGCTTTCAACCAGCTGCAGACTTACAAAGCTCAGATCCCTTCGCTATTCAGAACAAATGCCGTGCTGATCACGTCGGACGGCATCTTGGCCCGCGTGGGCTCGCTCACTGCCGATTCCGAGCGCTTCATGCCTTGGCGCACGACAGACGGTCGCGCCATCGCACCCAAAGGGTGGCCGGAATTGGCGACCCTCATTGAGGGTGTTTTCGAGAAGAGGCGGTTTCTATCCCTCATCCGCGACTTCACCGTTTTCGGCGAGCGACCCGACGGCCTGTCGAAGGTACTTGCAGGCTATCACCAGTTCCACGCCGTGCAGCATGCCGTCGCGCGCACAGTCGAAGCTTCGAAGCCGGGCGGAGATCGCAAGGTTGGCGTCATCTGGCATACACAGGGTTCGGGCAAGAGCTTATTAATGGCATTCTACGCGGGACAGGTCGTGAAGAACCCGGCGATGGAAAATCCAACGCTGGTCATCATCACCGATCGCAACGATCTCGATGATCAGCTTTTCGGCACCTTTGCCATGTGCAAAGACCTCGTGCGGCAAACACCTGAGCAAGCTCAGGGCCGCGAGGATCTCCAGAAGATGCTCGATCGAGCGTCAGGTGGAGTCATCTTCACGACCATTCAGAAGTTTGCGCCTCTTAAGGGCGAGAGTACCTATCCAAAGCTCACTGATCGCCGAAACGTCGTCGTGATCGCCGATGAGGCTCATCGCTCTCAGTATGGCTTTAAAGCGAAGGTCGATAGCAAGTCTGGCGCCATGGCGTATGGTTTCGCCAAATATCTCCGTGATGCGCTTCCCAATGCGTCGTTTATCGGCTTTACCGGCACCCCGATCGAGGCAACGGACGTCAATACGCCAGCCGTCTTCGGGGAGTACATCGACGTTTACGACATCAGCCGCGCGGTTGAAGATGGTGCAACTGTTCCGATTTACTACGAGAGCCGCCTCGCACGTATAGCGCTCGACGAAAGCGAGAAGCCGAAGATCGACGCAGAGATCGCTGAGCTAACTGAGGATGACGCCTCGGATGAGCAAGAGCGTCTCAAACAGAAATGGGCCACAGTTGAGGCACTCGTCGGTGCGGAAAAGCGCCTCAAGCTCATCGCTGAGGACCTAGTTCGCCACTTCGAAAGCCGTGTGTCCGCGATGGACGGCAAGGCCATGATCGTGTGTATGAGCCGCCGAATCTGTGTTGGACTCTACGATGAGATCATAAAACTGAGGCCGGCTTGGCACAGCGACGACGACAAGGCTGGCACAATCAAAGTCATCATGACCGGATCAGCTTCCGACCCACAGCCGTGGCAACGCCATGTCGGAAACAACACGCGCAGGGAGCTGCTCGCCAAACGGGCCAAGGATCCGAAGGACCCTCTCAAGCTCGTGATCGTTCGCGATATGTGGCTCACCGGATTCGACGCGCCTTGCATGCATACCATGTACATCGACAAGCCAATGCAGGGACACGGGCTCATGCAGGCCATAGCACGCGTCAACCGCGTTTTCCGTGATAAGCCCGCAGGATTGGTGGTTGACTATATTGGCCTCGCCCAGAACCTGAAGAACGCGCTCAGCCAGTACAGCAAGGACGATCAGAAGCAGGCTGGCATTGATGAGGCCGAAGCCATCGCTGTGATGATGGAAAAATACGAAGTAGTGAAGGCGATCTTTCATGGCTTCGACTATTCAGGAGGCATCATAGGGACCTCGCAGGAGCGGCTGATCACGATGGCCTCTGCCATCGAATGGGTGCTCGACACACAGCAAAAAGACGCAGCCCGAGAGATAACCGATGAAGGAAAACGAAGGGCGCACCGTCGCTACGTCGACGCTGTCCTTGCACTTTCCAAGGCCTATGCGTTGGCGGCGGCTAGCGATCCCGCAGCGGAGATTCGAGACGAGCTAGGCTTCTTTCAAACAATTCGCGTAGCACTCACAAAGGGTGCCACCGGAGGCAAGAAGAGCGGCGCCGAACGTGACTTCGCGGTTCAGCAGATTATCAGCCGCGCTGTTATCTCGACCGAGATCGTCGATATCCTTGCGGCCACAGGGCTAAAGACGCCCGACATATCCATTCTCTCGGACGACTTTCTCGCTGAGTTAAAGGGACTCGAGCGAAAGAATCTCGCACTGGAGGCTTTGAAGAAGCTCCTGAATGATGAGATACGGTCACGAGGCTCACGCAATGTCGTCCAGAGCAAAGCGTTTTCTGAACGTCTTGAGCAGGCTATGGCTCGCTACCACACGAATGCGATCACTACCGTCGAGGTGTTGCAGCAGCTCATCGAGTTAGCAAAGGACCTTCGCGCAGCTAGGCAGCGAGGCGAGGAGGAGGGGCTCTCCGATGAAGAGGTGTCATTCTACGACGCCCTGGCCGAAAACCAGAGTGCGCGCGATGCAATGGGTGACGATAAGCTCCGCGTCATTGCCCAGGAGCTGTTAAACCGGGTCAAAAGCAACGTCACTGTGGATTGGATCCACCGCGACAGCGCACGCGCCAAGATCCGCGTTCTCGTGAAGGGTATCCTCAAGAAGTACGGCTACCCACCCGACTTACAGGATGCAGCGGTCCAGACGGTACTACAGCAGGCGGAAGCGCTTTCGGCGATCTGGGCGACCACCTAGCCTGGGCAATTCGAAGGGCCTCGATCGGCACGCCACCGTCTTCTTTGTGCCTCTGCGATGCGCCGCCGGCCCTCGGGTGTTTTCGGTCCTGTGGACAGCCCGCCGTGGTTTGCGCATCGACCGCCCTTTCCAAGACCGCGACGCCTGCAGGGATGACCGGCCCGGGTTCTCGCACCGCAGGGCGTACTCCTCAGCTCGCGCTTGAGTGCCCGTTCGGCCGCTTCATGGTTCCGCTTTCTAAGCGTGAGCCGCCAGCGCCCGGCGACCGCCTTTTCTGCCAGCTCTCGATCGCGCACCCGCACTTCGTGGGCCGCCAAGCGTTCTGCCACGTAGCGGTCGATCCAATCTTCGGTCTTCGTCATTGGCACCCCTTGAGCGTAGCTTTCAGATTTGCATACTCACCTAGAGTCTAGGCGTTGGTGCGCCTTGTCCACGATCGCGATCCCTAAGACCCCATGATGCGCGCGCCCGCGTCCGCGCGTACAGGTTCGCGGGCCGCTCACACGGCCTTTCTGCTCACCGCGCTCGGCGCAGCCAACAGCCTCGTGATCGCGCGCGACCGCGCTTTCGCATCATCTAGCCGCAGGTCCGGATGGCGCTCTGAGATATGAAACACGGTTGCGGGACACTGCTCTCGATCTACGTCCCATCCCAGTTGGCGCCAACAGAGCGAGAGGTAAAGGGCGAGGCCCTGCACAGTTCTCTGCGAACTGGCGCATTCTCAGGTTACATTGACCGTAAGCGAGAGCGGCTGTCGGGCGCCGGCCGCCCGCGACCACCTCGTGCCCTTCTTGACCTTCACATCAATACAGTGGAGTCGCTCCCGGCCTGGCATTGTCGGGACAATCTCGCATGAGGTTTCTTCGGTATCATCTTTGACCAATGACCAAAATTTGGCCGTCCAGCAATACGGCGTAGACCCGCTAAATGTTAGTCGCCCAGAACGCTGGGGCAACTCAGACTCAATTTCTACGTCGTACGTTACGGTGCTCCAATTGGTGACAGTGACCACATGAATGCCATCTGCCGCGCCGCAGCCGATCGAACTCACGCATCCTGAACTGTCGTGGACTGCCGTGGTGATCTGCAACATTCCGTATACTCGCGTTTGCTGCATTTGGCTTCCTTCACGCGTTCATTGTTCTCGGTGGCATCAGATGCGATCGCAAATACTGCAGGACCTGGCGAGCGAGATCGGCGGTCGGTTCTTCACGGTGGGTAAGGGAAATTAAAGTTGCCGCGGAGTTTTCGAGCTCGGCAAGCTTGTTCAATTGGGAATAGACCCCAACGTTCTCGTCCATGCTCTTAATTTCTTGATCGCTCAAAGCATCATCACGATCGAGGTTTGCCCAAAGAATGAGATTGTGATTGGAAGGATAGGGCCCATCCATAGGTTTCCCGCATTCCAGTCGCAGCAGCGTTGCGGCGGGGAGTTTGGCAAACTGCTCCCAGTCTGCGCCCGAAAATGCGACCGTGTCTCCCTCGATAAAGACGCGGCCCTGCACAGGGAATGCGTAGTCCTTAAAGTGTGCTTCAGCCTCTCGAAAGAATTCGACCAAAGGCCAAATAAGAGGACGCGCTGTCCACATAACGGTCAGATTATGGGGGCCGCCGTTCGGGGGCACGTGCGCGCAGACGATCCTGCTCTGATTGGCATAGACGTCGATCCACCGTCCATTCTTATCGAAATGTTCGTCGATATTGATCATTGGCTTTTTTTTTCTTTAGCTCTCTCTTTGGATGGGCGTTTGCGTTTGACAGCACCCCTGTCTCCGCCTGCAGGCGCAACGGGCTGACGCCTGAGACGCTCACGCCGCTCCTCGGCGTAATCGAGCTCCGCGCCGTCCTTGCGGCGAAGCTCGACGATGGCTCGTGCGATGTCATCCGGAATATCGTGCCTGGGAGCCAGAAGGTATCTACGCTCAATGGCTTCGCACAATGTCGAGACGACCGAAAAGCTGTGACCATCTCCTGAAACCCCCACCGCAAACAGACGGAAATCCCCCTCGACCGCCCAGCATTCATGCTCGGGGATCCAGATCCGCCCATTCGCGGGCGTGTCGCGAATGATATGCGACATCTCTCCGTAAGGGTCTTCTTCGTCTTCGTCGTCGATGAACGATGCGTCATCGGTAAAGAAGATTACTTGCACGGTATTGGCCGGACAGCCTAACAGCCCGAGGCGGACGGAATATTGCCCCCGCGACGCTGTCGGATCTCCGTCCTCGAAGTCGGCAATCAGGCGCGGGATCGCATGCAAGGTCTCCAACGATGCATCGGTCCCCGCACGTGTCTCGAGAACGGCATCAGTTAGGCCGCCGCTCGCTTGGCGGATTATAAACTTTGCGACATCGAAGGACTGTTTAACGGTTCCGCCGATCAAAATGCGCTCGTAGAATGCGGATGCACCGAGCCGAGCGGAGGAGTTAGAGATCACATCCGTCGTCCCGATGACCATAGGAACGGCCATGGCCGCCAGCTCCTTTGCAAGGCCGAAGGAATCACAGGCGTTGATGTAGACGAGCCGAGGTCTGTAGTCGGCAGGGAAAAAAGCCGCCAGCATCTCGGCATCCAGGATAACATCCTTGCCCGCAGCATTGGCGAAGGAGAGATGGTTTTTGTCTCCGTGAGCGGAAATGTGCAGAACATCAGGTCTGTGCTTGGCAATTTCGTAGGGGAGCTCTTCTGCGTGAAGGCTCAGGAGCGACACGAGCGAAGCAGGTTCGCCGGCGGCCTCGGCGAAGCGCCTCTGCAGGATCGTGATCTCGCGATTGAGCTCAAGAGAATCTGCATCCAGTGAATTCGAAGCGACGAAAAGCACTTTCATGAGCGCGATCCTGGGGAGGAGCGATTTGGGGACGCTGTTGAAGGGCGCTGGTCTGCAGGCAGAAACCGAAGCGTCGCGGCAGGATGCGCATATATTGCGTATGCGAGCCACGTCGGATCGCCCGCCGATTTTGCTGCTGCACGCGCTTTCCGCGTCGATTCGGCGACATCATCGCCGGTCAGCAACGCCGTGTAGAAAGCCTCAGTGAACGTTCGCGCAGGGAAGTCCCCTACGGACCAGAGTGTCCCGACGAACATGCCGGCCCTGCGGTAAAGAAACGCCTGCGCAAAGCCGCCCATGGCAGTTAATTGCCAGTTCGAGCGCCCCGCCTGGCAGGCATTCAGCACCGCGATCGGGCGCTTGCTACCGAAATCGGAGATTGCCTTGACACGATCGGCGTTGAGATAGTCCGGAAAGTAGTTCGATCCAGAGACGGTGCCTTCAAGCATCAACTGAGGCTTGTCGACAACGCCCATTGCAGCAAACCCATGTCCGGCAAAATGGAGCAAATCGAACTTCTCTGGGCCACTCAGCGCATTCGTGACTTCCGCATCGTTGGGCGGAACTGATGTCGCGCCGAACCTCCTCTTGAGGAAGCCGATTTCCAATTGCGCATGTGGAAGCGGCTGAAGGTTTATTGCGGCAACTGTCGGATAGGAAGGGATAACATAATACGCATCTCCTTCGCGCACGACCAGATCCGTGGGTGGCGTAGCCTCAGCTTCGTAAAGCCAACGAACCAATCCAATCTCTGCCAGGAATTTGTCGGACTTCCTGCGGGCTTTTCCAGGCTCCACCATAAGAAGGAGCTCCCATGGGATGAATGGCTCTTCTGACAGCACGAATATGTTATCGAGGTTGTCTCGGTGCCCCCAGAGATCACGTTGCAGCGCTTCAGGTAGTAGCTCGTTCCACAAAGTAAAGCCGACGTCCCGGAGCTCGTCGTCAAAGCTCTTCTTTTGCGCTTGGGAGTCTGTCCAGCGGGTCTCAATGTTGGAATAGATGTTCTCGACGTATTGACGCCGATCCGTCCTGATCGCGTTGGATACATATCGTTTGAGTCCGATGGATGGGGACTCGAGCTCGAACCGAAAAACGGTGCCTTGGGGGCCCTTGTCGAGTTCCATAATCCGTAGCGTATGCGCTGGCTCCGGGCCGAAATACTGGTTCACCCTGCTGTCGGATCGTGTAGCCCTTCCGCTCGCCTTCGCAGTTGAGGGAACCACGGTCGGATAAAGCTTGATGGTCGCGATCGGCATATGTCCTTGTCTCGCGATCACCCATACTTCTCCCGGTCCCTCGGCAACCGCTTCCAACGTAAAGTAACGAGATTGCGGATCGTTCGGCGCGGGCGGATCGATCTCTACAAGGTCGACCTCGCCGACCGATTCGAAGCCCCGCTTCGGGATGACGTCGATGATGATCTTTCTGTTCAAGGCGACGGGGCCTGTCGCGCCACCGCTCGCGCCTAGCTTTGCTTCAATCATCTCTCTAGAAACAGTGACCTCGACAGTAACTTGTTTCTCGAGCTTCACTTCTCTTTTCATTTCGGCAAGGAAGTGGCAGGTGGCCGACGTCGGAGCGTCGGCGAGCGCCTCCGCACCGGGTACATTTGGCGAAGGCGCTGTTGGCTCAGGCGGTTCGCGCAATGGCGCGTCCGACCGTCTGGCCGAGCGCGTCAACTCGCGGGGCGGCGGGGCATTGTGCGAAGTGTTTCCCGCCCACTCCGAAATGTTGATATCCCGCGTAGGCTTGGGTCGGGTGTTGGGGGGCGCTCGAAACGACGGCATTGCCTCTCGGTACAATACCAAGTCGTTGCCGCTTTCGATTGCTCGGGCCAGCGATCCGATGTCCGCGTTGATCACGACTTCGGAGGCGTTGGGAATGACCCCAACGACCCTGTCTTCTTCCATGACGACCGTACGCCGAAGCCGATTTTTAGAGGGCGACACTTCAGCGTTGAACACCATGCGCCCGGCCGCCGCATCCGCAGCGACTTTCCTGATTGTCACGGTACCGTCCCAGTCCGATTCGTGCAGATCAAGGGCCTCCCAAACAGGCAGATGATCCCGCGAGTCCAAGACTTGGTTCAGCTCTTTTGGCGAGAGGGCACACCAATATTGGTGCCCCATATGGGTTCGACCCAGCACCACGAAACGTGGAGATTTCGCGGCGACCTCTGCCGCCAAGTCGTTCACAGGCGCACGGGCGTCAAGCACAAGGATGTCGGCCTCGACCACTGCTGGAAGTACGGCCATTGCCGCGATGGGCGGCAACGGTACCGAAATCGTCTCGCTCGCGAGTGTCCGTGAGCGACCCCGCGTTTCGCCCCGAGTAGAGGATGCAGTCGGCTGAGGCAGCTCCAGCCATCGCGTCAGCACATTGACGACCTCGGGACGCGAGAAATAATTGGTGTGATAGATCTGGGGCGAAGCGCCGAAATGGAGCGTGTCGCGGACGAACTGGCCATGCTCCGTGTCGATGGCCGACATCGACCTAGTATCTACGACGAGATCGTTTGGAATTTCCTTCATCAGCTGCGTCACCGCCCCGCTAGCGAGAAGCTGTAACAGCCGCTTCGGGAATTCTTTCGGCTGGTGGTCGCCTTCAAGCAGCTGCGGGCTGAACGAGGAGGAAATCACATAGTAGATCGAGTCTTCTGCTTTGAATTGGCCAGGTTGGAGGTGGTTCAGGCGTCTGACCAAGTCGCTCGTTGGCGTCATTGCCTCGAGCCCCGGTGCGATCGAAGCATCGAGGCCCGCTACGGGAATCTGCTGGACGAACTCGGCGATCAACGAGATCGATTCGCGCAGTATCAACGCTATCGGTGCTGCGTTGGGTAGCAGAGTGAGCGCCCGGCAGGCCGCGATCGCAAGGTTCGTGTAGAGATCCAGAAAGTCCTTCCAGTGCTTGGCTTCTGCCAGAGCCGTTCCGGTGTTAGTGGTGGCGACACAAATTGCCCGGCGGAATGTGGCCTTCCAGGTGTTGCTCGGCGCGAGCGACTCCACGAGCGAGCGCACGACAAGCCCGCCCCGGCTGTGAGTGATGATGTCGATCTCGGGAGGCGTGGCACCCCAAGGTAGATCTTTAAGCGCTTGGAGAAGCGCGGCGGCGTTAGTTTCTGGAGAGTCACTGAGCGTTTTATGGTCGTATCCGAGCACGACGTCATAATGACTGAGGCAGGCTCCCAGGAAGGAAGCCCCCCAAGGCGTCGGGGTTAGTTGTCCAAAACAGCCCGCAGTGGAACTGAAAGTGCCGTGCACAAGCAGCAGAACGCGATGCCGATTGCCGCTCTTCGCCTTTTCAAGGGCGATTGGACCCGCGGCTTTCCATCGCGATGGATCTAGGCCCTTGAGCGCGATCAGCCCCGGAGTGACCGAGCGCTCTTGAATGTTGACGACGGCGCCGACCAGCCTCCGCCCGATGAAACGGAAGACCCGTGCACGAACGAAAGAGATGACCGCGTCGGCAAGCACCGACCGCTGTCCGAGACGGCCTCGTTGACCCTGGCTCAAAGAGAGATCGAACTCGGCGATCGTTGATCTTGCCGCACGTGTGCCGGTTGCCCCCTCGTTCCGGCGAACCGGAATGGCCCAGCTGTAGACTTCGTCCTGCTCGATGAGAATGACTGCATCTTCCTCCGGGCCGAGGGGGACGCTAAGCCGGGCCTGCGAGACTTCGGTGGGAGCGCGGTGTGTACCGTCCTGGCGGAATCTACCGTCCAGAACGACCGTCTCGATGACTTCCATGTGCTGTGCGCGAAGGATATCGACGAGGATGGCGTCAAGGTCGGCCGCGCCACTACTGTCGATCTGCACAGGGGCACGCGTCCGTTTTGGGCCGGCACGCCTGGTCTTAGGACGCCCCGCCTCTTCGAAGCGAACATGGATAGTGTCTGGCACTATGACAACGACGCCGGAAATCCCAGTTTCGGATGGCATTCTTATCCTCGTGCACAGTAAAGCGGTTTCGATCAGAAAATCGAAGCGCCTGCGATGGAGAAGGGGTGCTGTCGGTTGAATTCGAGATCTTGCTTTCCGACGACGATGTGATTGGGCGACTGTGTCGACGGCAGGCGATCAAGGATGGCGCGGTGAAACTTGGCGTAGTCGCCCTGAAAAGCCCCGCGTCTCCATACTTGGAGCAGCGTCCCGGTGAACAGCCCATTGAACGCCCCGTCAGCGGCAAGCTGATTGTCTTGGCAAGCAGAAATGAGACGCACACTCGCGGACACCGGCCGCCGTTCGCTTTCGGCCGGCAGACCCTCCACTATTGGGATGTAGGTGTCTGGATTGTCGTGGAATACCCGGAGCGCGACATCGATGGGCATGTTGCGAAATCGGATCGTGGGATCGACCGCAGCAGGTTCCCTCGCGCTTCTGAGGCCGCTTTCCGATAGACTTCTGTTTATCGGCGCGCGCGAGACGGTTCCGCTATGGCAGGAATCGGAAAGCACAACTATCCGCACGCCATCGGCGAATTCCGCGTAGCATTCGGAAAGTTCGTCGTCGACGATCTGCGCGTCATAGAGGCACCAGGTCTCGTCCATGCCGTCGGTCTCTTCTCCCTGTAAATCGGGAACCTGACCGCCGTGGCCGGAGAAGGTTAGCAAGAAGATATCGCCAGCGGAGAGCTCTTTGGCGACGCCGGAGAGGGCGGCTTGAACCGCGGACCTAGTGGCTTGCTTGGTCAGCAGCTTCCGCGTTTCGTAGCCCACACTCTTGGCCAGGGCTTCCATGGCATTCGCGTCCGGCTCGCATCCGAACAGTTGACCGTCCCACCCGGAATAGTGATTGGGGTCGACGAGGTTGAGACCAATATGAAGAGAGAGACCTTTTGCCATCTTCGCCTCGCGCAATTGGCTGCGTTAGCAGTGGAAAGCAGAGAGCATGAATTGCCTCACAGAAGGAGCGCCTCGATACGCTCGTATGTGGCCCGCCTCGGATCGTCGTCGGGCAGCAGTGTTTTTCCCTGCCGGGCGCATGCGAGCGGAGAGGAACCCGGAGCGCACCTTTCGATATCCTCCGATTGAGCGTCGTCCTCGGTGGCTGCGGGGAGTGCTGTTTCGAGAGACTGGTCTGCTCCCGCGCCAACTAGAAACTCGCAGGTCTCCAGAGATCCGTTGAAGGCTGCCGCTGTCAGGGGAGTATCGCCACTCTGGTCGCGCAAATTGAGGTTTGAGCCTCTGTTGTGCAGGACTGCCGCGGATTCCCATTGGTTGCCAACTGCCGCGGCCGTGAGCGGAGTACGCAGGCCTCTCGCGTCGTTGACATCAACCTTTGCGGCGTCGAGCCGCTTCGCGATTTCAGCAAGCTGGGCTTGCGCCTTTCCTCGTTGCTCAGGATCGGAGATCTCAAAAGAGGCCTGCCAGTCCGAGGACCACTCAAGCCATAAATTCTGGCCGTCCCCATTGAGCACGTCTTTCAGGTCGCCGCGCCCCTGCGCGATGCGGTCGAATAGGTTCGAGCTGGGCCGGTCGGGCAGCGACTCCAGAGACATGGTAGCGGCGAGGAGTTCGTACAGATCCTCAGGTGACAGCTCTTGCGCGCCCGGCTCGGGCTCTCCGGGTGATTTCGGCCACGAGCGGGTACGGGAGCTAACGTTTTCGGGCTCACCCTCTATTATCATCCACGCGCCTTCGATGCGCCGTCCATTTCGACTGGGAAAGCGCTCTCCGAGAGCAGCTTTCATGGCATCGATCATCGCGATGACCCGGTTGCGGCTGTCGGTGAATATGATGTTGTCGGTCGCACCGTTGAGAGTTCGCGAGAAGTTGAGGCAGCCGATGCTCGAAAGATAAGCCGATCCCGGATGAAATAGGATCGCAATCCGTGATCCCGTACTCCCCAGCAAGACGCCGGGCTTCGGGTATTGAGACCCACCCGAATAGTTTATCGTTTTGTATTTGGAGCCATCCTGAGTGTAGAGCGGATAGGCGCCGGCCGCGATCCTGCGTTGGTGCACCCTGCCATTCGGGGAATTGTCACCCGGACCTTGCCGTTCGAAGCAAACCCCGTTCAGACCATTTATCGGTTGTCGCTGAAAGTAAGCTTGATACAGGCCGACTGTCCGGGCATATCCGGCGCCCTGCCTCAGCTCGGTGCGAATGCGGCTTACATGCACAACAAAGCCGTCCATGGGAATGTCCGAGGTTGCGGGAGCGGACGGCCCGGACATCGACCCGGCCGGAGCGGCAGGAGGCGCAGCCTGACCGAAGCGCGCGAGGATGCCGCGTACAGTTTCCGCGTAGTTCGCGTCGCCGGGCCGCCACCGTGGCGCGATGAACGTGATGAAATCTTCGGGTGAGGCGGCGTGGTTCCGCCACCCATCGAACCGCTGGTCCTTGTCAAGCCGACCCCAGTAACCCTTGACGAACTCCTGCGGACGAAGAAATCGACAATAGGAGCCGTTCGATCCGTCCGAGCGGACATAGTCGACTGGCGCCGCAAAGGCGTTCATTGTGTCCGACCATTCGATACCCGAGAAATTATAGTGGCTCTGGGCAAGCCCGGAGCGGCCCCAGTCCGACTCGAGCGCCCATTGCGCCACTGTTACTGGTTTGAGGGTTGGGAACGGGACTTCAGCGACGGCATAGTGATCGACAAGCGCCGAAAACAGAACGGCGTTCGACGGCGTGGCCGATTTGACGGCAGCCACGAGATCCGTGCTCGCTGCCGTATGGCCTGACGCAGGTTGTGTCTGTGCGCCGGCGTCAGCCTGCGGGCCGTCCGCCGTCGGAAGCTTGTTGGCGCGCTTCAGGCGTTCGTAAATGTCGAGGACCTTGGGCTTATAGCTCGGATTTTCGCTCGGCGGTGCGTAGACATTCGCGATGAAGTTGAAATAGTCCTCAGGCGAGCCCGTATGACCGCGCCATCCCTGATAGCTCGAGATTTTGTCAAACCGCCGCCAGTAGCCTTGCACGAAGTTTTCGAAGGTGAGGAACTTGCAGTATTTGTCCCTGCGGCCCGCGCTGTCGGTGTAGTCGACGGGCACCGCGATATCGGCCAAGAAGTCGCGCCATTTCAGGCCGCCAAAGTTGAGATGGTTTTTCGCCAAAAGCGAGGTGCCGAAACCGGATTCCAGCCCCCACTGCGCAAAGCTTATGCCTTTGAGGTGCGGGAACTCTGTGGTCATGGCGGAATAGGCTGCGCGCAAGCCATCCCAGAGCGTGACTGGCGGCGCGCCAGCTGGCGCTGGTTGCGCGACCGGACCGGTGGGAGGAGGTGAGGACTCTGTCACGTCGCCAGCGCCGACATATAACGCGAAAGCGTCGGCAATGGCAGTGGCGAGTCCCTTCTTGTTTGACACGCCGACCAAAGCGTCAGTCGGATTGTCACCGAAAAATGGTTCGATCAACGCCGATGGCGCGAGCTGTGTGACGCTGAGCTTCCCTCGGCCAGTCTCGCTCGCTAGCTTAAGCCCGCGATCGAGCTTGTAGCCGCGGGGATCTCGTTTACCCGCATGGCCATAGAGTTTGACAAGGCTCCGCTGAAGCGTTTCGGCCCACGTCTTCGAAGCGGCAAGCTCGTAGATGGTCTCGCTGCCGCGTGCACTGCCGTCGCTGCAATTGAAGTGAAGCTCTACAGAGGCTTGCGGCCCCCATGCGATGACGCGCCGGTAGGCTTCCAGAATGCCTGCGCTCCCCTGGTTGACACGGTGGAAGATCTCGCAGCGAATATTGCGTTGTGTCAGGTCCGCCTTGATCCACTCCGCGAGTTCCTTGTTCCATGGATACTCGGACTTCGCGGAGGCGGGAGAGATCGGCAAGGGAGGTGCCAATCCGACTGCGCCCATATCGCCTTGTGGGCTGTGACCGATGATAACAGCAAGTCCGCTTCTGTTAGGTGGTGGCCCGCGTTTCACCCGTGGTTGGCCCATTGGAAGTTCTTTCGGCGCCTCGGCAGCGGCCGGCAGGCTGCGCAGGGCTTCAAGATCGGCCGCGAGTTCCTCGCGATAGCGCCTTGCCTGAATGAGCCGATAGTTAGCTTCCTCGGCGTTATTCAGATCGGATCCGAGAGCGGCCGTGTTTCGCGCAGCTTCCAGTTGATGGATCAGGGCATCTTGGGCTTCCACCTCACGCTGTATGGTCCCAATATCTTCGGATGCGGCGAGCAGAGAAGTTTCGTCAGCCATTGCACGAACTCCCGGAAAAGGTACGCGTCATCATGCCTGCCAAGCATCGCAGTGGCTCATGGCTTGCTTCACAAGCTGGAGCTGTCTCGCTGCTGATGCCTTCGAGTAGGAAGTCGCTACGCGCCGTTTGCCAGATCGGCGTCGATCCTTTCGATGAATTTTTTGGCTATGTCCGAAAAGGCTTCGGAGTCCGGATGAAGCTCATCGAACCAGCGCGTTGCTGTAACCACGCCGCGGCAGTCGATGTGCGTGACCTTTCCGCCGAATAGCGACGCCTGCCGTTTGAGCATCTCGTTGAAGCGATCGATCATGATGGCGACAACGGCGGCGCGCATATCCAGCGGAACTTCGAGACTTTCAAGGCTGGGCCACAGCCATATGCCGAACCGCCCGGTCGCGCGTGGAATGGACCAGTCGTATCCGTGGCAGTAGATTCTCATTTTCGGGAAGTGTCTCGTAAGTCGAGACAATATCAGATTGTAGTTGGATTCCACGACCTTCATGAACGCCGAGAAATTCACCGAAACATAATCTTCGGGGCCAAACCCGGGATTGTATCCCTTCAAGTAGGCCTTGAATTCCGGCCCCGCGATGTCGTTGCCGCCAGCAGAAAACAAGAATGCGTGAGGTTTCGTTTTTGCGACCAGCTCCTCTAACTGGTCCAGCCCCGTCACCATATTCTGGAGTGTGTCGCCGGCCGCGCTCACGCAGTAGACGGGATAATAGGGGAGGAGATATGAAATGAGGTCTCTGACGCCGATCGGCGGCCCGACCGGGAATTCGAACCAGGAATCGCCCTCTGCAAGTAGCCGCACCGCGTCCGGGCGTGCTGCGACGCGCCGTTCGAAGTCCTCTTGCCGGCGTTTTGCACCTCGAGCATTTAAGCTGTCGAGATCAAGGCCGAGCAAGCGCGCGCGCTCAAGGACAACGGTCTGCTCGTTGACTGTGAATGCTGGTTTGTAAGGCGTGGAGCGTATGGGATCTGGCTTCAAATACTTCGCCAGCTCCTCCGGTGTCGTGTTCGTGTCCACCAGCTTGCGCTGCAATTCCGACATCGTGATTGGTTCGGTCATTCGTGACTGCCCCCAATGAAAATCTGCAAGACAAAATAATATGATGGCGAGACAGGCTCATTGAATACTTCTGATAGGTCTTTTGCAAAAGCGTGACTAATGAAACTAAGCTGCGCGCCGTTTGTGATAGTCAGCCACAAGAGCAATGACAAGAGATTGTTTTCGGCGCATATTGCGATTTAATCTCGTAACGCGCGCGCAATCAGGCAGTGAAGCGACGGAGCAAGGCGCGACGGGAAAGTCGTTTGGGGGTTGCGCGCGATCATAGGGATTCGTTTTGCTACGGGAAACGAAGCCAAGGGGCGACAATGCACGAAGTGCGGCGGTTTGCTTTTGTAGTCGGAAATGCCGATTACGAGCACGTTGATGCGCTTAAAAACCCTGGGAACGATTGCGAAGATCTCTATAAGACATTCAAGGAACTTGGTTTTTGCACCTTGAAGTGCCTGGATTGTAGTCGGCAGAAGCTCTTAGATACCCTGGGCGTCGCGAAAGAATTGGCGCGTGCCGCGGAGACGATCGTATTCTTCTATTGCGGTCACGGGCTTCAGGTCGACGGAGAGAACTATGTTGTCCCGGTCGACGCCAGGTTCGTTCTAAGGCAGGATCTGGATAATCTGGTTCCGTTCCAATTCATTATCGATACACTGTCGGTTGACACTGCCACCAACTTCTTTTTCTTCGACGCCTGCCGGAGCGATCCCTTCGATCGTAGTCGCGAGCAGGTCGCGATGGCGCGAGAATCGCGAGGCATCTTGGTGGAAGACTGGAACTGGCGTGACAACGTCGCGGCAACCCGGAAAGGCCTTGCGAGCGTCGAGGCCCCCAATGATGCGTTGATTGGCTTCTCCGCTGCGCCCGGAGAGACGGCAAGCGATGGCGTTGGGCGCAACAGCCCCTATACCGAAGCCATGCTGCTACACTTGCCTACTCGAGGGCTCGAGGTGCAGCACCTCATGGCACGTGTCGGCAATACGACACGGCTTCTCAGCCGCGTAGCCGGTAACACAAGGACCCAGATGCCCTGGGTGTCACACAATCTTGGGACTCATTATTACTTCCATCCGACCGACCTGCGGCCGGTCATTGAGCTGACCGTTCTTGGGTTCGTGCTCGGTCTATCGCTGGCTTGGACGTTTTTCGATGCCGACGGATGCTATGTGGGGCGGGAGGGCGCCGGTTTGATCTTCGGGTTCTTGCTGGCCGGGGGGCTGCTGCGATGGGGCGATGCGACCCCCGCCGGTGCCGCCTTAGTCGCTGTAGCGACCATGGCATCATGGTATCTCGGTGGATACCTATTAGAGCAGCAGGCAAATGTCGGTCATCTCGGACCGAGCTGCAGATCGGATTCGCCAGAATTCGATGTGAAAATTGGCTTCTTCGCGGCCCTTGCCGGACTCATCGCGCTTGGCGGAAGCTTGGCGAGCGCGGCGATCGCCTCACGCTCGTTCCAATCGGGATCGTCCTGGTTTGGCACGATTATCGCTGCCAGCCTGGTGCTTACAGGCATATATTTTATGGCACTCTTTCTCATGGATCTCGGCCTTCCGACAATGCTGGTCCAATTCTTCTCAGTGGGTCTGTGGTTCGCAGCACTCGGCGCCGCAGTTGGCTTTGTCCTCCACCGCTACGTACCGGACCGAACGGACCAGCTCCGCCGCCTGAACTAGTTTGAGCAAGCTCGCCGCTGAGCGGCGAACGAGCCATTGGCGATGCGTCGTTGTCCGCTTTCTCAGCCATGCAGACCTTTGCGAACACGCAACCAGTTGCTAGACGCTCAGCGACAGAACCCCAGCAGATTTGCGTCATCTCTACCCCGAGAAATTGGTGGCATGGCAACGGATATGTCGTGATGTCGGCGAGATCGCACTTACGCCCACCACCTACTTGCGCTTCGGCGAAGCGCTCTCGGCCCTGAAAGTTTCTTCGGTTGTGCGGACAGTCCGCCATGGATTTGTGCAGCGACCATAGGGTGTCGGCTCTCCCTTTCATGGGAGGGTCGGCAATCCGAGCCTCACGTGCGCGAGGCTAGCGTGTGAGTCCGATTTTCGGATACCCCCCGTAACTTCGTTTTTCGAAGGTACCCCCGCCCCCAAACCGGAATCTTTTGACCCGCTCCCGTAACAACGGGAAGCGCTGTCGTCGGCAGCCTGCAGGCAGTCGGACGACAGACGGGAGCACATGAAAGAGATCGCCCGCCAGAGCAGCGAGGCGTGCTTACTATGTGCTTACTGGGATTGGGGCGAAGATTTGGGGCTTGAACTAACCCCTTGATGATGCTGGTGCCGCAAACAGGACTCGAACCTGTGACCCCGTCATTACGAATGACGTGCTCTACCAACTGAGCTATTGCGGCGAGGCTGCCGTGCGGGAGCCGACTTACAAAATCAGGCTCAGCAGCGCGCCTTGATAGGCCGAAACGGCCCGGCGTTCAAGGCCCCGCCTTCAGCAAATTCTGTCTTCGGCCTGGGGCCAGCCGCCGCATTCCCTCGGGGCGCAGGATTCGGAACCCACTTTGGGTGTCAAAGCGTTAACATGGCGGACCTCGTCACTCCACCACACACGGAGGGGGAGCATGACAATGACGTCGCGGAACCCTGTTCTGGACGATCTGATCGCGCGGATGCGCCAACCCATCAATGTGCGGGACCACGCCAACGAGGAGGCGGTTCGCATCATGGTGAGGCTCGGCCTAAGTCACCCGATGACCCTGGCCGCAGCCTTGAAGGTGGTCGCGTCCGAGATGAGGCACGGGCGGATGCAGGAAATTGAGGCGACGGCGCGGGCGCTCCACGCCAAGCTTCTGCGGCGGCACGACGAGCCCGGCACGCCGCAGTGACGCGGATCACAGCCGCCAGACGGACGTGCGCTTGATCTCGGCGTCCTCGAGCTCGCGGGTTACGGGAACCTGATACTCCGCCGCGAGCGTGAACCGGCCAACCGGAAAATAGGAGCGCTTGGGATCCCCGATCAGCACGGAGGCGCCGGACGCGGCCGCCTGCTCGATGTAGGCGGTGACGCGGGCCGCAAGCTCGCGCTCGTAGAAGAGATCGCCGACCAGGATCACGTCGGCCCGCTCCGGCGCGCTGGCCAGCAAGTCCTCTCCCGTGGTTTCCACTTCGACAGAATTGAGCGCCGCATTGAGCCTCACGGCCGCGAGCGAAAACGCGTCGATGTCGGCAGCCAGAACTTTCGCCGCCCCTGCGCGCTTTGCAGCGATGGCGGTGAGACCGGAGCCCGAGCCTAAGTCGATGACGGAGAGGCCGCGCACGAGCGCGGGCGTATCGAGAAGATAGCGCGCAAGTGCCTGTCCGCCAGCCCAGGCGAAAGCCCAGTAAGGCGGCGGCACGTTCATCTCGCCCAGCTCTTCCTCGGTCTTCTGCCAGATGGGCAGACTTTCCTCGGCAAGGTGAAGGCGGATCTCCGGCACGAGCGGCGGCGTGAGCGGGCGTGTGTTGGCAGCGATGAACGCTTCGGCGCGGGGCGCCTCTTTCGGGGCGCTCACGCCTTGGCTTTCTTGGTGCGTTTCGCCGGCGAAGGCGCCACGCCGGCCATGCGGCACACCTCGGCCCACTCCTTTTCGGTCACAGGCTGCACGGAGAGGCGCGAGGCGGTGACGAGCTTCATCTCGGCGAGCTTCGGATTGGCCTTCACGTCCGCAAGCGTGACGGGGCGCGGCATGGGCTCCACGGCCCGCACGTCCACGCACTCCCACGCGCCCGTGTCGTCCGTTCCATCCGGATGCGCCAGCACGATCACCTCGCAGATGCCGACGATCTCCTTGCCGATGTTCGAGTGATAGAAGAACCCGAGATCGCCGATCTGCATCGCGCGCATGTTGTTGCGCGCCTGAAAGTTGCGTACGCCCGTCCAAGGCTCGCCCTTGGCGCCCTTCGAGACGAGTTCATCCCAGGAGAACGCGTCGGGCTCGGATTTGAAAAGCCAATAGGCCATGGAAGCGTCGATCTCCGAGTGTGTAGGACGGGGTGCACCTTACGCCATATTCGGCGTGTCTCAAGCCTCAGTCCTCGGCCTTGAACGGGCGGCGCAGAAGGCCGGAGATGGCATCGTCCACGCTCACGCGCCCTTCCAGAACGGCGTGGACGGCTTCCGTGATCGGCATCTCGATGCGCTTCTCCTCCGCAAGCCGCACGACGGCCGCCGCGGTGTAGACACCTTCGGTCACGGCAACACGCGCGCCGAGCACGGCTGCGAGCGTCTCACCCTGGCCCAGCGCGCGACCCAGGCTCATATTGCGCGACTGCACGCTGCCGCAGGTGAGGACGAGATCGCCGAGGCCAGAGAGCCCCATCATGGTCTCGGGCCGCGCGCCGAGCACGTGGCCGAGCCGGCGCATCTCGGCAAAGCCGCGCGTCACGATGGCTGCGTGTGCGCTGGCGCCGAGGCCCTTGCCGTGGACGATGCCGGCGGCGATGGCGAGCACGTTCTTCAAGGCGCCGCCCAGCTCGACGCCGACGATGTCGTCCGACCAATAGAGGCGAAGCTGGCGATCCCCCAGCCGCTCGGCCAATTGCCTGCCGAGGGTTTCGTTGCGGCAGGCGATGGTGAGCGCCGCGGGCAGGCCACGGGCCACGTCCGCCGCGAAGCTCGGGCCCGAGAGCACGGCGAGCATCACATCCGGCGCGGTCTCGGCGATGACCTCGCCCAAGAGCTTGCCCGTCTGCTGCTCGACGCCCTTCGCGCAGACGACGAGCGGCTGGCCGGGGCGGACGAGGCGGGCCAGCGTCGCGGTGATGGCACGCACGTGCTGGGCGGGGCAAACCAGCAGAATGGCATCGGAAGCCGCGCAGTCCTCGAGGCGCGCGGTGGCCTTGAGCCGGGTATCCAGCTCGACGCCAGGAAGGAACGAGCGGTTGACGTGGCGCTCGTTGATGTCGGCCACGGTGTCCGGCTCGCGCGCCCACAGCACGACATCGCGCCCGGCGAGAACGAGGGTCTGTGCAAGCGCGGTTCCCCAGGCTCCGCCCCCGATGACACCGATGCGATTGATGGTCATGAGCTCACGCTCCCAATTGGGCCCCCGGGACGGGCGCGTTGCCGCGTCCCCAGCGGCGCAGGGACAGTACTTGCCTGTTTCCCGTGATCAAGCTTTTACGCCAGCCCCGATGGCAGCGGGAGCGGTTGGATCAAGCGGCCAGCGGGGCCTCGCCGCAAAATCAAGCCCATCCACCCAGCCGCGCGCCAAGCGCTCCGCGCCTGCCCAGGCGATCATGGCGCCGTTGTCCGTGCAGAGGGCGGGCGGCGGGACTGAGAGCGCAAAACCCCGCTCGGCAGCCAGCCGCGCGAGGGCAGCGCCGATCTTCCGGTTGGCCGCCACGCCTCCGGCCACCGTGAGGCGGCGCGGGCGATCCGGGCCGAAGGCGCCTTCGGCCATGTCCATGGCGCGGCCGACGCGGTCGGCCACGATGTCGCAAACGGCGGCCTCGAAGGCGGCGCACAGGTCCGACACGTCGCGATCGGTCAGAGGAGCGGCCGCCTCGGCGCGCTGGCGTACCGCGGTCTTGAGGCCGGCGAGCGAAAAATGCGGCTCGGGGCGCCCAATCATCGGGCGGGGCAAGGGAAAACGGTTAGGATCTCCGTCGCGGGCGGCCTTCTCGACCTCAGGGCCGCCGGGATAGCCGAGCCCCAGAAGCTTGGCGGTCTTGTCGAAGGCCTCGCCGATGGCGTCGTCGATGGTGGTGCCCAGGCGGCGATAACGGCCGACATCCTCGACCAGCAGCGTTTGCGTGTGCCCGCCCGAGACCAGCAGCATGAGGTACGGGGGGGCGATGCTGTCGGTGAGCCCCACGGTGAGCGCGTGGGCCTCCAGATGATTGATGGCGAGAAAGGGCCGGCCGCTCGCCAGTGCCAGCGCCTTGCCGGTCACGAGCCCCACCACGAGGCCGCCGTTCAGACCAGGACCGGCGGTCGCGGCGATGCCCGACAGATCCCCCAGCCCGAGACCGGCTTCGGCAAGCGCGGCCTTCACCAAGCCGTCCAGGCATTCCACGTGGGCGCGGGCCGCGATCTCCGGCACGACGCCGCCATAGGGCCGATGCTCGGCGAGCTGGGAGCGCACGACGTTGGAGAGAATGCGGCCGCCCCCCTGCTCGTCGCGGACGACCACGGAGGCCGCCGTCTCGTCGCAACTCGTCTCAATGCCGAGAACCACGAGGCGGCCCGGCGACGGTGTCGTTTCCCTGACTTCGGCCGGCACGTTCTCGTCCCGTTTGCGTTCGACCCGCCGGGCGGGCATTAATGGCGCCGCCTGCCGACGGTCCATCCTAGACCGTCGCCCCTAGCATCCGGAGCCCAAGACTTGCAAGCTCGCACCTATCGTATCGGTACACGTGGATCGCCGCTCGCTCTCGCCCAGGCGCACGAGGTGCGCGGGCGTCTCATGGCGGCACACCGGCTGCCCGAGGACGCCTTCGAGATCCGGACCTACAAAACCACCGGTGACATCATCGTGGACCGTCCGCTCGCGGAGTTCGGCGGCAAGGGGCTCTTCACGAAGGAGCTTCAGGAGGCGCTGCTTTCCGACGAGATCGACTTCGCCGTGCATTCCATGAAGGACATGCAGACGCAGCTTCCTGACGGGCTCGGCATCGCCGCCGTGCTGCCGCGCGAGGACGTGCGGGATGCGTTCCTCTCCCTCAAGTATGCTTCCCTCGACGCTCTTCCCCAAGGCGCCGTCGTCGGAACGTCCAGCCTGAGGCGGCAAGCGCAGGTGCAGCGGGTGCGGCCCGACCTCAAGGTGGTGGCCTTCCGTGGCAACGTACAGACACGGCTGCGCAAGCTCGCGGAAGGCGTGGCGGATGCGACCCTTCTCGCCTGCGCGGGCCTGAAGCGGCTCGGTCTTGCCGACCGCATCACGTCCGAAATCCCCGTGGACCACATCCTTCCTGCGGTCGCGCAAGGCGCCATCGCCATCGAGATGCGCAGCGACAATGCCGAGATCGGCCAGATCCTTGCGCCGCTCAACGACGAGACGACGGCGATCCGCGTCACGGCCGAGCGCGCATTCCTGCGCCGCCTCGAAGGCTCCTGCCGCACACCCATCGCGGGCCTCGCCGAGCTTCGGGGCGACCGCCTCTCGTTCCGCGGCATGACGTTCTCGCTCGACGGGTCGGAGTGCTTCTCGACCGCCATCGAAGGACCGGCGGGAGACGCGGCGGCGCTCGGCATCGCCGCGGCCGATACCCTCCTGAAGCAGGGCGCGCACGCCCACGTCAACCGGGCTCCCTGATGCGTCTCCTCATCACAAGACCTGAAGCGGGGCCGGAAGGCGATCCGCTCGCGGCCGCGCTCACAGCGATGGGGCATGCGGTCGTGCAGGCGCCGATGCTGTCCGTCAGCTACACCGACACCGTCCCGAACCTCGCGGGCGCGCAGGCCCTCATCGCGACCAGCCGCAACGGCCTCAAGGCCTTCATCCGGCGGGGACTTCCGAGCGAGGCCGTACTCGCGCTGCCACTACTTGCGGTCGGTCCGGCGACGGCCGCGTTCGGCCGGGAGATCGGCTTTCGGACCGTCGTCGAAGGCGCGGGCACGGGGCGGGAGTTGCTGGCGCAGATCAAATCCGACATCGACCCCGCGGCCGGCGTTCTGGTGCATCTCTCGGGCGAAACCCTGGCCGTGGATCTCAAGGGCGCCCTCGAAGCCGCGGGTTTTCAGGTGCGCCGCGAGATCGTTTACCAAACTCACGCCGCGAGCGATTTTCCCGACGAGGTCACGGCTAAACTCCGGGCCGGTCTTCTGGACGGCGTCGTTCTCATGTCGCCCAGAACGGCCAAGGTCTATGCCGGGCTGATCACCGAACTCGGGCTTGCGGATTCGGTGCGCCGCCTGGTGCACTTCTGTCTGTCGGACGCGGTGGGCCGTGCGCTCGCAAGACTGGAGCCCGTCAATTTCGCAGTCGCTCGATCGCCCAATTCGCAAGAAATGCTTGCTCTCATCGCCCACGAGGCGTCAGAATCTTTCTAGGTCCCACCTCGTCCCCCCTCGAGGTCCGACCCCAAAGCCCCTGGAGACCCTGCTCCCATGACCGATAAGCCCGATCCCGCGAAGGATGCTGGCCGGACCGACAATCCTGGCGCGAAGCGTCCACACGCGACGCTGGACCTCAAGGCGACGGAGGTGAAGGCGCCCGCATCGCCCGCGCCGGCAACCGGCAGCAGCGGCACCGCCTCGTCCGCTTCCGCTACGCCGGGCGCGTCATCGTCTTCGTCCAGCACGGCATCTGCTGCCAGCCCGTCGTCGTCGCCGGGATCGTCGTCAACGTCCACGGCGAAGCCGTCTTCCGGGACGAGCACTACGGACGCCTCGGCGAAGGCTGCTCCGGGCGCCGCGTCCAAAGCCGCACCTGCGGCCGCCAAGCCCGAAACAAAAGCGAGCGGCGGCGGTGGCGGCTTCTTCTCCCACCTCGCGGCGGGCCTCATCGGCGGCGGCCTCGTCTACGCGGGCGCGGCCGTGCTTCAGCCGGGCTGGCTTCCGAACTCCTCCAGCGAAGCGGTGTCGCAGCTCTCCTCGCGGATCGCGGCGCTCGAATCCGCTCCCAAGGAAAGCCCCGCGCTCGCCGCCAAGATCAGCGAGGCCGAAGGCCGCCTCTCCAAGCTCGACCAGATCGAGCAGAGCGTGACGCAACTTCGCGACGCGCAAGGCACGCTCGCAGCCGAAACCAAATCGCTCAAGGATGCCGCCGAGAGCGGCGCCGCCAACGGCGGCACCGAGCGCGTCGCCAAGCTCGAGGAGCAGCTCGCGCTGATCGCCTCCGGCGCACCGGCCTCGGACGGACGCATCCCGCAGCTCGCGGCCCTCGCCGGCAAGATCTCGGACGTCGAATCCTCGCTTTCGGCTCAACTCGCCGAGCTGCGAAAGAGCCTGCCGGCCGAGGTCGATGCGCGCATTACCGCGACACAGGAAGCGAGCGAGGCGGCGAAGGCTGCAACCTCGCGCCTCGACCGCGAGGTCACCCAGCTTCGCACCGATCAGGCACGCAGCGCACAGCGTGACGAAGCCACCAAAGCCGACACCGAACGTCTCTCCGCGGCCGTCGAGGCCGTGAAGGAGGAAGCGGGCAAACTCTCCAGCACGATCGGCGAGCTTCGCGCCTCGATCGAAACGCAGATCAAAGCGCTCGCCCGGCCGGCCGACGTCTCGGCTGCCGTGAGCCCGGTTGCGAGCAAGCTCGCCGAGCTCGAGCACAACGTTCAGAGCGTCGTGAAGAGCGAAGCGACCCGCAAAGAGAACGCGGAGCGCATCGTGCTCTCGCTCGAGCTTTCGAACCTCAAGCGCGCGCTCGACCGCGGGCAGGGGCAGGGCTACACCGCCGAGCTCGAGGAGGTGCGCAAGGTTTCCGGAGGCCAGCTCGACCTCAGCGCCCTCGATCGCTTCAAGGATACGGGCGTCGCGACGGTGGCGGAGCTGAAGGCGAGCTTCCGTCCGGTCATGAACGCGGTGATCGATGCGGATCTCGAGCCGGCGGACGGCTCGGTCATCGACCGGCTGCTCGCGGGCGCCAAGTCCGTGGTCCGGGTTCGCCGCGTGAGCCACGATGCGGAGGACACCAGCGCGGAAGCGGTGGTGTCGCGTATCGAGACCGCCCTCAACGAGGGACGGCTCGGCGACGTGATCGCGCTCGCCAAGACGCTTCCACAGAGAGCGCAGGCGCCTATCGAAGACTGGCTGACCAAGGTGTCGGCGCGCAACTCCGTGGACGAGGCGATCGCCGCCGTCGACGAGAAGCTCAAGGCCTCGCTTTCCGGCACGGCTGAAGCGGCACCCGCCGCGCCGGCCCCCGTACAGAATTGAGAGGAATGGAGCGATGACGCGTCTCGTCCTTTTCCTCCTCGGCGTGATCGCGCTGGCCTCCGGGCTCGCGTGGCTTGCCGACCGTCCCGGCTCGCTGCTGATCACGTGGCAGGGCTATGAGATCGAAACCAGCGTATTCCGCGCCGTCGTGATCTTCGCGGCGCTGGTCGGCTTCGCGGTTCTGGTGTGGACCATCCTCACGCAGATCTGGTCGAGCCCGGCAGCGCTCAGCCATTTCCTCACGCGCCGTCGTCAGCGCCGCGGTCTCGACGCGCTGTCGAGCGGCATGATCGCGATCGGCGCGGGCGACCGCTCGATGGCCACGCGCTACGCTCTGCAGGCACGGAAATCGCTGCCGAACGAGCCGTTGACACATCTTCTGCGCGCGCAGGCCGCGCAGCTTTCCGGCGACAAGGCCACCGCGCGTCGCATTTTCGAAGCGATGCTCGGCTCTCCCGACACGGAGCAACTGGGATTGCGCGGGCTGTTCCTCGAAGCCGGGCGTGAAGGCGAGCGCGAGGCGCAGCGGCAGTTCGCGGAGCGGGCGCTGGCGCTCAATCCGAAGCTCTCGTGGCCGGTGGAAGCGTTGTTCGACCTGCAGTGTCAGGCCGGTGACTGGGCGGGAGCCTTGCAGACACTCGCGCTCGGGCGCCGTCACGGACAACTCGAGCGGCCAATCGCGGATCGCCGCCGGGCCGTGCTGCTCACGGCTCAGGCGCAGGCACTCGAGGAGGAGGATGCCGAGAAGGCGCTGACGCTCGCGCTCGAAGCGCACGGCCTCGCCCCGTCTCTCATTCCGGCCGCCGGCATCGCCGGACGCCTGCTCGCCGCACGCGGAAACACGGCGCGGGCCGCCAAGGTCATCCAGAAGACGTGGGCCAAGTCTCCCCATCCCGAGCTTGCGACCGCCTATGCTTACGCGCGCATCGGCGACAGCCCCCGCGACCGCCTCGACCGCGTGAAGCAACTCTTCATGCTCAATCCGCACTCCATCGAAAGCTCGATCGCCGTGGCGGTCGCGGCCATCGAGGCCCACGACTACGCGGAAGCGCGGCGCATGCTGCAGCCGTTCATGGAGACCGGCCTTACGCGCCGGGTCGCCGCGCTCCTGGCGCGCATCGAGGCTGAAGAAAGCGGTGACAAGGGACGGGCACGCGAGTGGCTGGCCCGTGCCGTGACCGCGCCCCGCGACGCGGCTTGGACCGCCGACGGCGTCACCTCGGACCGCTGGGCTCCGACCTCTCCGGTAACCGGCGCGCTCGATGCATTCGAGTGGCGCGTTCCGGTGGAGGAACCGAACGGTGGCGAGGAGCGGATCCTCGGCGCGGATCTCACCGAGTTCATCGCTTCGGGCGAGCCCGAGACGGTGATCGCGAAGGCCGAGCCGGTCGCAGCGGCGCCGAAGGACGTTACGCCGTCCGACGCCGTGCCCGAGGAGCCCAAGACAGCACCGCCGGCCGCCAAGACGGCACCCACTGACAAGGGTGGCGCACCCGCGGTGGCGGCGGATGCTCCGAAGAAGTCGCCTCCCCAGGCTGCCGACAAAAACGGAGATGCGTCCAGCCGCACGGATCGCTCGCGGATCTTTACGTCGCCTCATGCGCCGGATGACCCGGGGCTCGAACCCGAAGAAGGCGAACCGCCGCGTTCGGCAGCCGGATAGCTCCCGGCAGGCTCGCAGTCCCACCATCCGGCCCCCAAAGCGCTCGCTCGGGGTGATGCAAGCTCAGGCAATCCCACGGGCTGCTTAGACGATAGGCAGCCCGCGGCGGGTGTATTGCTGCCCTGATTGGAATCAAATCCGGTCGGCTCGGGATGTATGAGAAATGCTCTGATATAAGTTCGACCAAGGGGGAAGTTGTCGCGTTCACCCCCATTGCCCATAATGACGCCAGAACAATAACCAGTTCCGGGAGGAATTAACGATGTCGGACAAGGCGTATCCTGTTACGCCCGAGTGGGCGAGCCGTGCGTGGCTCGACGAGGCCAAGTACAAGGCGCAGTACGAGCGCTCCGTGAAGGACCCGGATGGCTTCTGGGGCGAGAATGGCCGCCGCATCGATTGGGTGAAGCCCTACACCAAGGTCAAGAACACAACCTTTTCGCCCGACAACGTCTCGATCAAGTGGTTCGAGGACGGCACGCTCAACGTTTCCGCCAACTGCATCGACCGGCACCTGGCCACGCGCGGCGACCAGATCGCGATCATCTGGGAAGGCGACGATCCCACCGAAGACCAGACCATCACCTACCGCCAGCTTCACGAGCGTGTCTCGAAGCTTGCGAACGTGCTCAAGGCGCATGGCGTCAAGAAGGGCGATCGCGTCACCATCTACCTGCCGATGATACCGGAAGCTGCCTACGCGATGCTCGCGTCGGCGCGCATCGGCGCCATTCACTCGGTGGTGTTCGCAGGCTTCTCCCCGGATAGCCTCGCGGGACGCATCGAGGATGCGGGCTCTAAGTTCATCATCACGGCCGACGAAGGCCTGCGCGGCGGCAAGCCGGTGCCGCTGAA
>VFQR01000529.1_pt1 | contig 49562 bp, 33 predicted proteins | sample 3512321 | NCBI WGS metagenome assembly VFQR01 (sample SAMN10412374, study PRJNA504923) | tailings metagenome | isolation source: Relicate 3 Philex TSF1 revegetated site | place: Philippines: Tuba, Benguet | collected 2017-08-29 | reverse complement strand
ACGCAGACCGCACATTGATCGAACGCATGGAAGTCAACGACCGGGTGGATCCAGCCCTGCCAGACGGTTGGGACCGTACGGCCGCTCCGCTGGAAGGTCGCTATGTCGACTGGCGACAAGTGGAACTGGTGCTCCTGGCCGACAACGCCCCCCTGCGGCACTGCGACGCTGTTGCGTCCTGCCGCCTGGGTGGAAGACGAGGGTGCGGTGATTGGCGAGACGATCTTCCTGAATCTCCCCGAAATCGGCATTGAGGGACCAGCTCAAGTCGTTAGCATTGAGGAAACGTTTGTTGTCCCCAGCCCCGGCCGTCTGATCACAGGCATCTTCCGGCACACTTCAGGGGAAATTCTTGATCTTCAAATCGAAGGAGAACATCATCCGTTAGTCACAACGAAATCCCACCCGTTCTGGAGCGTCGACCGGGAAGACTGGATCGCTGCACAGGATCTCCAACCCGGCGAACTCCTGCTGAACGACCGTAACCAAGCCGTCCTACTAGAGTCCATCACCGAGCGCGACGAACCGGCAGAGGTCTACAACCTCGAAATCGACGGCGACCATTGCTACCGAGTTGGCGAGCAGGGGCTGTTGGTACATAATGCGTCGGCGGCCACGTATGGTCCAACTCTGCAGGCTAGGTTCAGGAATAGGAATGGAAGGCAGTTCATAGCTACAGTTGGCACAAGCGCTAGTATCACCCTCGACCGCACTAATGTGGGAGGGGGTAGGATTAATCTTCGAGAACCAACTCCATGGTGGCCGGAGCTTCAGGGCGTTGTAAAAGTTCAGCTTGGCCACATTCTTGGATCGCAAATTGGAGGAAAGGAACGAAGCGAAAAGAACCTCGCTCCTCTTTTTGGGTCTGCCAATTCACCTGCAATGAGTACTTGTGAATCATTTTTGAGGAGGCTTGTTGAAGAATGTGGATACTGCGTTCAAGTAAGCATTCTGATTAAGGGGTATGGCAAGAATGAGAAGGTTCCTGATGCCGTGAAATCAGTTATACCAACATCAATTGAGATTTCGTGGCAGATTCTGGGAGGGCAAGGAGGGGTATTTGTAATCGCGAATGACCCGAAAGCGACTACCCAGGATCCTTGCCGCGCGAAAAACGTTCCGTGCCGCTAATTACCTGTAAATAAACCGCTCCTGAAATGAGACAGATATGCCAAAGAATGTAATGCAGGATTTGCAGAAGTTAGTTCTACCTCCACGCTTTCCTCTTGATAATGACGCCGAACAGCTTGAGCGAAATCGCCAGGTCATGAGAATTGACTTTCCAGCCGATTATTTGGAGTTCGGAACTACATATGGAACCGGCACATTCAGGGCCGCTTACTCGTGGGAAATATGGAGTCCATCAAGACGGGGCCTCCCATTAATCGCACTGTACTTTTCCAGAACGTGCAATATGTACAAGGAGTCTGCGTATCCAAAGCCTCCGAAGCTAGGGGTCTATCCGGAGATGGGAGGGTTACTGCCGTTCGGAAGTTCTCCAAATGGTGACTGGATTTGTTGGGACACTCATGGCGATTCCAGTGAATGGACTGTCGTTGACTTAGGGCGTTATGAAGAAGGGGGCTATGAATCCACTGGCTTCAGCTTTTCTGAATATCTCGTCAACGTCCTCTCTCAAAAATACATTCTTGAGCGCCATAGAGATGGAGACTTGTGGGAAGGGGAGAAAATTGTGTTCGATCAATGTGCTTACAGTGACGGCGATTTTTGTTGACATGATTTACAGTTCAAGCGATAGGAAAAGCGGTTGGTATTTATAACGTTTATTAGCAGAGTGTTTGTGCCTTTATGCTTCACCAAGGTCGCTATGTCGACTGGCGACGAGTCGAACTGGTGCTCCTGGCCGACAACGCCCCGTGTGGCACCGCGACGCTGTTGCGTCCTGCCGCCTGGGTGGAAGACGAGGGTGCGGTGATTGGCGAGACGATCTTCCTGAATCTCCCCGAAATCGGCATTGAGGGACCAGCTCAAGTCGTTAGCATTGAGACTGTTGCAGTCGAACCTGGGTTGGGTCGATTAGTCACAGGCGTCTTCCGGCACCAGTCGGGAAGCATTCTCGAACTCAAGATCGAAGGAGAACATCAACCGCTCGGCACAACGAAATCCCACCCGTTCTGGAGCGTCGACCGGGAGGATTGGGGCTCCGACCAACGAATTTATTACAGTACGCTTTTAGACAATATTTACTTTCGATCGAAAGTCTTCAGTTTTTAGATTGAACTGAACTTAGAATCGCAGCATTCTTAATAAACTTACGATGATGCTGGTTCTGCGAGCCAACCTTTTTCGATTTTACGTTTGTCTTTCCCGCCGATCTATTTTGAGGTAGCAATGGGCAGTTCTACTGAGGCGTTGAGCTTTCTTTCCGAGCGGATGCCGTTTTGCAGTCTGACAAGTCAAGCTCATGCCGGGGAACTGCCAGAGTACGTCCTGCCTTCCGTCATGGAGAGTGAAGCATCGCTGTCATTTCAGGCGGCCGCCCGAATTCTTTATCGGAAGAATCGCCGCCATTTGCTGGTGACGGGCTTAAAGGGGGTTGGAAAGACTTCCTTTGTTGTCGAGCTGGGCCGCCAGGCGGCGGCAGGCAAGTTTCAGTTCCTGAGGGAGTCTCTCTTTCTATGGTTCGATACGGCTCATGTCGGCCCGGAAGACAGCCGCGGTTGCCTGGAAACCATACTGATCGCGGCCAAAGACTTTCCCCGTGTCGTACTTTGCCTGGACGGGATTCATGCCCTGCTCCGCCGCGCCAACGGCGGCTCTAACAAACCCCTGTTGCGGTCGGCTTTGCAGGATCCCCGCATCTCGGTTGTGGGCGTTCTTCCCCGTTGGGAGTATAGTGAACTGTTTGCCGCCGATGCGGATCTTCTAGAACTGTTCGATTTGCTGGAGATTGAGGAACCCGAGGAGGCAGACTCGCTGGCAATTGTGGAATCGGCAGCAAAGCGGTTGTCGCAGGAGTATGGCCTGGCGATCGCTCCCGAAGCGGTACGCCGGGCGGTATTTTTGTCGAGTCACTTTCTTCTTAGCGAGCGCCTTCCCAGTAAAGCGATCAAGATATTACGCCAGGCATGCGATGACGCTTCGTTCGAGAGAACGGAGGCGGGCCGAGACCGGGCCTCCATCGATATTGACGATATCATTCAGGTTACTGCACAAAGGACGGGCATCCCCTGCGAGACTCTTTCCGGGCAGACAAGCGAAGCCAATTGGGAGGCGGAACTTTCCCGTGCGGTCGTCGGACAACCCAGGGCGATCAGTTGTGTCGCCAATGAACTGCGTGTCATCAAGGCAGGTTTGACACCACCAGGAAAACCAGCATCCGTCCTGTTGTTTGCCGGAATGACGGGTGTCGGAAAGACAGAATTAGCCAAGCGGTTGGCGGAACTCTATTCGACTTCCAAGCGGCTTCAGAATTACTCGATGGCCAACTTCACGGAAGCCCACAGCGTTTCCGGGATTGTGGGAGTACCCGCTGGTTATGTGGGACATGACCAGGGTGGCCGTTTGATCAATGATCTGAATTCCGACCCATATTCCGTCTTTCTTCTGGATGAAGCGGAAAAGGCGCATCCCAACGTCTGGAAGCCATTTTTGAACCTCTTTGACGAGGGGTGGATTGTCGATCAGAGGGGCCTTAAAGCCTCAGCGGATCGAGCCATATTCGTCCTGACAACAAACGCCGGAAGCAACGAAGTCCAGCAGATGTCACGGGATGGCAAGTCGATCGACGAGATTGAACAGCGAGTGATGTCCATTCTGTCACGCGTGCGTCAGGAACGAGGCGCTCAACCGGTTTTTCCTCCTCAATTTCTGGCGCGTATCAAGCAGGTTGTGGTCTTTCAGCCGTTGGACAAGATAGCTCTTCGGGAGATTGCGGCGAAGATGCTGGGCGAACTGCAACAACGTTGGCAGCACCGACGAGATCAGCAGATCGAGATCGAGACTCGAGTGGTGGATTGGATCGGCAGCCAGGCAGCTCTCGTCAATCAACGAAGTGGCGGTCGGGAAGGAGGTCGAGCTGTGCAGAAACTCATTGCCAACAGTCTGGAAGCCCAGATGGCACGAATGGCTGCCCGTTCTGAGGGGGGAACCCGCCGACCAATGCTACAAGTATGCCTTAAAGACGATGCTTCTTTCGATGAAATCCTGGACCGAAGCTGGGAGAATTCGCCAGTACATATCGAATGATCCCATTGACGAAGCTTTCGGGTGAAACCTCCTTTATGATGACCACTCACCACATTATCCGGAATGTGAATCGTCCCTCTAAAGTCAATTAACCTTCTCAACTGTTTTCTGATTAAGCGAACTCCACCTCGGACTGTACGTCATGAAGGTCGGACGCTGCGTCATCGAAACCCACGGCCTGGATGTGCGAATGCCCTGCTGGAAGTCTGCCCTGTTGCGGCGCCGGTACATGCGGGGCAACCAGCCTGCATAGTTCGTCCGCGAGCTCGTTGGGACAGGATTTTCTGCCCATGCCCACGTACCATACAACCGACTGTTGAAGGTCTTGAAAAGTCCGCCATTCAGACAATCGATTAGACCATTCTGCCCGAATACATCCGGTCTGCGCATGATGACGAGCCGGTATCATGCATACACGTCTTCAATCCACTTAGCTTCGACTGTTCCAACAGATATATACACTATTCTTCATGACGGCACATCACTTATTGAATTGTGCCAGTGGCTCAATCATCTTGACAGCCACATCCCTGCATCAAGTGAAATTGATCCTGCACTTAAAATAGTAATGTTCTTTATTTTCCGATCACGGCTTTGACTGCATTCTTGAAGTCATCCGACTGGTATGACTCCTTGATAGCACTTTTGAAGGATGAATCGATAGTTTTACGAAAGTCTGGGGAGTTTATCGCATCGGTCACCGCTTGCCTGACGGCGGTTGTAAGATGGTCGCCGTTCGGCAAGTTGACTGGGGGTGGTTCCACTGGAGGCAGAACATCGTCAATCGCATTTTTTTTGGGTCGATATGGCTCACCGAGAGATTGACCAAAGATCATATCCGCGACGCGATCAATGAGCCTATCCTCGACGCGATCAATGAACCTACCCGTAGCCTGATGAATGAATATACCAGCCAATGCGGCTTCTTTATCGTAGGTACTAAGTTCTAATTCGCGCATGTTAGTTGGTAACCTTTCCAAGCGATCCAGTCGATTAACGCATTCCTCAATCCTTTTCATCCGAACATCAACACTTTTGTCTAAGCCCGTCGACGACGTTGTGACACCCGAACCTGTTCCAGAGGTCATAATCGGCTGTGGAGACTGTCCGGCCCCCGGAACGTTGCTGGCCGACGCCTTGGGTTGGGACGCCTCACTTGATCCCCCATCAGTGGTGGCCTTTTGCTGGCCGCAGTGGCAGAGGATACGGCAGCATCTGCGGCACCCTGCTTCAGTGGGTTCGGCGGTTGCAACGAGACAGATGGCAGCAACAAGGACAAAACTCCACGCATTCATCAGAGACTTTCTTTAACGGTGATTCGCAATGAAAAGAGAAAAGTTAGCGTGCACTGTTACAAGGAAAACGTCGACTTAAAGGCGCCAGTCCATCAACTGCTGAAAAACGGCAGGGTTGATACGTGTCGCACAATTGCCACTGTTTCCACCATAATTATGAATCCCGACGACATGCATATCGCCACCATTTTGCCAGTTGATCACAGGTCCACCGCTGTTTCCTGGCAGAGTATCATTGAGATAACTAAGGCGCTGGCGTTCAACTCCGACAATGACATCGGCATTCCCCCACATCTGAGGAATGCTGGTACTGTTCTTGTCGTAAGGGTAGCCAGCGACGTTGACGAGCATGTTCTGGAGACTTGAGTCATCAAAATGCGCAAACTGAAAGTACCCCTTATTTCCTAGAGGTGTCTTCAGCCTGAGAACTGCAAAATCATAAACTTCAGTACCCGAGTTAAGCCATTGCTGGGTCGTAAACATGTTCTCGACTTCGGAAGTTCCCGCGAGGTTTGAACCGCTAATCCCCGCGTACACTTTGTAGGAATCTCGCTTCATATAACCGATCCCGTACCGTGGATCGCGGTTATAGACGCAGTGTGCAGCAGTTACGACAGTTTTCGGACCGGCCAACCAACCAGTTCCGATCATACGATTTCCATTTCGCGTGGTCATATTCAAAAAACAGATCCACGGAAATGGATTGATGGTCACGTCGGCGATTCTTTCGCGGTTATCTCGCCCGATGATGTTTTCTGGACGGAACTCGGAAACTGTCATCGCATCTGGCGTTGGAGACCTGAAAGGCACCGCCGCAATTCGAAAGGACTGGTCAGCGAATTCGGCCGGCAATTGCTTCACATTCAGGTGGTCGCCCTGGATTCCTGGCAAAAGCCGGTCATTAGCATCTCCTAGCGACAGTGGACCGAGAAAACCCCCTTCGACGGTGGGCTCTTCTGAGTATTCAACGGTAACAAACGCTTCGTAATCTGCAGCGTTTTCAGCATCGAAGCCAGTGTCGGTATCGATGACCTGCTTCTTGCGAGATTTACCGGAACTCGTACTTGCAAATTCCGCACGGGGAGATTCGTTCACAGGTTTACGTACTACCATGTTCAATGACTTTCTTTAACTCTTAAAATGAGAAACGGAAACTGTTGTTACCCAAATTCTGCAATGAATCAGGTGTTCGCGAGCATCTGCAGAAGATTGGGCAACCCTGCCCCCTGGTGATAGCGGCTGCGTCCCAGATCCATGGCATGAGCGATCAGAATCCTTTTGACTTCATCAGGTCGTCCTTGAAATTCCTTCCGGACCGACAGAAAACCAGCCAGCAGACCGGAAATATGCGGGCAAGCCATGCTTGTGCCGCTCATTGGAACATAAAAACTCGCAGGGTTACCCGGCGAGAACTTGGCGTTGCAAGAGATGATCTTCTCGCCCGGGGCAACAACATCGGGTTTGTTGCGACCGTCGGCAGTGGGGCCTCGCGACGAGAAATAGGAGGGGCCATAAAGATGAGGCGAGTCTCGATGGACGGAGCCTACAGCAATGGCGTCTTCGAGATTTGCCGGATCGCCGATACTCAGATCGAAATTGACAGGCGTCAGACCTGCACCTGCAACATCGATCCACCGGCTTCCCTCATTTCCTGCAGCGACGCAGACCAATACCCCCTGTCGCCAGAGCCGACGGAGTTCTGCGCAGATCGGCGAGAAACCGCAGCCAAATTCCTCCTCGTTAAAGGGACCGCCAAGGCTCAGATTGACGCCATGGATCACGATGCGACCAGCCTGTTCATTGGTACTGGCGATGTGATCGATGGCTTTGATGATCGAGGCATCGGAGCCGCCACCGCCGTTGCCGAGAACTTTATAGATGTGGAGATTGGTCTGCGTGGCGACTCCAAGACATCCGTATCCGGGACTGCCAGGATCAAGGCCTGCCGGCGGTTGTCCGGCGATAATGCCGGCCACATGGGTGCCGTGGCCGTGAACGTCGGAATTTGAAGGAGCGCGGACAACTTTTCCTAGCTGCGTGCAGTCCCAGTGAGCCTTGACAAGTGATTCTCCTCCGGGGCCAGATGCAAAATGGGGATGGTCAGCATTGATCCCAGTGTCGAGTACGGCCCAACTAATGCCTTCACCAGTCGCTCCGTATCCAATCCGAGCTGTCGGAATGTGGAGCTGTTGAGCGGAAACGGAAAGAAGCGCCCTCTTTTCGGAGTTTCTCCAGATGCGAAATACATGCAACCTGGAATGGTTGAACTCCAGCCAGCGCAATTGATGAGGTGTCAGTTGCGCTGCTACGTAGCGATGAAGGACTTCGATTTTCAGATCATCGGGAGAATGACCAGTCTCCAGTGCAAGGGCCTCGAGATTCTGCCTGATCGAAACAGCTCCCTCGTGAAGTGACGGCGCTTTGTCCCGGTTAATTTCAATCAGCACGGGGACCGGGAGATTACCATCCCCCACGCGATTCGCCAGATCTCGGGTCATGACCGAAAGACCGATCGGCGAATCAAACGTCACCGGGAGGACATCGCGAACAGTTGCACCGACTTCCGGGTGCCCGAGGTAGCCAGTTGATGAGTGGGGGTTAAATCCGTAAACCTTCCGCGAGTCAAGATTCCAGATCTGCCGATCCCGGATCGTTGCGGGTGGAACGGCTGTGTACTCATCGGCCAGTATCTTGTCGGCAGCCACCGGATCGAGTGGGTCAGCGAAATTCCTCCAGCTATGGACAGAGGCGGGATTTTGCAGGGAGTTGCCCTTTTTCTCAAGCAGCTCTTTCACTTCATCAATACCGAGCGGCGAACCCAATGTGACCCACAACGGAACGCTGATGCTACGGGCCAGCTCGCGGAGCAATTCGAAAGTAATGATCGTTCCTAAACTGTGAGCGACAACGATGTATTGCCCCCCGGGAATGAGGACATCCCGTACGCGCTGCTGAATTCGGGTTCGAAATTCATCCTGAAAAAAATACGCGGCGACATCCGGAATAAACCGCTTCAAGATCGCCTCGGTCAGTGCGCTGCGAAACGGAAAGGCCGGAAGTACCTTGGCCTGCATGCCCAGAGCTTCCACTCCACGGTCTTCGGTCGAGGCCACCAGGTCATCCACAGCTGAGTCGTCGTGCTGGTCCAGACGCGACTCCCTCTGAAGCTTTTCAAACAACGCTTGGCTCCATACTCGCTGCTCAACGCTTTTACCTGGCGACATACCACGCGACGTCACCTCCAACCTGGCAACGACTGACGGAACCTCTTGCGGTCCAAGTGTTCCAGCCAGCTCCATAGAGGTTGAAAGGGGATGCAGAATATCGGCGTAATACGCCAGCACTGTTTTGTCACCCATATCGCGCCCGAAGAGAGCTTGGTCATACCAGCTCTTGACGACGTTGGGAGCGGGATGGCCACCCATTCCGTGAACATAGACCAGCCGTAACGAGCTCGCACTTGATTTGGTAAGCAGGTCGTGAAGCTGGTCCATTTTGGCATCGCCAGAATCCGCCGAAGAAAGGATTGGCTTCCGAACTCCAATTGAAAGTGAACTAGGTGGCATTGAAATTCTCTTCAAGAAGTTCAGATCACTAATGGCACGTGACACTTCGTACACAAATCTGTGTAAACGTCTAAGACCGCCAGAAAACTCTCACAAGACATCCAATCAACAGTGCCGATAACAGAATATGCACAAATGTGAATAACGTACTCCTGAGCAAGTGCACTGTCAATAAAATTCAGTGAAACTGGGTTTTTCATGAGGTTTGAGTAATCTTGAAAATGATTCAGCATGTATTATTGGCGGAACTGGATACCATGTGAGAACAAAGGACACCTAATAGAATGAGGCCTTGTAAGCAGGTAAACTTTACTGAATATCTGGATTGTCACAGATCCATCGCCTGATCTTCCCGCTCTTGTTTTGCAGAACAAAAGATTAGTGGACATTCCCCAATCTTCACTGCCGACTGTAATAGTGAAGGTTTCAGATTGAAAACCGATCGAAAATGAGTCGATACAGCCAATTTCACGGAGGAATTGATCGTGAGCAGCCGAAGCAGTTTTCTCACATTCACGATAATGGTGTGTTGCATAACCAGTGCGGAGTTCGTCCAGGCAGGTGGGCTCTGGTCACGGGGAGATTGCGAGCCGTGCGATCAAGCGGAAGTCGCGTGTAAAGAGTGTTCCCGACCAAAGCGTCATTGCTGCCTATTTGGTTCTGAGGCTCCACGTGGAGAGGTCGCATTTGCCTTACCAGGCGTCGTACGCGATGGGCAGGCGTTTCGCGTATCGGAGGAGTCCTATAGCCGTGCGATACGACAAGCTGCGGCTGAATCTGCGAAGGCTCCGGAGTCTGCGGTGATGGACTCCACGATTGATGGTCGGCTCACAAAGCTGGAGAACGACGTCAAGAAAATGCAAGATCTGATGGATCGGATGGCGATTGCCGTCGAGCGCCTCGCGGAGCAGAGAGTTTCAGCAGGAGCAAAGTAGTGCTCCGCCGCATGAATCAGCAAGTGGCACCGACTTCCACTCCAAGGCATCGTATTGACTTGCCTCTCAGCCTCGACGTCAACGGAAAGGATTCCGCATGAAATCTAGTATTCTAGCCTCTTTAGGCCTGATGGCTGCTGGCTGGGCAGGGATGGAACTGTCAGCGCAAGATCGCTATGTACAACGGGGGCAAAATCCCAATTGTGCTCCATTGCCGGGTTACTGCCGCATGGAATCCTCTCATACACGGCCGGAAATCGCGACGCAACCCGAAGGTGCATATGTCAGGGCCCCCGAAAGCGGGGAGTTTGCTGGTGAATCAACTTCTCTGGGCATTCGTGGATTTGGAATTCGACTTCCAGCAATTAGCATCGAGCTACCAGAGGTTCGATTGCCGAGTGTTGTGAGATATCGTCGCAATGCTGAGATGTATGTCGATAGCTCGCGAGCGCCTTGGGTGTCGGGCCGACCTGCGGAATTCCGACAGGTTGATCGGGACGCAGGACCGGAAACCGGACCAGCAAAGGAAGTGACACCGGAAAACCATCCTGCAACATATCCGCCACCGACTCCGCCATGTACGTGGAACGAGCAGCGTCTACTGCAGGAGATGGCGATTAAGGAGTCACAGTTGCAAGAAATGAAAATCAAGCTCCTTCGCCTTGAAGCTCTTGTCCATCAAATGGCCGATGGCCCCGTTCCCAGCTCCGATCACGAGCTTCAAGAGGTTTCGGGACGACAGATTCGCCAGACAGGCTGGGAAACGGAACCACAGCGGCCCCCCTACAGTCCACAGTCGGGTTGGCGCGGTGGCCAGCCTTCAACAGCGCTTAATCAAGTCGATCGATAGGCGGGGTTAATCAATCTGCCCCCATGATGGATAGTTAAACGAGCAAACCAGGGATTACCCCTGTTCGAAAGCTGGCCTGGTTATGCTCTTTTCAGAGCTGCATGCTCGCATGCAGATCCGGAAATGGATCATAGATGGACCTGATGCCAGCAGTGTGAAAGTATAACCGACCACCGACTTTCCATGAGATTGTTCTACAAGTCACCTGGTTCAAGCTGACAACCGGGTGCAGTTGGTGCAAATTGCCTGCAGGCATGAACAGTTTGGGCGAGACCTCGCGGAAACGACTGGCTGACTGGCAGGGACTCAGATTCTGGCAGTGATTTAATGCCAGAATTCTCGAACAATTCCATTGGAAGCAGGGGCTTAATCTGGAAGTGGTCATCGTCGTTTCCAGAAACGTCCGGGCCTCTGGAGGCGAAGCTGACAGTGGCACCTGACCTGTGAATCGCAGAAAAAGGGAGAGAAAATACACGTTGATGAGTAACGGCAACGGCCCGCCTCAGACCATGACCTCGACATCAGCGAATATCAATTCCAACTGCCAGTGATGGAGCAATATCCACTCGTGAAGGAAGCTTCAGGCAGACCTCGAAGGCCACTATAAATGCTTTATGCTGACGCCGACTACGACAGTGAAGCGACTCGCCAGACACTTAAAGCTTGCGGCATCATCCCCCAAATTCGCCGCAGAAACTCGGCCAATGGAAGTGGATTGGCGAAAATTCCTATGAAGTGACAAGACAGAGGTGGTGGAACACACCATCAGTTGGCTGAGAGACCGTGGTCGATTCCGCATTCGCAACAACCGCCATCACCACCTCGATCCGTTTAAGGAGAGATTTGTGAAAGGGCATCCGCCAGTCAGCGCAATGTGCCTTACATATGGTCGGCCGCGACTCCTTGAGGAGGCAATCCATTCATTCTTAATTCAGGACTATCAAGGAATTAAAGAGCTTGTGATACTAAATGATTTTCCAGAGCAAACACTGGTTTTTGAGCATCCGCATGTTAAAGTGGTCAATGTTTCAAAGCGATTTCGTACTGTCGGGGAAAAGAGAAATGCATGCGCTGCACTCTGCACATACGATATCCTGTTTGTCTGGGATGATGATGACCTCTATCTTCCGTGGAGGCTATCCTCGTCGATCGCACGTATGGACGAACAAAAGAGATTCTATAAACCTACCAAAGCATGGATTATGTCGGAAGGTGTAATTCGTGGCGTTGGCCGCAACCTCTTTCATAGTGGGGCCTGTTTCACAAGGGATCTTTTTGATCAAGCGGGCGGCTACCCGCATATTGGATCAGGTCAGGATTGGGGGTTGGAATCAAAACTCTCGAATATGATTTCCGGTGTAAAAGATGACGATTCCCTTCAGGACTTCGAACTCTTCTACATCTATAGATGGGGTGGAACTGGTTCATACCACCTCAGTGCATTTGGGCGTGACGAAGGAAAATCCGTCAAAGGTAATGAACATGTTGAGAATTATGTTCGCAAGGCTGTCGATTGTCGACAAGTCCCTACAGGTCGGATTGATTTGTTTCCTGCCTGGCGAGGAGATTACCGACGATTGGTACGAGACAAATGCAGCTCATTTAAGCCTCAGTCGTATGATGCTCAGTTCGGATCAGACTTCTTGTTAAAAGCCGATGCCCAACTCATGGATCCACTGAAAGAGTCAAATTTGAAATTACCCCTAGTCAGTTGTGTCATGCCAACTTATGGTCGGTCGGATTACGTCTCTGAGTCATTGAGCATGTTTCTGGCTCAGGATTATCCCAACAAGGAGTTGATCATATTTAATGATTGTCCAGGGCAGGAGCTCTTGGGCGACTTTCCAGGAGTCACGATCGTCAACTCACCGACCCGCTGCAGTACTCTGGGTGAGAAGAGGAACGCGGCTATCGAGATAGCCAAGGGAGAGTACATCGCCGTATGGGATGATGATGATATCTATATGCCGTGGCGACTGTCGTACTGCATGGATCGTATCCAATCACTTGATCCCCCTGTTTACTGCCCCGCAGAGTATTGGGCGTATTGGGGTGATGAGAATTTGCATCACAATCAGGCGGTGCTGAATTGGATTGTCCACCCGCAGATGATTTTCAAGAAATCAGAATGGGAGGTGGTTGGAGGCTATCCACCCACGACTTTACATGAGGACACGGCCTTCATTCGCAGGATTCTTTCCGCACGGATGATGGAATGGGTTCCCGATCCCATCGCCGTCAGTGACCGTGTCATGATTATGCGTGGAAAGTCAAAATACCACCATACGAGTATCGACGGAGGCAGGCAACAACCCGACGTACTCCCAGGGGCACGTCATCTGGCTCCATCCCCGATTTCGGATCCTGTACTGGCCGACATTGCGAACAAGCAGATTTCCGCCCGCGCTGAGCATCTCAATCGCATCGAGATATTGGAGAAATCCTCCCTGGAAGTTCTGGGGCATCATGCAGAACATCGACGACGATTTCTATGCGACGCAAAGCCACTGAAATCCCATGTCGGTTACGGGGCACCAGGGATTTCTGGTGATCTCGGGTACGAGAAAAAATCGGTAACTGTTCTGGGACGAAGTTTCCCGCATGCCATCAGCGCCCACGCCTCTTCCCGTCTGGTCTATCAAGTTCAACCAGAAGAAAAGGAGTTTCGCAGCCTGGTGGCGATCAACGATGATGTGCGAACCGGCATGACGTCCGCCGACTTCCTCGTCATGTCTGAAGGGGTGGTTCTGGGAGTGGCGAAGGACGTTCGACCTCAAGAAACGCCTCGTCTGATCGTAGCTCCGCTGGAGAACTGTCGGCAGATTGAACTGGTGGCCATTCCGCGTCGGTGGGAGTATTGCCATACCGTTTGGCTGAATCCAACGGTCGCCGATGCCGGTCTGGAAGACGAACAAGGTTTTCTGAAGGATTGTCTTGGGAGGGTACGGATCGATTGCACGCACCCAAGGACCTACCATCGAACATGTTTTGTAACAACAGCATCAGCAGGATTTGCAGCATGGGTCGATGATCTTTTAGGTTCAATACGGAAAAACGCCGAATGCGATGGAGCAGGACTAGCCGTTTTATCCATCGGTAATAGTGAAGAAATACGAGAGGTTGCAATAGCTCACGGAGCGGATGTCATTCCTTGCCAAAGTGACAAGCCGCTCTCCGTAGCCACTAAGTCGGTGCTTTACAGTTCAGGACGAGTTGTAAATGCAGAGAACATAATTTGCCTAGATGCCGATATGTTGGTACTTGGTAGTCTTCAGGAGATCATAGCGACAATTGAAGCGTCTCCTCATGGAACGATTCTCTGTTGTCGAGAAGCCAATTCGAATATTCATGATTTCGAAAGAGCGATTCCAGCTCTGTATAAATCGAATATCAAGGAAATGGAGAAGCTTTTACTTTGCCGACAACGATCCATTTCAACTTATCAATTAATTGCAAATGATGGGCTCTTTGCCGGGAAACGCGCAGCGATCAATGCTTTAGATACGTCGATACGAAGCTTTTATAAGCCATCAGAATGGATTGACGCGAAAGGAGGAGTACCCTGGAGAAATCAGGCCGTTTTTAATCTACATCTGGCCTATCTCAATTGTGGACAAGAGCTAAGCTCTCGATTCAATGTTCAGATGAACTATGAGAAGATTGAATTCGCCAAGCAGGACGGAACGCTTGCCGGAGAGAGCAATTTTTCACCCGTGTCTATTGCTCACTTTAACGGAGCGGGACGTGGTAAGTCATCAGAATTTCGCGGAACATTTTGTCTCCTCACGAAATCGTTATCCGAGCATTGATTGTTTTCCTGGTTTGTATCGACGTCTCGTTAGGGTTGAAAAAGGTCAGTCGATAACAATTTATGAGACACTCAGGTTACCTTGCCAATGAATCATGAATTATCGGATCGAATTCGAAGTCCATCATTTCCCGTGGATCTTGTGTATACATGGGTGGACGGGTCGGATGTGGAGTGGATGGCGAAAAGGAGCCAGTATCAATCACAACCTCACAACCGATCGATCCGTTGGAAAAATCAGCAGGAGCTTCGCTACTCACTCAGGTCAGCGTATTGGCACTCGCCGTGGATTCGTCGAATCTTCATCGTTACGGACAAACAGGTGCCATCATGGCTTAACCTGGATCATCCCCAGGTGTGTATTGTCGACCATCGCGACATTTTTCGTTGGCTTGAGGATCTGCCCACGTTTAACAGCCACGCGATTGAGTGTCATTTACATCGGATTCCGGGGCTATCGGAACATTTTCTCTACGCAAATGATGATACTTTTTTTGGCTGCCAGTCAATTCCAGAGGATTTTTTCACACTGGATGGAAAGATCGTGGTGGGAGCGGGGATGAGTCGATTGCCTCAGCATCTTCAATTTCCAGCGTCGTTCGTATCCGGGGGGGTGGTACCGGCAATTTCCAAAGCTGTTCAATTATTAGCCGAAGCTTTTCCGGATTGTGAGCATCTTTATCCCGTTCATCAGATTAAACCGTACACGATAGAGTTGTTTCAGTATGCGGAGGCACGTTGGCCTTGGGTGTTCAGGGAATGCTCTCGCAATCGATTTCGTGGAGAAGGGGATGTCTCCCTCAATTTTGGCTTGTTGCATCCGTTGGCTTTGAAAACTGGTCGGGGAGTACTTAGTCGAATCAGAGAAGGATTCTTTGGGCCAAGCACACAAGCGAGTGTGTTGGCATGCCACGAGGTACTTAAAGAACGTGAATACAAGTTGATTTGTATCAATGATGATTCCGAAGACGGTTTGGAGTTGGAAGGATTATTAAGCTCTCTTTGGCCCGTACCCTGCCCTTTTGAGATCGGGGCTGAGAAATAAGAGGCTGAAGAACACCTCTTTGCTGCTGGATCGTTTAGACTGGTTGCCTTATCAGCATGCGATCGCAGTGGGTAGCGAGGGCGAGTTGGCTTCAGGCGTAGATGTTCTGCTGATGGCGGTCGTAGCCTGCGTCAGCATACAACATTCCTTGATGCTTCCGAGGTCTGCCCGAAGCCCCTTTGACGAGAGGGTATTGCTCGACCACGGGCATCAGGCAGCGATGATCGCTGGTATTCGCCGGAGTCGAGATCTTGGCCAGGGGCGTACCATTCCCGTCAGTCATGACTGTGTACTTTGTCCGTATTTTCCGGCGATTGACTGGGCTGGGGCCACTGTCCGCTCCGCCTCCAAAGGCCCGGACATGCGTGGAATCGACGATGACTACGTCCAGATTCAAGGCCTGTGTCCGGTGGAGTTGCGTCCGAATGCTGGCATGCAGTTGCCGCCAGATCCCCAGCTCTTCCCGATGAGCTAAACGTGCGCGAGCGGTCTCACCAGAGCAGCCCATGCCTGCTGGCAGATTGCACCAACGGCAGCCGGTGGTGAGCACGAACCAATTGACTCGGAGGACATTTTCATGCGAAGTGAGAGGTCGGCCGCTTCCCGAAAGGATAATAACGAGCGTCCCGGCGGAGATTGCTCGGGCAGCATGTTCATGACAGACTGACAAATCGCATCCGGCAAATGAGCATCCATGATCGGCTCCAGAAGGAGTCGAAGGTGGTACTTCCACTTCCTGGCGCAAATCCCGTGCCATTTGCCGGGTGCTTTGCATATTTAGTTCTTTGTCGGGCTCTAAAGTGGTTTGGAATTGATGCACCCAAGCCGTAACGGACTCTAGCTGTGGCAATGTTGTGTTAATTTCACTTACAACATGCAAGGCGTTTCAAAATGCTTATTTCTGATCGATTGATACTTGAAGCGCTGTACGCTTCCGGGTGGTCTGATTCCAGACGTGTTGACATCACTCTATGGATTATTGAGCTGGAAGCAGCTGGCTTCTTCATGAATAGGTGCGCTCGAGAAGTCTTGTCCTCGCTGGGTGGGATGGTGATTCAGCCAGTGCTATCCGAGACGCAAGTGTATTTGCCTTCACCAGTCGCCTTCGATCCTCTGCGTTTGAAATGGGGGTCGCGGCCTATATCTTGGGAGCAAAAGCTAAAAACAACCATGAGCCCCCTTGGTGAATGTTTCGATGACTCATCGCTTTTTATCGACGAGGATTGTCGCTTGTATGCCGCTTGGAGTGGTATTCTAGAACGACTTGGGGGTAGCTTTGAAGATTCATTGTCAACTCTTCTTTTTGCACAGAAACGAGGAGAGCGGATTAATCTCCCGCAGGTGTAAATGATTGCATGATTCTATCTTGTGTGTGTGTTTGGCATGACTTAGGGAAGGATATCTATTTTTAGCTGTCAACTTGATTGTTGTGCCCTCCACGAAAGAATAGAGAGGATGCTGTATTCGCTGGATGGCACAGCTTGCTCGCGGACGAGCAACCTGTGCCACCCTGCGTTCAGTTTCCATGCTCTGTGGGACCGTGTTTGGGGACCAGACAAAGTTTTCTCCGAAGACGCCATCCGCAGTTTGGTCACGCGGCTCTACAAACAGCTCCAAGAAGCAAATTTTCCATGGCGATTGTCGACTGCAGGCCGAAGTCGCGGACAAGGGTTTGGCCGTAAAGCTGAATGACGGGACGCAGGGCCTGGCGGAAGTGGTTTGTCGAGCGGGTTTCCGTGCCGTCACGATGACGGTAATAGGTTTTGGCGAAATCCAGGAACAGGAGCGCCAGATCATCGATCGTCAGGGCCACTTGGGAAGGGTTCTGCCCCATCAGCCACGCCGTGACCAGTTCCTCGTACCGCTCGCGGCTCTCGGGCGTGCCGAACTTGCCGAGGTACGTGTCTTTTCCCGAAATGCGGACTCGGGCTTGTCCTGTGGGACGGTGCAGAAGGTAAGCCGGTTTTCGTTTACTGAGCGACATGGCAGCAGCCACCTCAAAGAAAGTGGTAGAAAAGTGGTAGTCACCCACTTTTCTGCTGCACCGCCCCGTGTATGTCGGAGGAGGGGGCGGGTAGTCGCAAGTATTGACTCAGCAAGGACTTACAGGATTGGTCGATACAGGATTCGAACCTGTGACTTCCACCGTGTGAAGCCCTTTTTAGCTACTAGGACTAAAGCATTAAAGCGTTGACACTATTGAGTTTAAATGAGCAAGCGATTTTTTCAATAGCGATCATTCGCTTTCGCTAGATTTCAGCAGATTTCACTCATATGTGGTAGTCAGAGGGTAGTCGAGTAATTGGTAGCGCCGGCTTATAGCTAAGGTGCGGAAACTGTGCCCTGGCGAGGGCAGAAGTGCCGATGTTCCATCGGCAATACAGTTCGAGGTCGAGCTCACAATCTTCTTTGGTTTGTTTGGCCCGAATGGTGTCAGTCAGGGGTGTCAGACCATCTTCGGCAATTTGGACAGTGCTGACACTCCAAAAGAGTTGCCGCTAACGCGGCCAGGAGGCACTCACCATCCGCATGGATCGGAAGGCGATCGGAGGCAAGCGTGCCTTTTTCGTCGATCGTCATCCGGACTTCACACAGAACCCGTGTTGTCAGTCGATGAAACTGCAGCGCAGCGAGCAGGCAGACGGCTCTGATAGCTACGGTCAGTTTTCGTTTAGATGATCGACTCGCACATGGAGAAATGGGTAGCTAGTTGCGATCTCTTCTATGATTCGATGAAAACGAAAATCAGAGTCACGAGAAGCCTGCTCGATTTGCTCGATTGCTGGTAGATCATGAATCTCGAGAGCGCGACCCAGGGCGTAACTCAAAAGATGTTCGATGAAACCGCGAGTGAATTCATGTGGCGAAACGCGAAGCAGTTTCTTGAACTCGGCGGGCCCGTTGAACGATTGGCCGTTCCATTCGCTCCGGGTATCTACCGGTTGACCGCCGTCTTGAATTCTCGCGAGGCCGATCGGGTCGAAGGCTTCCAACGCGAAGCCCGGTGGGTCAATGCGGATATGGCACGAGTAGCAGGCGGCCTTGTTGCGGTGGGCTTCAAACTTTTGTCGCGTGCTTTGAGTCGCGGCGGTTTCTCTGGTGTCGTTTTCGATGGCGAAGGCGATCTTCGGTTCGGTCGGTGGGCGATTAAAGATCGATTCCAAAATCCAGGCACCGCGCTTCACGGGGCTGGTACGGAAAGGTAATGACGTCACGGTCAGCGGGCCGGCCATCGTGAGGAAGCCGCCGCGCGATGGGTCGGTCAAAATCTCTCGATGCCAGCGATTGTTGGCGACTTTGTCTGACAGCTTCAGTCCGCGATTTGGTTGCCCGGTGACAGTGCTGGCTGCGTCTGGGTCTTTGCCGGAGAGATCGAGGCCATAGACTTTCGCCAGTCGCGGATTGAGCCAGGTGTAATCGGTCGCGATGAACTCGAGCACGCTACGGTTCTCGACAAGTGCAGTTTCGAACAACAGCAACGCTTCAATGAGCTGTGCGCCGTGAAGCGTGTCTTTCCCCTGTGGTCCCGAATAGAACGAATTGAAGAGTTCGGGATCCGGCTTCGCGGTGTAAAGCTGATCGAGACGCAACCACTGCACAGCGAACGACTCGCTCAGTTCGCGAGATCGCGGATCGCGCAGCATCCGGCGAACTTGCGCTTCAATCGATTTAGTATCATGGAGTCGGCCTGACTTCGCTTCGGCCAGTAGTTCGTCATCGGGGGTGCTCGACCAAAGAAAAAAACTCAGGCGGCTTGCGAGTTCAAAATCGTCGAGCAGTCTGACCGAACCTTCCGCTGGACGATCTTCTTCAATCAGATACAAAAAACTTGGAGACGCCAACACCGCTTGCACTGCAAGTCGCATGGCATCGGATTCCGTCTGACCAGTGTTGCGCGACGACTCGAACAACGTGCGATAGCGAGCTTGTTCTTCTGGACGAGCCGGACGTCGCAACGCGCGATCGACGAACTGCGCAAGGCGTTCGAGGGGTGGACGCTTTGCGGTCGCTGAATTGTTGCGGACCAGGTTGCGATTCAAGATTGGCTCGTGGAGCGAACCACGGCGATCAGCAGCTTGCGGCGGAGCGGCGTTGGGGTGCGATTTGCCGGTCGTGATGAAGCCGAGTTCGTCTAGCAACACATAGTCGCCACTGAAACGTGAGCCGTCGATCAGCAGCGACTTGATTGACTCACCCGGTACGGCTGCAAAGGTGAAGACAGTCGTCCCTTTCGTGCTCTCGGCAATGTTCGCGCGAAGCTCGGTCTCGGTATCGTCACTGTAGCGTGCCGTCAGCGTCACGTCACCCGATTGTCTCTCGCGACCAAGCACGCAGATGGCGAGCCGAAAGATTCCTTCATCCTCGTCGCCATCCTTGATCGCGAATGACAACTCAAACTTCTTCTCGCCTTTGTTCTTGTTCGTGAAGAGCAACTCCCCCGATGTTTCTTCCGCAGTGGCAAACGGCGCGAACCAGAGGTCTTGGTCGGGGTTGATCTGCAACGACTTCGAGCCAGCGTTGCCGAAAGGGACTCTCAGCACTGACCCTTTGCCCGGCAGCGTCGAGTTGCCAATCGCCTTCGCAACATCCATCACGCCGCCGCGTCCTTCTCGAAAAGCGTCGGCGACTTCTTCGCGAAAACGTTGCTCGACATTGTCCGCACTGCCTGCCGCTTTCCGCAAGGATTTTACCTTCGGAGCGAACTCGCCCACGACTGGCGACTGCAGCTCGTCCTTTGATTTCGCATTCGGCGCGGTGGGCGACAACTGTCGAAACTCAACGCCCAACAAGTCCGCGAACACTCGGCTTCGCTGCGGCAGTTCCGGATGATTCACAATCGCACCCGCCATCGCCACATATTGCTCTAACAAAAGCGGCGAGACATTCATTGCCTCGCCGCGATTCCGAAAGCCGTGCTCGGCGCGGCCATCCGCTGGCAGTCCATGTTGAGGTAGCAGCACCGGATACTTGCCGCCGTATTCTCGCAGCCGCACTTCGATCGCATCGCCCATTCGCCCTGTTTCCAGAGCCGTTCGCCAATAGTTTTTGTCCGCCAAAGGCAGGCGTTCCGAAAACATGAAGACGTCCGTTTCTAGCTCCAGCAAATCACGAACGGCGTTGTTGTATTCAAGTCGCGTGAGTCGCCGGATCACGGGCTTGCCAGGGTCACGCGCATTGAGTTTCTGATCGGGCCGAGCAGCAATTTCGCTGATCCAAGCGAGCAGCCGCTGCCGCTCATTGTCAGTCGGCAAAGACTCATGTTTTGGCGGCGGCATCTGACTCGATTCGATCTTGTTGTAGACCTCTCTCCAAATCCCTCGATCGCGCATAACTTCGGATTCGGACTTGAAACGCGCCAGGTTTACGCCGCCTTCGGGCTGATCGCCGTCATGATGACAGTCGAGGCAGAATTTCACCAGCAAGGGACGAATGCTCCGAGTAAAGTCATCTGCGTAAACTGGACCGACTACAAACAGCGACAAGCCCGCAACAAACGCGGCGGTTGTCTTTTCAATTCGGGTTCTCATGCGAGCACCTCTTTCACCACTCGCCCATAGACGTCGGTCAGGCGGAAGTCGCGGCCGGCGTAGCGGTAGGTTAAGCGTTCATGGTCCATACCCAGCAGATGAAGAATCGTGGCGTGCAGATCATGCATATGGACTTTGTCCTTCACTGCCAGATATCCGAAGTCATCCGTCTCGCCGTAGCTGAATCCGGGTTTTGCCCCACCACCAGCAAGCCACGCGGTGTAGCCGTGTGGGTTGTGGTCGCGACCGGGGTTGCCTCGGTCAATTTGCGCGACGGGCGTACGACCAAACTCGCCAGCACAGACCACGAGTGTATCTTCCAGCAAGCCACGCTGAGCCAAATCGTTCAATAGCGCAGCGATTGGCTGATCGGTTTTCGCGGCACTCAGCGGCAGATCGCGCTCAATGTTGCCGTGATGGTCCCAGTGATAGCCGCTCGCGACTTGTATGAACCGGACGCCGGCCTCCGAGAGACGTCGGGCTAACAGGCATTGTCTGCCAAAAGTATCGGTTGGCTTCTGGCCGATGCCGTACGCAGATTGAGTGGCGGCCGTCTCTCGCGAAAGGTCGAGTATTTCCGGAGCCACATGCTGCATTCGAAAGGCGAGTTCATAACTCTTGATGACGCCTTCCAACCGCGTGTCGTTGCCCGTTTGCCGAAGGTGTTCGCGGTTCAAAGCCTGAATAGCATCGAGTTGTTCACGCTGCCGTTTGTCGCTCAGACGTCCGTCACGCAGATAGCGAATTTGGGGTTGCCTTTGCGGAGTTTCTGCCAGTTTCACCGACGTTGCTTGATGATGTACAGGAAGAAACTCATTTCCGTAGAGGCGGACTCCGCCGTGCATCGCCGGATAGTCGATGCTGACAAAGCTTGGCAGGTTCTCGTTTTCGGTCCCCAGTCCATAGCTGATCCACGAACCGATGCTGGGACGAACCAACGCCGCCGTTCCCGTATGCAGATTAAGCACTGCTTGGCCATGCGCTTCGCCTTCCGTGTGCAGACTTTTGACAATGCACAGCCGATCAACCTGGCTGGCTAGGTGCGGAAAAAGCTCGCTGACCCACTGCCCGCTGTCGCCATGTTGAGCCCACTTCCATCTCGGAGCAAAAACCTTTCCCAAACGATCGGGGCGGATCAAGCCGGGCAAATCGAATGGCAAAGATTTGCCATGCTGCTCGATCAACATGGGCTTGTAATCCAGCGAGTCCATCTGACTCACGCCGCCGTGCATAAACAGGAAGATGGCCCGCTTGGCCCGCGGTATGAGGTGATTCGTCGCCGCCCGAGTGGCAGACGAAGTCAAACTCGAAAGCGCAAGATAACCGAACCCGCAAGCGGCCGTTCGGAGGGCTGTTCGTCGTGAGTAGCAAGGTGATGGATGCATCATCTATCAATCCAGGAACTGAAACTGTGTGGAACCAAGGATCGCCTGACAGAGCTTCGCGAGATCGTGAACCGTTGGACCGGGCGGACCTTCGAACTGTGTCATCAAGTAGCAACTCAAGACCTGTCGTTCAGCATCGGTTGGCCGTCGCGATGTCGCGTTGCTGAAAGCCGCTTCAACGAACTGTGCGACTCCGAAATCAGCGTCTCGCAGCTTGCCTTCATGGGCTGACCAAAGTAGGTCGGCAAATTGCTTCGAAGCGTCTCCGACAAGTGGGGAATTCAGAAAGAACAATGACTGCGGCGCAACGGTTGTGGTCGCTCGTTGGCCAGTGGTCGTGCCGGGATTGGCGAAATCAAACACCTGCAGGATGTCTGGCTCCATCGTGCGGATGATCGGCTGATAGATCGTGCGGCGGTTGTCGCGGATGTCAAGCTCTGCGGCGTCCGAGCCGTTGAGATCATTGAGCGACAGGTGTCCGATCAAACTCTCCGCCGGACGCCGATCGAGTTGGCCGCCGAGCAGCAACAGGGTGTCACGAATTTCCTCCGGTTCGAGCCGCCGCTTGTTTTGACGCCATAGTAAGCGATTTTCTGGATCGACTTTCGCCGCGCTGCCGGTGCTAGTTCCCATGCGATAGGCCCGGCTGGTCACGATCTCGCGGATCAGCGGCTTGATGCGCCAACCGCTGTCGATAAACCGCCGTGTGAGATGATCAAGCAGCTCGGGGTGTGTTGGCAGATCGCCCCGGACACCAAAGTTATCAACGCTACGGACCAGTCCTTCACCGAAGAGTTTCTGCCAAACGCGATTGACAAAGACTCGAGCCGTCAATGGGTTCTGCGGAGACGCGACCCATTGGGCCAATTCCAACCGACCGCTTTGCATCGTGTTGAGTTGCGGCTGCCCCGGAAACTCTGCAACCTGCAAGAACCCACGCGGCACCGTCTCGCCTCGAGCAGACGGTACGCCACGAATACGAAGCTGTGTGTCGCCGATGTCCGGCGCATCTTGAACGGCTTCAGCATACTGCGGCATCAGCTTCGTCAGTTCCGCAAAACGCGGTGCGTACTTGTCGCGATTGAATTTTGCCTTTTCCAGTTCCTCCAGAATCTTAGCGCGGTCTTCGGCGTCGGACGGTAAAGCGGCGAGCTTCATTTCGCTCTCACGAATGCTTCGATTCGCCGAGTAAGTCTTCTGCCCCGCTTTAACCCATTCGTAGCGATACTGCTTGAGAAATTCCTGCAGCTGCTGATCGCCATCGGTCCCCAAACCGCGTCGCGACCAATCGCTCTCGTCCTCTTTCTCACCGCCCAGACGATCCTGCAACGTCACGGTGCTCGTGAAGATTCCGGCGAGCGCGTAATAGTCGCGTTGCGGAATTGGATCAAACTTGTGGTCGTGACAGCGAGCGCAGCCGAGTGTCAGTCCCAGCATTGCCTTACCTATGGTGTCAAGCTGTTCATCGACAACATCGAGAGTCAGTTGCTCTTTATCGAACTCGCCGAGCACCTTTGATCCCAGCATCAGAAAGCCGGTGGCGATGAATTGCTGATCGCGATCCGCTACGCTGCCTTCCATCAAGTCTCCAGCGATCTGCATCATCACGAAGCGATCGAAAGGGAGATCCTGGTTGAAAGAGTCAATAACCCAGTTTCGATATCGCCAGGCCTGAAGAAATGGCGGATTGAAACTGGAACCATTGCTGTCCGCGTAACGTGCCACATCAAGCCAGTGTCGTCCCCACTTCTCACCAAATTCTGGCGAAGCGAGTAGCCGGTCGGTCGCTTGCTCGATGACTTGCGTCTGGTTCGTTGTGACCTGGAAATCACGAACAAACGTGCTGGCGTCATCGAAAGTCGGCGGCAAGCCGGTCAGGTCATAGCTCAATCGCCGCAGGATACGGGCCGGATCGTTGTCTGGCGAGGGGGCGAGCTGTTGTTGTTCCAGCCGCGCGAGCACAAACTGGTCGCTGTCTCTCACTGACCAAGTTGAGTCGCGGACCTGAGGAACGACCGGCATGGTAACCGGACGGAACGACCAGAACTGACGACCGGCCTCGAGATCGATCTTCTTCGTGCCATCAACCGTGGCCGTTGCACGGCGAGGATCTGGAGCACCGCGCCGAACCCATTCTCGCAACGTCGCGATTTCTACAGGTGGCAACTTGCCGGACGGCGGCATTTCGTAGCCTTCGACCGTAAACTCGATCGCGCGAATCAGCAACGACTCATCCGGCTTCCCCTGCACGACGGCCGGACCAGTGTCTCCGCCAGATTGCCAGCCGTCTCGACTATCCAGCGTCAAACCGCCTTTGGCTTTGTTTTTCTCGGCGGAATGACACTCGTAACACCGCGCCACGAGTATCGGGCGAACCTTCGCTTCAAAAAAATCGTTTTCAGCTTGTTGATCGGCATTTCCCGAAGCCGCAGGGAAGAGCGAAGCAATTCCGATGAGGCACACGCTGCCAAAGAAGCAACACCGCGTTGCCATTACTCAGCTCCCTTCAACTGCTGACTGATGTCGCGCCACGACTCCCACGCGACGGTTTCCAGGTACTTCGCCGTGACATCATCGAGCGTGTACTGGGTCGCGGCGGACATGTTCTTTCTCATCCACTTGGGCATTCGTGACTGGTACGCGTCTGGTTTAAACGCAGCGATGAGAGCTTCCTCTTTGGCCTTATCAGCATCGTTATCCGGCTTAGCGAGCGCATGCGGCCAGACTGGATAGGTGCGAGGCAAGCGACTGACGGGCGACTCACGAGTAAGCGCCGCGAAAAAGCAGGCGAGGTTCAAGAAGTGACCGACATCGCCGGGGTGCGCGCTGTCTTGGGGATGCTGTAAGGCCAACTCGGGCTTCTCACGATACACGCGAGCCCACGCGGTTGAGCATGGTGCGAAGTACTGGATCTTATTCTTCGTCGCCAGTTCAAGGATACGACGTCGCCCCTCTTGTTCACGATCCGACTTGCTCCAACCCATCTCATAAAAGATCGGCTCGCCGCCGGAGGCTCGCACTGCCTCGCAATACTTGGTGACGGCTTCCGCATGGGCTTGGCCGGTACCGGTGGGATCGTCGTCACCCATGATGAACCGGCAAACGACCTGCAACACGACTAACTTCGGTCGCTCGTCGCGCAGCTTGTCGAGAAAAGACTGACTTGGCTTTACGCCGTACTCGTACTTGCTGAAGCCGGGTTCAAGGTAAACCCGAATGTCGCTCCCGCTACGACCAACGATTTCGGGCAGCACGCGAGCCCTCGGAGCATCACAGAGCATTCCATCCACAACGCTCCCGACCTCACGTGGCATGTCGTTCCAGTAAGTTGAACTGCTCCCGGTGAACAACAACGTCACAGACTGAAGTTCGTCAGCCGTGACGCCACGGCTTTGAAGGCAAGCCAACAGAATGAGAGTGATGCCACCCAGCACGAAGTGCTCTCGAAGGCCCCTTTGCTCATGTCGTCCCTGAAGCCCTGAAACTCTCATCGTCTTTCCTTTCGCTCGCGGCGGACGTTATCTCCACAGCGGTTCAACTTGTTCTGAATTCCATTCGTCCCAACGCTTTAGCAGCTCTTTCACTTGCTGACATTCCTGAGCAGCCAAGTTGCTTGATTCGCTGATATCCGTTGAAAGATTGAAAAGTTGCCAATCGCCGTTGCCTTCATTAATCAGCTTCCAATCGCCATGGCGCAAAGCGTGCTTCTTGCCGACTCGCCAGAAAAGAGTCTCATGCGGTGCAGAATTCGACTGGCCGCTCAGCAAAGGTCGGAGGCTGACTCCATCCAATGGGTTTAGCGCAGTGGTCACGCCTGCGGCATCGAGCACGGTTGCGGAGATATCGAGTGAACTAACGGGAACATCCAGCGAACGACCGGCGTTGGCTTGGCCTTTCCAAGAGACGATAAATGGCACGCGGATTCCACCCTCGCGCAAGTCGCCTTTGCCACCTCGCAAGGGGTAGTTTCGCGAAGTAAGTTCCTTCGTAGGGCCGCCGTTATCACTGACGAATGTGATGAGCGTGTTGTCTTCAATGCCGCTGGATCGCAATTGTTCGCGCAACTCGCCCACGCAGTCGTCGAGCTGTGCCAGCATCGCCGCGAAGACCCGCCGATGGATGTCCTCAATATGAGTAAACTTAGCCATATAGGTGTCAGTCGCCTGCATCGGGCTGTGAACTGCGTTGTAAGACAGCGTCAGGAAGAACGGTTGGCTTCGATTCCGCGAGATGAAATCGCGGGCCTCGCGCGTGAACGCCGCCGTCAGATCCGCGCGTTCGTCCGCTGGTTGACTACCGCGCAGCAATGGATTATCGGTGTCGTATTCAGGTTCATTACTTCCCAGATGTGTGCTCCAAATCGTTCGTCCGTCCGGCGAAATCCAACGTCCACGACTGCCATCCGGTAGCGACTTGCGCCGCAGAAATGTGGTGACACCTCGCCACGGCGGCGGCACGTAGTAATGCCCTTCATGCAAGAAGCCGAAGAACTCATCAAAGCCTCGTCGCTGCGGATGGAACGGAGCGGTCCCGCCCAGGTGCCACTTGCCGATCAGCGCTGTCGCATAGCCGACATCACGCAGTCGCTCTGCCGTCGTCTTCTCATTGACGGGCAGACCGATGCCGGGCTCGGCGTTCTTCGCGCCGATCGGATTGAATTCGAAGCCAAACCGAGTCTGATAACGACCCGTCATTAAAGCCGCTCGCGATGCTGCGCAGAACGGGGCCGTGACATAGCCGCTGGTGAACTTCACGCCACTCGCGGCAAGTGCGTCGATGTGCGGAGTGGGAATCTCTTTGCCGCCATAGCAACCAAGTTCGCCATACCCCAGATCGTCCACCACGATCAGCAGTACATTGGGCCTCGCTTCGCCCTCAGCAGCAATCGCGTGCTCCGCCAAAGCTGCAGTGGTAATTAGAAGAACTACAATAAACATCAATGAACGAATCATAAGACGATCTCCTTGATGACCTGGCCGCCAGTTTGGCTGAGTTGCTTGAATCGCCCGCCATGGAAGTATGTGAGTTTGTTGTCATCAAGGCCGAGGAGATGCAGGAGCGTGATGTGTACATCTTTCACGGGGTGCACGCACTCAATAGCGTTCTCGCCAAGTTCATCGGTAGCGCCAACATAACGGCCACCGCGCACACCGCCGCCGGCGAAGATGAGGTTCATTGCTTTGGCGTTGTGGTCACGGCCGTAGCCTCCGTCTTTCGCGCGGGCATTGTTGTCGGGCGAGCGGCCGAATTCACCACCCCACACGACAAGCGTGGAGTCGAGCAGACCGCGCTCTTTCAAGTCGGTAATGAGAGCGGCCATCGGCTGATCGATGGAGCGAATACGCTGCGAGTGCGCGGTTCCAATCATGTTATGACTGTCCCAGCCGCCACTCCACGCCTGCACGAATCGCACGCCGCGTTCGATGAGCCGCCGCGCCAGAAGACACTTGCGGCCAAAGGCGTCGGTGGGTTCTCGGCCGATGCCGTAAGCTTCGAGTGTGCGCTTGTTCTCCTTGCTGAGGTCGAGGAGACCGGGCACCTGTGCCTGCATGCGAAAGGCGAGTTCGTAGCTGTCGAGCCGTGCGCGGAGTTCATCGGCAGCAGGATGACCGACGAGATGTTCTCGATTCATTTCGTTGAGTAAGTCGAGGCTCACTCGCTGCATTTCCTTCGTCGTGCCACCGGGGGGGTAGAGGTCAAGAATGGGCGAGCCTTTTGGTCGCAACGGCGTGCCTTGATGCGCAGCCGGAAGAAATCCATTCGACCAATTCGCCGCGCCGCCCTGCGGATAGCTCTCCTCTGGTAACGTGACGAAGCTGGGCAGATCTTGATTGACCGTACCGAGTCCGTAGCTCACCCACGAGCCGATGCCAGGGTCGCCGCCGAAACGATTGCCAGTGTTCATTTGGAAATTCGCGGTCGGATGATCGACGGAGTCCACCTGACAGCCGCGATAAATGCAGAGGTCATCGGAGACGCGTGCAAGGCGTTCGAAGTGCTCGCACATCCACAGACCACCGTTTCCGGTTTGCCGAAATGTGAATGGGCTTTTTACAAGCACACGGCTACCCGTGTCCATCGCGGCAACAAGCTTGCTGGTCTTCGTGAAAGGCGTGAGGTGCCTGCTCTCCAGCACCGGCTTCGGGTCAAAGGTGTCTATGTGCGACGGCCCGCCTTCCATGTAGAGGAGGATGCACGCCGTGGCCTTCGCCGGAAGATGCGGCAGTCGCGGCTCGAGCGGAGTATTGGGCCGCACATCATCGGCCCGCAGAAGCGAATGCAACGCAGCGGTGCTGAGCATCGAGGCGATGCTCTGGACGAAATGGCGGCGAGTATAAGCTGTGTTCATTCGACAATGTTCATTCGACATAGAGGAATTCATTGGAATTAAGAAGTACGAGGCAAAGCGAAGCGAAAGCTCGGGTCTCGGGACCAACGTCCCACGGCTTCACATCGGGCACGAAGCCGCCCGCAAGAATGTCGAGCGGTTCGTCCCACTCGGTCACGGTGCCGGTCATCTCTCCCACCATCGAGCGACGTACAGACGTCGGCGGTGCAACACGTTCAACGGGTTTCTCACGTTGCATCGCCTGCATTGTTCCGAGAAAACGCATGGCCCGCCGCATCTCGCCCTCACGAGGCCCGCGGGCATACACGAGTTGATACAGCCGTGCGATGCGTTCCTCAACCGTCTTCGCATCGCGTTCCACGCGGAGTGCCAGAGCCAGCGAGCGGTCGTTCGACTGCTGACCATTGAGCAAGGCAAAGACCTGCGGTGTCACGGTGGTGGACTCGCGTCGCTCGCAACTGAAGTCGGAATTCGGCCGGTTGAAAACTTCAAGTAACGGATCGGGCAGCCCGCGCATGCGGATGCTGTAAAGTGTGCGCCGATGACGCTCTTCTGGTCGAAGTGAAGGTTGATAAGCGAGAGCGACGCCGCTCATCACGTAGCGCGGCTGGAGCGCGGCCTCAAGATTGATTTCAGGGAACACCGGCACTCCGCCGACAGCGGTATTCAATTCACCGCTCATCAAGAGCATTGCGTCGCGCATCTCCTCGGCGCTCAGCCGGCGAACGGGAAATGCCGCTAAGAGCTGCGCATTCGGATCGGCGTTTCGCACCGCGTCGGGGTCGGGATGCGTCGCACTGCGGCGGTAGGTTTCGCTGCTCAATATCAGTCGATGTAATTGCTTTAGCGACCATCCGTTATCCACGAACCATACGGCCAGGAAGTCGAGCAATTCGGGATTCGAGGGCTGCGCGCCCATCTTGCCAAAATTATTCGGCGTCGCCACAAGCCCGCGCCCAAAGTGCTGCTGCCACACGCGATTCACGATGACGCGCGGCGTGAGCGGATTGCGTGCGTCCGCAATCCATTCAGCGAGCCCGATTCGACGGCTTGTCCCCGGTGCAACTGTCATCCCAAATCCTGCCAGCGACGCAACACACGAGAGCGTGCCAGGCTCGACCTCCTCAGCAGGTGCGTCGATCGCGCCGCCGTTAAGGATGTGAATCGGCGGATTCTTCGCCTTGGTGTCAGGCCTGGGCAGGCCGTTACGCTGCTTGTTGGAGACGTAGTTGTTCGGTGCTCCGGAATAGACTGTGAAGACAACGGGTGTAAATCGCTCTATGGTGCGATCGTGGTAGCTGCGGTACTTCGAGAGGATGGCGATACGTGAGATCTCATCGGGCTCGAGTCCGATATTGCGCGGTGGGCGCTTCTCCTCGGGGAGTGCGCCGAAGTATGTATTGAATGTGGTAAAATAGCCGTCGCCCCGGAACTTCACATCAGCCGTGTCGGTATCGCGATCGTTCAGCCACGCCAGACCCGCGTCGAAGTGCTTTCGTCCAAGCACATCCACCTCCAGGTTAATGCTCGCAATATGGCGGCGTGCTCGGTTGATGTCTTTCTGTCCATCTGGCTGCACTTCGCTCGTGGCAAACGCCATCTCCAGCTCTGCCGGATGCGTGTCGCCGAAGCACGCCATAAGGCTGTAGTAATCACGCGTTGGCAACGGGTCGAACTTGTGGTCGTGGCATTTCGCGCATCGTAGCGGTTGAGCAAGGAAGGTTTCGCCAACGTGGTTCACCACATCATCAAGGAACTGTTGTCGCGTGATCTCTGGAGAATTCATCGCTGTGGATTCCCACGGCCCCATGCGCAGAAAACCCGCCGCCACCACGAGCTCGGGTTTATCGACGGACAGCAGATCGCCAGCAATCTGCTCGCGCACAAACTGATCGTAGGGCTTGTCAGCATTGAACGAGCGCACCACATAGTCGCGATAGCGCCATGCGCCGGATCGCTCGAAATCATTCGAGAAACCACTCGTATCCGCATAGCGCGTCACATCTAGCCAATGCTGAGCCTGCCGTTCACCATAGTGTGGCGACGCGAGCAAGCGCTCAACGACTATCGCGATCGCATCCATATCCGACGCATCGTCAGCGAGGGCTGCCGCCATGTCTTCCGGTGTCGGCGGCAGACCCGTAAGGCCTAATGTCACCCGTCGCATCAGCGTTCGCCGGTCCGCCGCCGGTGCCGGCGCAATTTGCGCTGCTGCAAGCTTCGCATTGATGAAGTGGTCGATGGGATTCCCGCCATTCGCCATTTCAGGCAGTGTCACCTTCTTCAGTGGCTGATAAGCCCAGAGTGCCTCCGGCTTGTATTTTCGATTCGTCCACTCGGGCGAAAGACCGCCGCTCGTCTGAACTTTGACTCCATCCTCTGCTGACCACTTTTCCTCATTTGCGTTAGCGATTTCCTTAGCACGCGAAACATTTGGCCACGGAGCACCGAGCTGGATCCACTGCTTAAGCCAGCCAATCTGTTCGTCATTCAATCGATCTGGTTCCTTCGGCGGCATCGGCTGCCAATGCGCGGAGTTGCGGGACACAGCGAGATAGAGTGGACTCACATCAGGTTGCTGTGCCACGAACCCAGCTTGCTCGCTGTCACCGCCTTTCAAGGTTGAAGTACGCGTCCGCAGATCGAGCCCGCCTTCGATATTGGCAGCATCGTGGCCGTGGCACGCAAGGCATTTGTCCGCCAAGAGGGGTGCGATGCGGCGGACGAACAGCAGTTCGGCGGAATCATCCGCACCAAGTGCGGGTGTCGAGAAACAGCCAAGCAAAGCCAATAGAAAGATCTTTCCAGCGGTGCCGCTCATTTCCATTCCTTGCTTGAAGTACCATGAAAATGCAAACGAAGTCGCAACGAGAACCGTGAGACAACTACGAACGGGACTTTCAGAACTCATCACAGACCTCGGAGTGGCTCGACGCTGTCGCCGAATTGCTTCATGTCCAATCCCATGTGTTGGGCGATGGTGAGATACAAGTTGCAGGCTCGCTGTTGTTCTTCCGACTGTGAGCCAAGGTCCAGTGCGCGACCACCTCCCATACGGCCGCCGGCATGACCGGCGAGGACCATTGGCAAGTTGCGGCCATCGTGGCTGTCGCCATTGAACATGTTGCTTCCGAATTGCAGTAGAACATTGTCAAGCAGAGTCGAGCCTTCGCCTTCGTCGATCGCCTTCAATCGTCCGAGTAGGTAGGCGAGTTGCTCGACATGAAACTGATTGATGCGCTGGTAAGCCGCTAACTTCTGCGCGTCCTCCTTGTGATGCGAAATGCTGTGAAGCTGCTCGTTCGGAACGCCGTCCAGAAAGCCGAACTGCATGTGTGAGACATCACGATTGAAAATCAGGGTGGCGACCCGCGTCTTATCCATCTGCCATGCGAGCACGATGAGATCGAGCATCAGTCGCATGTGATCACGCACGTCTTGCGGCAGCTTTTCAGGCGGACGCTGCATGTCCGGCTTAGCGAGCGATGGCTGCCAACCTTCCAAGCGTTTTTCCTTCGTCGCCAGATCGATGCGTCTCTCGACATCGCGAACACCGTGCATGAATTCGTCGAGCTTCCGCTGATCAGTCGCGTTGAGCTCGCGCCGCAGGCTGTGACTCTGTGTCAGGACCGCATCGAGCACGCTCTTGTCGCGCAGAAGGCGGCGAGTATCGAAGAGCCGATCAAAGACCGCTCGCGGATAGATTTCAGGCGGAATCGGTGTGCTCTTCGACGACCAACTGATCGTCCCGTAATATAGGCTTGGCACGCCGCCGCGCAGCCCCGTTTCCGCCGGTTCGATCCCCAGCACCAGGCTCGGCACCGGAGTGAGTCGTCCCGTGTGTCGTGCGATGCGTTGATCCAGCGATTCTGCACCTTCCGGGACCAGCGTCTGCTTGAACTGAGCGCCACTGAGATAGTTGGAGAACAGCGGCCAATGGGGTCCACTGGTGTTATTAAAAACATGCAGATCGCGAACGACCGTGATATGCCGCTTGAAAGCTTCGAGCGGCGACAACGTCTTCGACAGTGCGAACGACTCGTCGCTCCCATTCGCCCACCATTCATACGGATTCACACCGTTAGCAAACAGCAAACAGCCGTATCGAACGGGGGCCTGCTGCGATTGCTTGTTGTCGGCAGAAGCGATCGCTGTACCAAGCGACTCAAACCACGGCAGGGCAAGCGTCGCGCCGAGTCCTCGCAACACGGTTCGTCTTGAAAGTCTCATGGAGTTCTCTCTGAAACAGATTCGTTCTTCGACAGCACATTTCGAAACTGGTTGCTCGTCACGATCTCTTCGACGACGGATGTCAGCCCGCACTCTTTCTGGTCGAGACGCTGCTGCATCCGATCCAACAGCCAAAGATCACCAGGTTGAGTGGCTCGCCCCAGTGCGTAACCGAGCAGCTTACGATTGAAGTGTCGGAAAAAGTCCACACGTTGTGAGACTAGATAGTCTTTCAATCCGACGGTTCCGTTGAGTTCGACCCCGTCCTGAGTCATGGCAACATTCGTCACCGGGGAGCCATCGCGCTCCGTCGTTCGCCAGCGGCCGATCGCGTCGAAGTTTTCAAGCGAGATCCCCAACGGATCGATGCGATCGTGACAACGCGCGCACGACGCTTCGGCTCGATGCCGTTCCAACTGCTGCCGAATATTGAGGCCGTCGGCACTCTTGTCTTCGTCCGAGAGCGGATTCACAGGCGGCGGATTCGGCAGATCCCGTCCTAGCAAATGCTCCATGATCCACACACCTCGCTGCACCGGACTGGTTCGCAGCGGCAGCGATGTCTTCGTCAGGAAGAGTCCCATCGTTGCCAGTCCGCCGCGTTCGGGCGGAACCGCGACTCGCGCCCAGTCTTCGCTTGCAGGCAGGCCGTAGTGCCGCGCGAGCAATTCGTTCGCGAATGTATAGTCCGCGTCGAGCAGACCTGTCAGTGGCAGATCGTTGCGAAAGAGATCATCGAGGAATCGAATGACCTCCTCGTGCATCGCCTCACGGAGCGCCGGAGTAAACTCGGAGAAGCGTTCCATATCCGGGCCTGTAAACTGATCGAAGTCGGCAAAGCCCCAGAGCTGGCTGGCGAAGTCGGTCGCCAAAGAAGTCGCTCGCGAATCGCGCAGCATGCGGCGAGCCTGTGCCTTTAGTACCATGACGTTGCCTAACGAATTGTCGCCAGCAAGCGCCAGCAATTCGTCGTCGGGAATACTCGCCCACAAGAAGAAAGAGAGGCGCGATGCAAGTTCGTAATCGTTCGACAAGTTTGCATCACCGTTCGCGCCAGCGTGAGTTCCGCGATACAAGAAGTGCGGCGAGGCAAGGACCATCAGCAACGATGTCTTCACCGAACTATCGAGGCTCAGTCCTTGCTCGCGTCCTTGTCGATACAGACGCAGCAGCACGTCACCCTCAGCACTGGTTGGCGGACGACGCCAGGCACGGCGGGCGAAATCAATGACCATTTCATGGACCGCATTCGCGAGTTGTTGTTCAGCTTTATCGACAGCAGCAACCAATCGCTCAAACTGATCCTTGTTGACATCTTGCGCGGTACTCGGCATGACGCCTTCTTTTGCATCCTCAAATCCGGCGGACCTCAATTCTGTCAAAAGCTCTTGATGAGGAACTTGAGCAATTGATGCCAACCGATCTTCGAGGACAAGGAGCTGAGCTAGGTCGGCGGTGCTCGCATTGCTACGAGCTTGTGCGACCGACAGAAAATATGGAGCAGTGCGGTCGTCTTTATCCTCTTCGTGAGTCGGCCACGGACCTCCAATGTGCTCAATTTTCGTGCGCGTCCATTTTGCGAACACATTTCGTTCTGCATTAAGACCGATTTTCGTGTGATTAGCTTCCGCGAGATTGCGCTTGCGAAGTCGTTGCTCTCGCTCTTTGGTGAGTGCATTGCCTTGAGCCTGATGACTTGCGGCCGTTTTGCCGCCAAAGACTGGGCGACCAGGGATATAGCCTTGCGACTTTGGTTTCTCATAAAGGACCAGCGCCTGCACTGAGGATTGGCCGATGCTCTCGCGATCGAGGGCCATTTCGAGTTCAAACAAGGTGGCCCCTTCCGGAACGGCGATCTTCAAAGCGCCGGGCGGCCGGACTCCGATGCTATCGGGGGGCAACTTGCGTCCGTCTTTGAAGCTTGTCCCAAACGCAAACTCGCGGCCGCTATCTGCTCCCACAACTTTGGTCGCTTCTTGCCACGGCTTAGCGGTGCCGTCCTTGAATTGAAATCGTCCCTTGCGCCACGTCGCGGATTCGCCTCGATTTCCGTCTCCGGCATCGGTCACTACCAAGAATAGTTCCTTAGCGTCGCCGATCTCGATTCGAAACGGCCAATAGCCTTCCTTCGCAGCAGACAAGACTTCTTCTTTCGTCTCTTGAAAACTGAGTTCGTAGGGCGGTGCGAAGTCTCCGGCGACTGGCAATCCCGCATCGGCGGTAGGTCCGGCTATGATCTCAACACACTTGTTTCGAAGTTGCTTGGCACTGATGTTTTCTGGACCAGGCAACGCGCGCCACTGAGTCGCCCACTTCGCGAATGGCGAATTGCGATCGTCGCCATTCAGAATGTCCCACCACTTCTGCAACGCGACTCGTGACAATACTACTACTGAGTCGCGCTCCAATTCGTGCCGCGCGACTAGTCCGGGAACGATATGCACTTCTGGTATCAGTGGGCACCAAGCGAACTGCTCGATTTCCGTTTCGGCAAGCCCAAGTTCCTTCCGCCAGCGATACCGCCAAGCGGCTTCCAGATATGCTGCGTGCGTGAATCCGAGCATTCGCTGCAAGTCGTCGCGATGCTCTTCGCCCCACTTCTGCTGTTGAGCGACGTGCCATGCGATGATGTTGTCAGTTGCCTCTTTGCGGGCGACGGCGGGCTCATCGACGGGTTCGTGCGGCAGAGAACTCCAAATGAAACCTTTAGGAGTCACTCGCAGGTGTAGCAACACACTTTTCGCTGCTTCCACATACTTTTCGAACTGAGGCGCCGTCATTCCCTGTGCTTCACCCACATTTGAGAAACCTTCGCCGGCGCCCCCTTCCTGGGGCAGCATTCGCCCCGCATCCAGAACGATGCCACCGCTGAGATCTCGCATCACGTTGCGGAATTCATGCCGCGACAGCCGAGTCATCACTACCGTTCCAGGATTATCACGCTGCAACTCTGCCACCGCAGCGAATTCAAGTTTTAGCCCCGCGATGATCGCAGCACAGTCCTTTGCATTCGGCTGTCGTTCAGCATCAGTCGGAGGCATCGTTGTTGATTCAACGGCTGCGCTGATTTTTGAGAGCAACCGCCAGTCGGTGCGAAGCAATTCCGGTTTCTCGACGAACCGTGTGAGATCGAGTTCTGCTTCCTGATGCTCTGCGTTGTGGCACGCTGCGCAGTAGAAATGCAGCAACTTTCCAAGCGACTCGTCGGCGGGAAGCCGACGCTGCGAGAAGACCATGAGCACCAGTAGAAGTCCGACGACGAACCTTCGGTTCGGACAGGGATAACAGATTGTGCTCGAATTTCGCTGGGGTTCGTCGCGATGCATCATTTCGTCACCTCGATCGCAGTCAGGTCCATCAGAAACAATCCGTAACCGACTCCGGCCTCGTCTCCGGCGATGCCAAGCTGAAATGCCATCTGGCGACCGTCGTCGCTTACGACATAGTTGGTCGCTTTGAATCCGGGGAAGTCGAGAAACCGCGTCAACCGCTGTGGTTCGCGCGAGCCGTCGAACCAAATTCGCCAGGCATCCACCAGCGGCCACGGTTTTCCGATGCTGCGATTGCTTTCAACCAGCGTGCTTTGGCCGTCGGGGAAGATCCCTTCCACTTCTTCGAAGTGATCCGGTGTCCGAGTGAAGTTCGTCAGTTGTTTCGACTTCAAGTCAAACAGGTATCCGTCGGTGTTGTGACCATTGTCGATCAAATATGCAGTCACCGTCAGTCGCTGCTCATCCGGTCCAACGAAGTCTTGGGTCTCGATCATTTTGGGCCGATGTCCCGCCGGAAAATCGGCGGCAGTCAGAACCTGCTGAATGTTTTTCAGGGATGCCTTGCCATTCTCATAGACAAGTTCTCCACGAGAGATTCCCGTCTGACGCGATTGCCCGTCGACATCGTGGGTCCAGGCCAGATTCAAACTGGCGCGAGATACCGCCGGCCCCTCCAGCATCACAATACCCAGCGGCACTGGCGGCTTGCTGAACGACCGATCGAGCACATAGGACATCGCTTGCTGTCGCATGTCCGTGCGGGCTTGACGGTCAGTGACATCGAACGATTGATTCGGGCCGGTCAGCAGCAGATCACCGTTGCTGAGGGACATCGCACGATTGAAGCCGTTATGTTTGAAGTGCTGAGTGAGGCAGCGAATCTGTCCCGTGGCGATGTCGTATTCCATTACATCACCAAACTGCTTGCTCAAAAAGAGCACTCGCTTGCCGTCGTGGGAGAAATTTGCTCGTTCGCCGAAATGCGTGATGCGCCGGATGTGACTCGGCAAATGATCGGCCGGATGGCCCGTCGACGGAGTAGTGGGCTGCGCCCGGGCCGCTGCCGATGTCAGGAATCCCGCATCCCGAAGCCACTGACACGCATAATGCGGCCAGTGAGTAACTGGCAATTCGGTCGTTCGCAATCCATAGCCGTGATCACCACGCGAGAAGATATGCAACTCGGTCGCAACGTTTACTCGCTTCAATTCGCTCGCCAACAGCAGTGAGTTCTGGACGGAAACTCGATCATCAAACGCATGTACGAAAAGCATTGGCGGCGCGTCTTTTGTGACCGTAATGTAGTCACGCAGCTTCGCATCGCCCCTTTCAAGAAAACCACCGGGATAAACGAGGATCGTGAAGTCCGGGCGACTCGATCGCTGATCGATGCTGTCGACTACTTCGTACTGCCGCTCGGCAAAAAGCGATGTCAGCCCGGCGGCTTCACCACCCGCCGAGAAACCGCAGATACCAATCCGTTGCGGATCTATCTTCCATTCTTCGGCCTTGCTGCGCACCAAACTCATTGCCCGCTGTGCATCCTGCACGGAGGCAATCCAACGCTTGTTTGGATCGCGCGCCGGAACGCGGTACTTCAGTACTATGCCCGTCACGCCAATCGAGTTCAGCCACTCGGCGACCTCAGTCCCTTCCAGGTCATAAGCGAGAATGTTGTGACCGCCACCGGGGCAAACGATGACAGCGGCGCCGGTGTTCTTCTCAGTCTCTGGCTGATAAACGGCAATCTGCGGCGTCGATACGTTGCCCAGTTTGATGATCCGCCGCCCGGCAATGAGCTTGTCTTCAGGCTTCGTCTGATCGGCCTCTGGCGGCAGTTCTTTCGTCTCGCCGGGAGCCTTCCCCGGCCAGAGATTCAACACAATCGGTTCCGCCGCGCACACCGTGGCACCGCCGAATGCGAAAGTCATTACCAAAGACCAGAACTGAATAACCAAGAGCGAATGAAACGAAATACCGAGTTCACGTCCAACTCGCTGATTCGTGGAAGGGACCTTCCAATATTCAGATTGAATTGTCATTAGGGTAGCTCCTTAAGTCCTTTCGTCACGAATCGGGCTTTGTAGGCGTCTGCCACCTGTTTCATCGCGACAAGGTCCATCTTATGAACGACTTCACCAGCTAAGTTGTTCCATTCGCGCGGGTCGGCTTTGACGTCGAACAGCTCAATCAAGCCATCTGCGTGTTCGATGTAGCGCCAGCGTTCGGTGCTCACGGCCAATCCTGAGGGAGTACCTTTTGTGGCAAGAATCGTGAACGCCGCGTGATCCCACATCGCATTTGGATCATTCAGCAACGCTACGATGCTGCGGCCCTCAGTGCCGACCGGTACCGGCAAACCGCACAATTCGGAAAGTGTTGGATAGAGATCGAGGAACTCCACCACTCGTGAACATCCGACTCCGTGGACTTTGCCAGGGGCGGCGATCAGCAGCGAGGTTCCAGCCGATTCGTCGTAAACCAAGTTCTTGCCCCACCATCCCCCGCGCGATCCCAGCATGTAACCGTGGTCTCCCAGGAACACGACAATGGTATCCTCCCAAAGATTAGTGGAATCGAGCGCGTCCAGCACCTTGCCAAGTTGCTCGTCCATGAAGGTCACGCACGCCAGATAGCCACGGAGTGCTTCGCGTGAATCATTGTCACTCACACTCTCCTTAATGCCTGGGACTTGGGGCCCGCCAGCTTCTGGCAGCGGCATCCCGGAGATCTGATAGCGATCAAAGAACTCGCTGGTTGCGAGGTGTGGCAAATGGGGCCGGCGGAACCCGCACGCAAGGAAGAATGGCTGACTTGTCTTAGCGCGCTCGATAATTACTTCTGCGGCGCGTTGACCGTTGCGGACGTCGATCAGATCGGCTTTACCTCCGCTGAGAATCGTGTAGCTTGCTCCTTCGCCACCTCCACCTTTCAAACGATGTTGCTTGATGACAAACTCGCCAAGACCAAGTTTTTCAACCTCTTGTGGCTGATAGACCGGCTTCGTTGTGGGCGAGCCTTCCTCGCTGACATCCCAGCACTCCGGCAAGTCACGACCGATATGAAAGACCTTTCCGAACCGGGCCGTGAAGTACCCATTGGCCTTAAAGTGCTGAGGCAAGAAGACCGCATCCTTGAGCGTCGGCGTCCGTGAATCGCCATCGTTGCCGTACATTCCGGTTTGCTCGGGCCTGCGACCACTGAGGAACGAGACGCGCGACGGACTGCACACTGGATACTGGCAGTAAGCTCGATCAAAGCGCATCGAACGAACCGCGAGACGATCAACATTGGGTGCATGGACCAGGTTATTTCCATAGCAAGGCAACAGCCGGTTCATGTCGTCGGCGATGATTAACACGACGTTGGGGTGTCTCCTTTCGGCAGCGGCAAGTATCGACTGCCATCCAGCGATGAGAATGCAGGCCATGGCGAATCGTACGCTGAGTCGCGAAACGACCGATGCGTCGGATTCGAAATTGAGCAAGTGATAAGGCGTTTGTCTCACGGTCAGCTCCTTAAGTCATCGCGTCATTTGCCTGATGAGCCGAAGATTACTCGATTGATTCCGTTGGCAGTTAGCGGCGGCGCGTCTTGCCACTTCTGACCGTCCGCCGAGAACACCATTTTCCCCGGCCAGGATGACGCGATGAATCGAGTGCCATCGCTCCACTTCACATCGCCGCGAGCCCTGATGTCAGACTTCTTCCACACGGCGCCGTCGGTCGAACGAAATGCGGACTTACCATCACCGACGATGAATTCGGAACCGGTCCACACCAGCCAACTGAATGTCACGTCGTCCGCGACCTTCACCGGTTCCCAAGTCGCACCATCTTTCGAGCCGATCAGATCCGCCTTGCTGTGCGAGGTCAGCATCAGGAATCGCCCCGCACCGAAGACGATTGCACCATGACCGGGCAGATCATCGCATTCGCTAGTGATCTGCTCGCCGTCTGGCGTTGTAATGGCCCATGAGCGTCCTCCCATTCCACCCGCATTGCCGACCAGCACGAAGACGCCATTGCCGAATGCTCCGCCGCGAAAATGAGTCAGTCCTTTCGTCTGAATACCGGGGCCTTCGGTCCAATTCTCAGCGTCTTTGGACCACATTATTTTGCCCGACGGATAGTTGGATGTACCGACGACGAAGCGGTCGTTCCCAAAAACAATCGGATTCACTCTCGCTTTGTCAGTGAGGACTTCTCTCCACTCGCGACCGTCCTTAGAGACCAGGATGTGTCCCGCGGCGGATGGGCCACCACCACCGCCGCCGGTGACGACGAACTTCCCTTGGGCATAGACGGCGCTCATCAAGTTGTTGCTGTCATCACCGCCGGGCTGAGCCCATTCGGCAGTGACCTCCCACTTGATGCCGTCAGTTGAAATCATCCGTCGCCCACCGTAGCCAACCGCGAGCCAACGGTCTTCCGCTGTTACCATGACCGTCACGATGGTGAGCATAAAGGTTAAAACGGGGCTTGCGACGGCGACGAGGAAACTGATTCGACCTGGGACACAGCGATGTTTCATGGTTCCTGTTTCTGTAAAGAGTGTCGGCTTTCGCTCTGCGAACGTAGCTGTTGTGTGGCTCTGGGGCCGCTTCGTTGTGCTATATGACAGTGTTTTCGCGGAGCGAAAGCCGACAACTAAGCCTGCTCGAAGCCTCGAATTCCTGATGACGTGCTGCTGCCAAAACTGTCGGCCTCGACACCCATGTACTGAGCGAGCTGCACAAACAAGTTGGCTAACGGAGTGTTGTTCTTCTCGTCATTCGTGATGTGGTTACCGTGTTTGAACCCCCCACCAGCAACTAGTGTCGGGACGTTGTGCCAGTCGTGACTACTGGCGTTGCCGAGGTTCGATCCGAACAGCACTGCCGTATGATCAAGCAGCGGCTTGCCGTTTTCCTCGATGCGTTTAAGCTTCGTCAGGAACTCGTTGAGCACATTGAACTCGGCTTCTTCAATGATGCGGAGTTCTTCAATCTTCTCGGGGTCTTTGCCGTGATGTGAAAGGTTGTGCCAGTCGTTCATCACCCCGGGGATAGTGGGTACGGCGTTCATTCCGCTAAGCTGAATCGTCACGGTGCGCGTTGAATCGGACTGCAAGGCCAGGGCTATCATGTCGAACATCAAGCGCTGCTTCCCGATCGCGTCGTTGCGGTCGGCGATGTCCTTGGGAATCTCGGCATCGATCTTCGGTTTGGGTCGCTTAACCCAGCCTTGTGATTGCTGCATGCGTGATTCGAGGTCTCGCACCGCTGTCAGGTACTCGTCAAGCTTGTTGCGATCGCGCGGACCAACTTCGCGTTCAATCCGCTTCGCTTCGCCCAGCACGGTGTCGAGAATGCTGCGTCCCCGCTGCAACTGCCTCATCTCTCTGACGACATCCTGTTCGCTGCCGTCGATGAATAGCGACTTGAAGAGTCGCGTGGCATTGGTCTCGCCGGGAATCTCGACGCCACTGGCCGTCCATGACATTGACCGGCCGCTTGTCGACAGCGCCAGGAACGGGAACCTCGTTTGATGACCGATTTTCTCGGCAATCAATTGGTCGAGCGACACCGTGTTGCGAAACCCCGCGAGTCCCGGCCGTTGTGCCGACGTCAGCCATGTCATTTCGGACGCGTGCCCGTTGTTACCCTGCTGCTCGGGATGTGACAGTCCGGAGAAGACCGTGAAATGTTGCCGATGCTCTTTCAGCAACTTTAAGTACGGCGTGAGTTCGTAGTCTTTCCCGCCTTTGTCTGGATTCAAAAACGGAGCGTGAAAACCAAGCGTTGCGCAGGCCGCAACAAATCGTCTAGGCGAAGTTTGACTAGCGGCTCGCGCCTCGCGTCCGAAAATCGGCGTCATCGCCTCGAGCAACGGTAAGCCGACTAACGCCGCTCCACTGCCACGCATGAATTGGCGACGAGACATAGGATGAATCATGAAGAATCCTTCTGTTTGAAATTGGGGACGAACACGAGTCCGCCTCCAACACCGTCAACTACTTCGTTCGAAACGTCTCACTTGCGACGACAAGTCGCATCAAATCGCGGACTCCGTAATTTGATGCTTGCGATAAAGTGGCAATCCGCTCGATCTCTGCACGATCAGAGAACCCCATCTCGCGGCCGGTCGCGAAGGTCAGCAATTTGGTTGTCAGAGTTTTCGCGAGCACTCGTTGTTCACGAAGCAACAGTTCTCGAAACTCGTTAAAGCCGGAGAAGGAATCCCCATTCAACAATTGGCCTGAAGCATCAACCTGTGGTCCAAGCTTGTAGCGCACCTTTTGGCCACGAACTTCTTTGTCGATCCGCCTTCCGCCACCAATGCTGCGAAAGTTGTCACGCCAGCCGCCGATGGGATCGAAACTTTCGAGCGCGAAGCCCGGTGGGTCGATGGATTGATGGCAGCCTCGGCAGGTATCGAGATTGCGGTGCTTGTCGAGCAATTCCCGCAACGTTGAAGCACCGCGAATGTCTGGTTCAACGCCTGCCACACCAGACGGCGGTGGTGGCGGTGCTTGACCAAGAATGCGTTCCATAACCCACACACCACGCACCACTGGCGACGTGTTGGTGCCGTTCGCCGACACCTTCAACACGCTGGCCTGACTCAGCAGTCCGCCACGGACGCTGTCGGCTGCGAGTTGGACCGGGCGTAGTTCGGGGCCGCTCACTCCGGCAATGCCGTAGTGCTCGGCCAGTCGGTTGTTGAGCATCGCAAAGTCGGATTTCACGACGTTTGACACGCTGAGATTGTCGTCGACCAGCTTACGAAAGAACGTTTGAGTTTCAGCGACGCTTGACCACTTCAAGAACTGGTCGAACTCGGGATACAGCACTCCATCGGGAGTCGTGAAGTCGATATCTCGCAGATTCAGCCAGGCATCCGTGAAGTCAGCGATGAAGCGTTCCGAGTGAGTGTGCGCGAGCAGTCGCTCCGTCTGAGCCATCAATGTGGCGGGGTCGCGAGTCAGTTTTCCGGCGGCCGCAACAGCCAGCAATTCTTCATCGGGACCCGTCCGATGTAAGAAATACGACAGCCGACTAGCCAAAGCAAAGTCGTCCAACAATCCCGGTTGCTCACGAAGATAAAGGAAGTCGGGCGAACAGAAGATCGCCATCACGGCGGCTCGTAGCGCTTCCTCGATCGTCGAACCACCTTTGATCTCGTCGTTAAAAAGATCGAGGTACGGCTTGATCTGTCTGATCGACACCGGCCGACGAAATGCATTCTCCGCGACTCGTTTCAACACCGGAGCAACATCTGCCAAAGGGTTGGTCGAAGTGATCTCGAACTTCGGGACATAGGAGGATCTGTTTCGGTCATCCGGGTTGCGAGGTTTGACTTCGTCTCGCCGGAGTCCGTAGAACATCATGCGATGTCCGCGACTGGGGAACTGGTCGATTATCGGTCCTTCGATTGCGATACTCTGAATGGCTAAGCCCGGTCCCTGGTAGTCCGCGATGGGCGTTTGCTTGAGCGTGCCACGATCCGTGATGCCGTATGGCGTGACTTCGACCATGTATCGAGCTGGAATCCAAGCGGTCGTTTCGATCGTCGTGGGGGAACCAGGCGGCATCGAAAAGTAGCCGAATGTGGGTTGCTCTGCTCCGCGTACGAAGGATGTTGCTCCGAGCGCAAACGTTATCGGTGTTTCGCTTTGGTAGGCGTAGCCGGTGACGCGGATCTTGTACCAGCCCTCCTGCTTAACGTTTGCTTCTCGCAGCATGCCCGACGGATAGCCAGAGTTCCTGAAGAACACAACCGCGCCGTCAGCCCGCTTCAACCAAATCTTTCCGAGCCATTGTTCGGCTCCCTGAGTGTTCGCGTAGCTGGCATTGATGAGCTTGGCTTCTGGCTTCGCGATTGTGCGTTGACTCGCTTGATCGATCACAATTGAGATGCATTCCAGATACTGTTGCATTTGTACCATTGAGATACTGAGAACTTCACCAACGTTCTCGAACTCATGAGCGCGGCTGTCCTCCGGTAGTCGATTGACGAGTTGACTATTCGTGCCAAACAAGTCGTTAAGCGTGTTCTCGTACTCTCGCCGATTCAATCTCCTCAGCACGGTTCCCTTCTTCGCAAGATGTGCGGTCGCGAGGTTACTTCCCAACGCTTTCAGAAACGACGCACGCTCCGGTGCTTTTGGTGAAGTGACCGACTTCGGCGGCATTTCTCCGTTCGCGACGCGATCGTGAATTCGCTCCCACCTCGCGAATAGGGCTGGCGATGCGAGATCCGAGTCGAGGGAACTGAGATCGAGCCCGCCTTCTTTTGTCTCACCGCCATGACAGTCGAAGCAATGTGTCTTCAAGAACGGCGGCAGTTCGGCAGCCGCAGCGTAGCGATCAAGCATCGCCAAAGCACACAGGAGCATGATTGCGACGGTCTTAATCCGGGGGAGCACCGCCGTGTCATTCCTGCTTGTTTCACGTTCCTGTTGAATCACGGATGACATAGTGGCCCCAAAGATGAAAGGCTTATGATCTGCAACAAACATCATGAGCCTGCTCCTTACTGTTGATTCAATTCTCTCAAGACGCCAGTGCTGTCGGCGAAGCGGTCGCGATTCACTCCGCCAGCGCGGGCCAGCGTCAGCCAGAGATCAGCCAGAGGGCGATTGCCGCTGAAGTGCAGATGTCGACCCGGTGCAATCGCACCAGCAGTGCGACCAGCGAGCAGCACTTGCAGGTCACGGTAGTTGTGTGAATCACCGTCACTGATCCCGCTGCCCATCGCGAGACAGCAAGAATCGAGTAGTGACTTCTCGCCTTCACGAATTGCCGCCAAACGCGAAACAATATGCGCGAACAACTCGACATGAAAGCGATCGATCTTCATCAGCGATTCTTTCGCGTCGTCACCTTTTGTGTGCGTGAGGACATGATGATTCTGCGGCTTGTCGAACACGCCGTGATACAGACGCGGTGAGTCCCAGCGCTCGGGATCCACGACCAACGTCGCGACGCGCGTGAGATCGTTCTGAAAGGCCAGCACGATCAAATCGGCCATCAACCGCAAGTAGTCGCCACGCCGCTCCGGTATGCCGGAATTCTTCGCGCTTTGCGGGACTTGAAGCGATGCCGCCTGCGTTTCGTCAACTCGACGTCGATCGGCTAACTCCATGCGTCGTTCGATCTCACGCACGCTCGTCAGGTACTCGTCGAGCTTCTTGCGATCGTTGCGCCCAAGTCGTTGTTGCAGTGCTGCCGCATCCTCACGAATGACATCCAACACACTTTTGGTCGCTGCCGATACCGGCTTGCCAAAGAGACGTTGGAAGACAGCCTGTGGACTCTTCTCGACATTCGCCGCGTAGCCGGGACCAAACCACGAGATGCTCTCAAAGTACTTTGTTTCTTTGTTGTCGGCGAAGTCGTTGCAACTCAGTTCAAGCGATGGCAAGATCGTTTCTCGCCCTAGTTCTCGAGCTAACACTTGGTCAAGTGTGATGTTGGTTGGAAAGCCTCCGTCAAGCGTCTCCTGTGGCGCGGAACTCGTTAGCCAGCACGCACCAGCCTGAGCATGCACTCCGGTCCCTGGCACGAACTGGCGATCAAGTCCGCTCACAAGCGTAACGTGCTCGCGAATTTTGTGAATTGGCTCTAACGCGGCTGGCAGATCATTCAGATCACTGATAAGCGATTTGACGAACGACCCCTGCGACTTCACATCACCCAGCTTCGGCACAAACGTGTTTTGCCGATATCCATTCGGCGTATAGATGAACGCGAAGCGTTTGGGAGCTGCAGTCGAATCGGCCGCGAAGCTCATCCCTTGAGCGAATGCGTCGAGCCACGGCAAAGCGATTGTAACGCCGAGCCCACGTAAAAAGCCGCGTCGAGTCGATATTGATCCCGCGATAAATGACATATACGGCCTTCATTCGTGAATGGGTACGGAGCTAATGAGCCATCGGATGAATTCCTAGCTCGCACACTTCCAGCCCCACATCGTGTTCGTGCGAATTGACCATTATCAGTGAAACCTGGCTGCCATCCTGCGGCATTGGGAAACGCTTCATCAGCGGTCGGAACTCGCTCAACGGCACCGTCAGCGTGCGCCAGCCGTCCGCGTCGACGACCCCGGTTCGCGAACTCCGTTTGACTTCAAAATTCCCTGCGAAGCTGCCGCCCGGTTGATTCGTGCCGAGCATGATTCGAAGCGGCGCCTCACCCATCAGCCGATACCGCACTCGCAGAACACTGCCAGCATGCAGCGTCACCAGATTCGTTTCGACGCCGCTTCGCGCCGTGATTCCATGGTGTACGACTGGTACTCCAGATATCTTGCGACTCGCGACACAAGGTACTGCACACACGCGATTGGGTTGCTCGCCATCCCTTGCGATCCAAGCTCCTTTGCAAACCGCAGGGGGCGGTTGATCAAAAGTCTGTCGCCAAACATCGGGTGGAACCCCAGCACGAACCACTTGCATTTCGGCAGACGCATTCAGCGAAGCGACCGCGCGGCGTTGATCTTGAACTTCCACTTGCTGCCCATCGACCAATCGCAGCATGCGAACTGCACCTTGTTCTACATTTAACGCTGTTTGCTCACTGTCAGCGACGAGCGAAAAAACCGTGCCGATTACTTCGACTCGCGCCGTGGGCGTTTCGATCACCAACGGGTGCCCTTCCGGCTGGCGGGTTACATCCGCCGTCAGACTTCCGCGTCGCAACCTCAGTCGCTTCTGCAAATCCTGAGAGAACTCGACTTCCGCACCGCCCGACACGGTAACGCGAGTCCCGTCATCAAATCGCAACTGGGCTGACGAATCGTCCCCTTCCAGCAATAGAGCTCCGGCTGCCAACCGCTGTTCAGAGCCGGTACTGAGATGTTGAATCGTCGCCCCATCGCTCCACTCTGCCGCACCGTGAATCGCATCGAGCGTCACGATCATCTTCGATGGCTCAAGAGCAACAGAAACTGCGCCCTTCTCTCGCTGCATCCGCATCGACACGAGACCACCCGCCATCCCGAGCATCAAGAGCCACATGGCAACCGTCGGCCAAGGCGACAACCAGGCTATCGACCATTTCGAACGTGGCGATGCCAACGGCTGCACCGCAGGCACAGATTGTGATTGAGCACTGGCAAGAGAGGCTGCCGCACCGTGATCCCAAAGCAAGTCGGCATGTAACATCATGAAGCGGAGATACCGATCGCGAGCGGCCACGTCGTCACGCAGCAAAGCCTCAAGTCGCGTTTCATCGACATCGGATAACTCGCTATCGACAATTTGATTAATCAGCCTTTCAAGCTCCACGGAATCGATGGATGTCATGCCCCCGCCTCCTGAGCCAGAGTCCGCTCGATGCAGTCGAGCAGTATGCATCGAATTCGTCGCAACGCTTCCGAGATGGCTTTCGGACTGCGACCGCTCTCTGCCGCCATGTCATTTACCGAACTGCTCGACCCGTACCGTCTCAACACCAACTCGCGATGATCGAATGGCAACTTTTGTAGGCAACCCACCAACGCTCGCCGTCGGGGCTCATTCTGTTCGACATTTCGAACGCTGTGTTCAAGCAAAGCGATCGACAGACCATCGTCAAACACCAACTTGTCTCGCTGTTGCCGCTTCCGAAACGCCAGCACCTGAAGCTGGGCAATCTTCAATGCCCACGGCAGAAAGTCGCGTGATGCATCAAACTCTGCGGCTTTTTGCCAAAGCACAGCATTCGTTTCCTGAAGCACATCGTCCACATCGTTGGAATTGCGCAGCAGTGACCACAGCACGCCATACAGCGTTCGCTGCGACTGCGTTACCAGTTCTAAATACCGAAATGACGGCGGTTCATGTTCGCTTTTATGGTTCATCACTAAGAAATTAGCCGGAGCAGCCTGAATCCCACGTACAAAATCTGAATTTGTCATCCATTTGCCCGCTGTATAGGTCTTCGGGACACAAGACATTCGGTCTCAATTGGGTCGGTCAGGAAGGTCAGGCCATCTTTGGCGACCTAGACAGAACTAACATGCCAAAAGAGTTACGCTTTTGGTGCTAATCATTGGGTTACGCGATGTCTGGCGATCGAAGTACTTTCCTAAACAATGCGCCTTTGGGAAGAATTCGGAGGAGATGGATTTTCGGATCATCTCTGGCCCCATAGGCCGCCTGTCCAAAACTCTCGTTGCAACGAGATTCACTCGCCGATGGAACAGTTTGGCGATTGTTTCTGTTTATTGCTCTTCGCCATCAACCCAATCAGGAGCATCGTCCATTGAGGATGTCTTGGCCGATACGGGAGCTTCCCATTTCGACAATAACTCTTGAAGCTTCTGAGAATACTGAACCATGTGCCGCTTCATTGTGGGAGTTCGCACCAGCCGTGTTCGAGCCTGCCGAGAGCCCCAACTCCGGAAGGAGGAAGCTCAATTCACGCTTGTTTGTCAGATTAACTCAACGAATGCGATGCACTTGAGTGCTTAACCCAAAATACTGCGGCTGTAGTACCGAAGATAACAAGCACTCCCACAGCCACAATGCGTCGCAATGCCAAATTCATTCGTGGAAACCAGTTGTGCTTCGAAGTCGCCATGCACCTAACTCCCGAACGGCACCCCGCTAGATTGAACTGCATCGTTTCGTTTAGAAGAGTCTGGACGATTGGTTTATATGGATTTTCGCCATCTTCCGTGGATCGTGTGCTTGGCTTGGAGCTTTTGGGGAGCAGGGACAGAATTCTCCCTACTTGTCACCTCAAGCAGGATTGACTGAGAGCCTCAATGGTGGACGCTGACTTAGAGCCTGACAAAAAACCTCTTTGCTGCTGAAGAGTTTAGACTGACTTTATCATCAGTATGCGATAGCAGAGGGCTGCCAGGGCCAGATGATTCCAGGCGTGGATGATCTGCTGATGCCGGTCGTAGCGAATGCGGAATCGGCCCAGTCCGCCAAGCCAACTGATGGTACGTTCCACCACATCTGTCTTGTGACTTCACCGGAATTTCTCCCAGTCCACTTCCCTGGGCGGTGTTTCTGCGGCGAATGTGGGGGATGATGCCGCGAGCCCTAAGTGTCTGATTTCCGGCGATCTACTGGGCTGGGACCACTGTCCGCTCCGCCTCCAAAGGCCCGGACA
>VFQR01000528.1_pt1 | contig 49665 bp, 40 predicted proteins | sample 3512321 | NCBI WGS metagenome assembly VFQR01 (sample SAMN10412374, study PRJNA504923) | tailings metagenome | isolation source: Relicate 3 Philex TSF1 revegetated site | place: Philippines: Tuba, Benguet | collected 2017-08-29 | reverse complement strand
ATATTGCCACATCTGCCCTTTATCTTTTGGCAGCACCATCAACTCCCCCTCAGGTCCGTGAGGAATTTCTCCAACGCGCTCATGAAGGCCAAACCATCACTTATAAGAATATTCGCCAAGTAATTGAAGAGGAGAAATCAAAGTCTATCTCCGCCTTGAGATAGCGATTGATTTGATCGTGGCTAATCTGTATTCTTAGGTAAATTCAATGAACAAACGAGGTAATAAAAAATTTGGTTTACCGCCATGCCCAAGCGACTAAAACAAAACTCTGACCACGCACAACGACATCATACACCTACTATAGATAATGAAGCGATCGCTAAACACTGGTAGCGCACCAGTTCTTACTTTACGTTTAATCGAGATAAAAGTTGGTAAAACCTGCTATTCTTACATTACTTCTGTTCTTTTAATTCCTGCTGTTACACTATGTAATCTTTCTGACAAAGCACTTTGAACAATTCGTCTGAGTGAATCTGGATCTTTTGACCTGAGTTTGAGTTCAGCCATTATCTTTTCGTCTCCTGTTAATGTCGAGTTTACGAAGTATTCCTTGAGTGAGCAGTTGTTATTGTATGTGGAAATAGAGCAGAGTCTGTGGGCGATACCTGCGGGACAGTGCGCCTGCACACTTATTTTTTTATTTTATCAATCAGGCGATCGCACTCAGTAACTAGGTCATTGTTGTAAGTGTGTATTTCTTTTCTCACTTGCAGTTGAATTACCAATTAAGCCAGTTTGCCAGTTACCCAACAACCTCATATTCCACATAGCTCCTCTACCATGCTCTCCAATATGTTCTCGCAAGTTTTGGAATCCTGCCCCTTCGGTTTGGACAAATGTGTTAAAACCACCATTCCCATCAGGAACCACGCCAAAGAGTAGATGTCCTTTCACAGCTAAAGGAAAATCAATCCCCAGTTGGGGGCGTTGGGGATCTGCTGCTGCTATTTCGTTTGCGCTACCATAGTGCGAAGTTTCGTTACTTCCTGCCCGCCGTTTAAACATTTTTCCCGAACTTAATTCTTGCTGCGTCAATTGTGCATCGCTGGGTATACTATTGGCGCTTGACACCAGATAATCTAGTGCCGCCTGTGCGGCAGAACCAGCAGCAGTAGATTTATTCATCACATCATTGGGTCTGCGGATGCGTTGATTGGGATTTTTGGCTGCTAAATTTCTTGCCTTTGCAAAAAGCCGATCGTAGATTACTGCACCATCATTAAAGATAATGTGAGCTCCTCTATAAAATTCATTCATCCCAGTTCTACCAAAAGCATTACTTACTTGTTGTTCTATATACGTTAAAACATCGTAATGGGTTCGATAATTTTGACGAAGAGTTGTTTTACGAGTTGTTAAATCTTGTTTTTCCGTGGTAGTCAGTGGTTTAAAAGGTACGACTTGGCCTTGGGCATTATTTACTAGTCTGGCTGCTCGTGCATTTCGTAAGTTAGTAAATTCTTCGGCACTAAATTTCTGCTCCCGATTCTGCAACGTTTGGATATCATTCCATGTCTGACACCTAGTCCCAAAAATAGTGAAGTACCCTTCCTTACTTGCAAGATACTCGTTTGCTAGCCGGACAGCATCATCGTCTGTCTTTTGGATAACATTATTTCTAGAATCGGTTAAAGCAATTTTTATTCCTTTCTTTTGAACTTTTCGTTCTACTGTATTATCTCCTCCACCCTGCTGCACTACATGGGTCAACTCATGCGCCAATAACTCCTGTCCCCTAGTGCTACTAGGCTTATATTCGCCTTTCTTAAAGAAAATATGTTGCCCTGTGGTAAATGCCTTCGCCTGAATCGATTGATTTAACTGGTTAGCCTGAGCATCCCTATGTACCCTAACGCCACTAAAATCCGCCCCCATCGCCTGCTCCATTGACTGTTGCAGACCTGAATTTAAAGATTGTCCACTTCCCTTTGCATTGTTAATAGCAGATTCCAAATCTTTTGATGCTTCCTCTGTCCCAATTCCTCCACGACACTGTAGGCTTGACTGAGCTTCGATGTCTGTTGACTCAGACCAAGCGGGTGCATGGATATCTTTTACCACCTGGGATGCGACCAGATCTGCTTGTTGTTCGTACTTATCGCCCACTTCTCCTATCATCAGCTTCGCCTGGATTGGTGCGCTAACTTGCCCAGCATCACCCCAAAGTTGGGCGGAAATCCCATGAAATTCCGGCATCCACGGGGTTTGCTTCCCCGCCAAAATCTCTCGCGTTGACCTTGTACCAATCGCACTGTCTAATTGCTGTCTCTCATCTTCACTCACGCTATTTGGGTCTTCTTGCGCTCTCTGTATTACCCCAGACAATGACCCATAACTCGGACTGGGGGCTGTTTGTTTACTTTTTGGCGTTGACTCAACAGAGGGTGAAGCTTTGCGAAATATTTGCTTGCGATACATGGATTGTCTCCTCTATCCAAGGAAGGATTGTAATTAAAAGTAGTACTAAAATATACTTAAACTTTACTTAATGATTGCTGTTAATTAAAAATTTGACGTGTTTATTATATAACGTAACTTACCGCCTCAATTGTTACAGATATTTGAGATAATACTGATAAAAACCCCAAACCTATTTTCAGTGCAACAGCAAAATTCTGCAATAGCAAATTATTGATTTCAAATATATAGAAACATTTTCAATACATTACAGTTTTTATACTTATTACCAATGCTTGCAATGTTTATTGATAATACTTAATGTATATATTGTTTATTAAGCTACTAACTGGTTGTATTATTTGGAACTAACAGTCATTTTGCTGCGATCGCCTGACAAAATGTATTGAGTTATAAAATCAACATTGTTTAGATAATGTTAGATGGTCTAGACACTACTTTAGAATTGCTACTGAAGCGAGAACTTCCACCGGATCTTCCTTCTGAAGACACGGAAGTTTTTATCAGTTTTGTGACGCCTTATCAAGGAGCAATTAAACAAAAGCCAGCGATTAACTTATTTCTTTATGATGTGCAGGAGAATCTAGAATTACGTAATAGTGCATGGTCAGTGGAACGCCAAAATAATGGTAAAGCCATCAGAAAACGTCCCCCAGCGAGGGTAGATTGTTCCTATTTAATTACTGCTTGGCCGCAAAATGAAGAAGATGTGCAGACAGAACACCAACTTTTAGGAGAAGTGATGAAGGTGTTACTGCGATATCGCAAACTTCCGGAAACTTTTGTTGCAGATAATTTGGAAGGACAAGAAATTCCCTTGAGATTGATTAGTTTACGTCCGAGTAACTTACAAAGTTTTGGGGAATTTTGGCAAGCAATGGGAGGTAAAGAAGGAACTAGACCCAAGGTTGTTTTGCATTGTACTGTTACTATCTCTGTACCTGTAGATGAAACAGGGGAAGAAGCACAATTGGTGGGAGTTTATCAACCCAACTCTTAAATTTAGGAGTAGCCATGCTCGAACTATCTATAGTTAATCAACAAATAGCGATCGCAGGTAAAGTTTTGCAAGGAGAAACGGAAAAACCTATTTCTGATGCCATAGTAGAAATTGTCAAAATGCCAGAAAAATTCCGGTCTATTTTATCTCTCAAAGCATTACAATACGGTTCACAATGGCCAAAATTGTTCGAGCGACCTGACCGCAAAATTACAACCAATACTGGTTACTTTTATTTTACTAATTTGCCTCCTGGGGAATATGTTCTAGAAACATCGTTACCTACGAGTCCAACTCTATACAACGAAGTTAAAACAACAGTTCAAGTCTCTTCCCCTGTGGACGGTAAAGTTTCCACAACAATTCAGGATGTTGTGCTTTTACCCACGGGAATTAAAGGCATAATTACTGATGCAAACGAGCCGAAAAAGTTGGTTGCAAATGCCAAAGTGCAACTCCAAAATAGTAGAGATAGTACCATTAGTGACCAAAAAGGTAATTATCGTTTAATCGGATTAGAATCGCCAAAATCCGGTCAACGTACCATCACTATGATTGTCTCTGCAACAGGGTATCGAGAAGTTTTGCAATCACTCAATATTCAGCGCGGGGAAGTAATTAGCGAGCGAAATTTTGCTCTCCAACCCAAATAAATATGGCTGTTTATTGTATCTTAGTTTAAAAAGTGATTGGCTGTGTTTGAATTGGGTGGTTACCCCCCTTAGTCCCCCCTTATAAAGGGGGGAAACAAGAAAAATTCGGTTCCCTCCCCTTAACAAGGGGAGGGTTAGGGAGGGGTAAAAAATATTTGGCACATCAATCATGACTTTTCAAACATCCTCTTAACTGAACTGTATACCCCCAATGATTATGTTGTTTGAAAGCCATAAATAATTAACTAATTTCTAATATACCAAAGCAAGGAGTCAATGAAATGCCAACTTATCTTTCCCCTGGTGTTTACGTCGAAGAAATAGCTTCTGGTTCTGCCCCAATTGTCGGACTTGGAACCAGTATTGCTGCTTTTATTGGTACTGTTTCAACTACTAACAAAACCTATAATATTAACAAAGTAGAAGCAGAAATAATTGGCAGCGGAGATGGTAACAAAACCGCTTTTGACCTGAGCAATTATCCCGTGGCAACTAGTGGGTTTACAGTTAAGGTTGGTGGACAAGAACAAACAAGCGGTGTTTCTCTCACAAATGATGATACTGCCAAAAAATCTCAAATTGTATTGACTACAGCACCTGCTTCTGGAGAAATTACTGTTGATTACTATCTACAATCTGCCTCAGAAGGGGAAATTAAATTAATCACCAACTTTAGTGAATTTAAGAAATTTTTTGGTGACTTTTTAGATCCCAAAGTTCATCAAGAACAAAATATTTTAGCTCATGCGGTTTATGGCTTTTTGAGAAATGGTGGAACTCGTTGTTATGTCACCTGGATAAGTGGAGAAAGTAAGATTGGTGATATTTTAGAGCAGTTTGAAGCGATTGATGAAATTAGCATCATTGCTGCGCCAGGAAATTTGGATCTTAGAGATGATATCAAAGACCATGCTGAAAAACTAGGCGATCGCATTGCAATTCTTGATAGTCAAGATACCATTGACCTCAGTGGCACAGGAGTTGTAGATGCTCTCAAACCCTTCAATTCTACCTATGCAGCTTTGTATTTTCCCTGGATTCAAGTTTTTGATCCTGCTAGTAATAGTAATATTTATATTCCCCCAAGCGGCCATATTGCCGGAGTTTATGCACGGGTTGATGGACAAAGAGGAGTACACAAAGCCCCTGCCAATGAAACTATTTTGGGAGCCTTAGATTTAAAATATAATCTCAGCAAAGCTAAACAAGATGGACTCAATCCTGATGGCATTAACGTGATTCGCAAGTTAAACGGAAATATCCGCGTTTGGGGTGCGCGAACTTTGGGCGGAAATGCAAATACAGAGTTTAAATACGTCAATATTCGCCGTCATTTCAGTTATTTAAAAGACTCCATTGATAAAGGAACTCAATGGACTGTTTTTGAACCTAATACCCCCGAACTTTGGGCAAAAATTCGCCGCAATATTAATGCTTTTCTCTTGATAGAGTGGCGCAAAGGTGCATTATTTGGTATAACACCCCAAGAAGCTTTTTATGTGAAATGTGATCCCGAAACCAATCCCCCAGAAATTCGAGATTTGGGTCAAGTTGTCACAGAAATTGGCCTAGCAGTAGTTAATCCCGCAGAGTTCGTAATTTTCCGTCTCAGTCAATGGAGTGGTTCGGGGAAATAGGGAATGGGGAATGGGGAGATGAGGGAGATGAACAGGCAGGGGGCAGGGAGCAGAGGTGAGAATTCCTAACTCCTAACTCCTAACTCTTCAGTTATCAATCAACAATCAACAGTCAACATTTAATGCCAACTTTAGAGCCAAAAATACCAGGGATATCGCTAAATTATGTCGTTCCTAGTCCAGAATCTGAGTTAGTGACAGGTGTACCAATATTTTTTGGTTTGACAACATTAAAAACGGGAATCAATGAACCAAAAAAGCTAACTTTGGCGACGCATTTTCAGCAGTATTTTCAGCAAACAAAGGGATATTTGGCAGATGCGATCGCAGGTTTTTTTGAAAACGGAGGTGACCTTTGTTATGTTATCGCCTTAAGTGATAATTCTCTTGATACTTTGCAACAAGGTTTGGAGGCTAGTGAAATATTAGAAAATGTTGATTTAGTTTGTGTTCCTGACATCATGCTTGGTTCAGATGAGGAAGTTATGCAAATGCAGCAAACTATTTTAGAACATTGCGAACGTATGGGCGATCGCTTTGCGATTCTTGATGCTTTTAATAGTGCTGATTTAGTTTTTCTAAATCAGCAACGGCTAAGGCTTGCTAGTCGCAATGGCGCGTTATATGCACCTTGGTTAAAAGTAGAGAATCGTTCAGCAGACATCCCTCCCTGCGGTCATATTGCGGGGATATATGCAAATTGCGATCGCACTGTTGGAGTACATGCCGCACCTGCTAATATTCCCCTTGCAGGGGTACTGGATCTCAGTTTTTCCCTCACTCCCACCCAGCAAGAACAGCTTAATCCCACAACCGGAGGGGGAGTCAATTGTATCCGTAGCTTCCCAGCGCGAGGAATGCGAGTTTGGGGAGTGCGTACCCTCAGCCCTATTTCTGAATGGCAATATGTGAATGTACGTCGTTTATTTCTCACCTTTGGACGCTGGGCAAATCGTAATTTAGCCGATACAGTATTTGAACCCAATGCTTTTCCTTTATGGGTACGATTGCAAAGAGAATTAAGCGTTTATTGTGAATCTTTGTGGCGACAAGGTGCCCTCCAAGGTGGTTTGCCCCAAGAGGCATTTTATGTCAAATGTGATGCCGAAACTAATCCCCCAAAAAATCGAGAAATAGGACAGGTAGTAGCAGAAGTTGGTTTAGCACCCACCATTCCGGGAGAATTTATTCAACTTTTACTAGTGCAAAGTAGTAGCGGAATTACAGTTAGTTAACAACTCTCAATTCTGAATTCTTCTTTTTAATTTCATCGCAGGAGGTTCTTTTATGCCCACAATTTCTAATCCCCATGACCCCTACAGTGGTTATAATTTTTGGGTGGAATGGGATGGCATTGTTCATGCTGGTTTTCGTGAATGTAGCGGTTTGACAGCAACTCGCAACGCAGGAACTTATCGAGAAGGAACAGATAAAGCATTAAGCCAACGCCAAATCCCCGGTCTAAATAGTTACGGGAACATTACCCTAAAACGGGGAATTACTGACAATCAAGAATTGTGGGAATGGCACAAGAAATTACAAAATGGTGAGACAGACCGCCGCAATTTGTCGATTATTTTAGCTGACGATAAAGGAGAAGAAAAAATTCGGTGGAATTTAGAAAATTGCTGGCCTACCATTTGGAATGCCCCAGATTTTAATGCTACATCTGATGACGTGGCGATCGAAACTTTAGAACTAGTTCATGAAGGTATCACCGTTGGTTAGTATTTTATTTGAGTAAAATCATGCAGCAAACTGAATTTCCTTTTATCTTGCCTCAAGGATATCTCGACTCGGAAGGTAACAGTCACCGAGAAGGCACTATGCGCCTTTCAACTGCGTATGATGAAATTGCGCCAATTCGAGATCCAAGGGTGCAGAAAAATCCCGGTTATTTGGTGATTATTCTCTTAGCAAGAACCATAGTCCAACTAGGAAGTTTAGACCAAATTAATACCAAAATAATTGAGGGTTTATTTTCTGGAGATTTAGTTTATTTACAGGATTTTTATCAAAGAATTAATCAAAACGGTCATAGTCGTTTGCGGGTAGCTTGTCCCCACTGTGAAGGAGAATTTGAAGTGGAAACTATTCCCGTGGGGGAGTAGTTTGCTACCCCACAGCACGACTACTGGAGGAGGTAGCTTACCTTGCTTACCATTTTCATTGGTCTTACGAACAAATTATGGCAATGGAACACCAAGAACGTCAGCAGTGGGTGACGCAGGTAGCACAAATTAATCAGCGACTTAGCGAGTAAATAGAAAATAATGAATCCTAAACTTATTGCGCTGAATGCAGCTTTAGCCGCAGGTTCAACGGCTAGTTTACTGGGACACGACCCCTACATGGCTTATAACTTTGCTGTGGAAATTGGCGGAGTTGTTGTTGGTGGTTTTAGCGAAGTTAGCGGTTTAAGTAGTGAAATTGAGTTGGAATCTTATGAGGAAGGAGGCTTAAATGATTACATTCATAAGTTTCCCAAACATACCACCTATCCCAATTTAGTTTTGAGTCGAGGATTAGTCAATATTGATTTGTTTTATATCTGGTATAAAGCAACTAGTCAAGGCTGGATTCAACAGTTAAATGGGACGATTCTCTTACTTAATAATCAGCAAATTCCGGTAATGTGGTGGACGTTTAAAAAAGCGTATCCTGTGAAGTGGGAAGGGCCAAATTTTAATGCTAGTAGCGACGAAATTGCTGTGGAAAAAATTGAACTAGTCCATCAAGGAATTTCTAAGTTATAGAACTATGGTAAATTCTTTATCGAATTGGCAAGATGCGCTAAATTATGACTTGGTAAATCGCTTGACTCGTCCATTGTGTCAACCAGGGATGATGAAGATGGCCATGAGTCAGCGCATTATTAATCGTTGCGATCGCTTTTTAAATCGCCTACCTCTACTCAATCAACAAATGCAACGTTGGGGTAATACTAATACTCTATCATCTGAGCCTGTTCCGATTGTTTATGCACAACCTATTTCATTAACAAAAGAACAGCACCTAGAAAATAAAATAGATAATTCTCAGCCAATTGTCTCCCAGGTTCAGCCTGCGGCTAATATAATTCAAAGAAAATTAGATCATTCTCAATCTTTACCAATTAGAACAGTTAGTAATACTACTGCGATCGTCAATAGTACAAATTTGTCAAATTATAATTTAGCAAATGAAACAAACCAATTTTTAAATTCAACATCTATTTCTGATTCAGAAATTCCTGTAGTTTCCCCTCTAACGAATTCTGAAGAATTGCCAAAAACGGCAGAAATTGAGTTAGCAGCTTTCACAGAATTGCCAATATTTTCACCTACTACAACCGAATTAAATCTCAATCACCCATCTCAACATATTTTAGATTCAACCTCTATTTCTTCATCAGAAATTCCGGTAGTTTCCCCCCTAGCAATTTCTGAAGAATTGCCAAAAACGGCAGAAATTGAGTTAGCAGCTTTGAGGAACTCGCCAATATCTTCAATTAATAAAACCCAATTAAATCTCAGTTATTCATCTAAATCTGACTCAGCAGTTCCCATTGTTTCGCCACAACCAATTTCTGATAAAGCACTACCTATTGTTCAAGCAAAACTACAAAACTATTCCCAGTCACAGTCATCTCTTCCAATTGTCAATAATTTGAATATATTAGTTGAACAACCAACGCAATCAAATAGTTATGCAGAAAATGTAATATCTCAAATTTATTCCAAAGAACTTCCTATAGTTACTGCACAATCTCTAAAATCTCAAAACAACTTGACTAATCAAGAAATAACAAACACTATTTCACCAAGTTATCAAAATAAAAACATAAATATCATCAACACGCAACCTGTTAATATCTCTGATTCACAAATTAATCAAACTAATAATCAGCAAAATATCTCTTCTCTTCCCCTTGTCTCTGTAAGTTCTTTAAATAACCCTTCCTTAAACCCTCAATCTTCGCCTTTACCCTTAGCTAAAACTACTCCATCATCAAAGAGTAATAGCCAGCAACCTAATTTATCCAACCGCAATTCAACATCAAACCCCAGTTCTTTCTCATCCACAGAAACTTCGGTTTCTCCAATAGCAACCAGAAATGTTGATATTGACGTTAATGCTATAGCTAGTCAAGTTGAACGCAAACTGATGCGAAAGTTAGTCATTGAAAGCGAACGCAGAGGTAAAAATCAATGACATTAGAAAAACTAACGATTAAAGCCGAAAAAAGTAACCCCGGAGACTTTGCCGAGAAGATTGAAGTTCTTTTTAATCCGAGTGAAATTACTATGATTATCCCTGGTGGGAAAATGGAACAATATGGATTAGTCACTACAGAAGACGTAACGACTTTAACTCTCAATTTATTTTTTGATACCACTCTCAATAAATATCCACCAGAAAACGTACAGAACTATGTCCAAAAGATAGTTAATTTGACTCAACCTCGCATTGGTCAAAATAAAAAAAGACCTCCTCGCTGCAAACTTATATGGGGGACTATATCGGGTAAAGATAGTATTCTATTAGCTGATTGTTTTTTAGAAAATGTAACTAAAAAGTTAACCCATTTTCTCGAAGATGGAACACCTGTACGAGCCACCTTAGATTGCTCTTTTAAAGAGTGGAAAGAACCAAAAAAACAGAAAAAAATTGAAAATCCCATAGATGACCCTGTGAGAATTGTGAAAAGGGGAGAAACATTGAGTAGTATTGCCAAAGAAGAATTTGGCGATCCTGCACTCTGGCGGATAATTGCTGACGAAAATCGTTTAATTAATCCCCGCAAATTACCACCAGGAACAGTGTTAACTATTCCACCTCTGAGAATAGCTAATGTTACTCAAACAAGGTAAAGCATGTCTAAAAAAATTAGTGGTGATTTATTACTTAGTCCAAACATTAAAATTTTAATTCAAGGTAAGCCTATTTCCCCAGAAGCAGATGCAGATTTTGTATCAGTAAAAGTATCTGAGGATTTAGATACACCTAGTATGTTTGAATTGAAATTTGTCACTTGGGATGTAGAGAAACAGGAATTTACTTGGATTGATGGGGATCTTTTTGAATTAGGTGACAAAGTTGAAATTCAGATGGGATATCAGAAAAATCTCAATACTGTTATGGTTGGCGAGATTACTGGATTTGAACCGGAGTTTTCTCAAGATACAATCCCCATGTTAGTGGTGCGGGGTCATGATTTACGACATCGTTTGTTGCGGGGTCGCCAAACAAAATCTTTTACCCAAATGAAAGATAGTGATATTGTCAGTCAAGTTGCAAAAGGCAAGGGACTCAATCCAAAAGTAGAAGATACTCAAGTCAAATTAGAATACGTTTTACAACATAATCAAACTGATTGGGAATTTTTGCAAGAACGAGCAACACGAATTGGTTATGAACTTGTGGTGGATGATAGAACCTTATATTTTCGTCCTCATAATAATGCAGAACAAAAGCTTTTTAACTTAACTTATGGAGATGATTTACACGATTTTTTACCTCGTTTAAGTACGATGAATCAAGTGTATCAAGTGAAAGTTCAAGGATGGTTACCCAAGGACAAAAAAACAGTTATTGCTACGGCTGCATCTGGTAAAGAAGGCGATAAAATGGGAGGCTCGACTTCTGGAGCAAAAGAAGTACAAAAAGCCTTTGGGATATCTAGTCATACCATAGTCAATCAACCTCTATCGAGTAAAGCAGAAGCCGAGCGAATGGCATTGGGACAGTTTCAAGATATGTCACTGGGATACATTACTGGTGAGGGAACTTGTCAAGGTAATCCCCATTTACGGGCAGGAAAAGTGATTGAAATTGCTGGAGTAGGTAAAAGGTTTAGCGGTCTTTATTATATCATAAGTGTAGAACATATTTATACAAATAACGAAGGTTATAAGACTTCATTTACTGTTAGGAGAAATGCCACATGAACGGACTAGATTTGTTAATGTCTAACGACCAAAATCGTCATTATTATGGGGTAACAGTTGGATTAGTTACCAACAATAAAGACCCAGAAGGATTAGGAAGAGTAAAAGTGAAATTTCCCTGGCTATCGGCAGAAGAGGAAAGTTACTGGGCAAGGGTTTTAACTCCAATGGCAGGGAACGATCGCGGTATTTATTTTTTACCAGAAGTTAATGATGAAGTATTAGTTGCTTTTGAACAAGGTGATATAAATTTTCCTTACATTTTAGGTGCTTTGTGGAATGGAAAAGATAAACCACCAGGGAAAAATGATGATGGTAAAAATAATCAACGAATCATTAAATCTCGCAGCGGTCATCAGATTATTTTAGATGATACCGATGGCAAGGAACAAATTCTTATTCAAGATAAAACTGGCAAGAATAAAATTGTGATTGATTCTCCCAAAAACACAATGAGTGTTCAAATTGAGCAAGATTTAACTATTGAAACTAAAGGAAAAATTGCCTTAACAAGTAGCGATGGTGATATTTCCATTGAATGTAAAAATTTGTCAATCAAAACTCAAGAAAATTATCAATTAGAAGCAGGTACAAATTGTACGATTAAAGCTCAAGCAAAATATGAACTAGAAGCAAAATCTGGTTTAGGTCTGAAATGTGCCGCTGGAGTGAAAGTAAATGATGGTTCATTGGAGGTGATGTAATGGAGATTGATTTTTTAGGTGTGGGATGGGCTTTACCTGTGCAATTGGATGACAATTATCAAATTCAGGTAGCACGTTATGAAGATGCTGTGCGTCAATCGATTTGGATGATTCTCAGTACCGCCAAAGGAGAACGGGTAATGCGTCCTGATTTTGGCTGTGATATTCATGAAAAAGTATTTGCTCCTAATAGTTTAGGAACGGTTGGGCAAATTGTTAGTGATGTCAAAGATGCCTTAATTGAATGGGAACCTCGGATTGATGTTTTAGACGTAGATACAATTCCTGATCGCAACCAACCAAGTTTGATTTTAATTCAAATAAATTATCAAGTTCGGACAACGAATAATATTTTTAATTTAGTTTATCCTTTTTATTTGCAGTAATTATTTATGGCTTCCCTACCTCCTAAAATTGACCAGCGTACCTATGAAGAAATTGTCCAACAAACCGAAAGTTTAGTGGAGCAATTTAGCGAATGGAAACCTGCAACTGAAGGTAAAATAGATGCAGGAAGAGCATTAATTCGCATCTTTGGTCGGATGGTCAAGGTAGTAAGCGATCGCCTCAACCAAGCTCCTGAAAAAAATTTCCTGGCTTTCCTCGATTTAATTGGGGGAGAACTCAAACCACCCGAACCTGCTAAAGTTCCTTTAACTTTTTATTTAGCACAAGGAAGTCCCACAGATGGGTTCGTTCCGGCTCATACTCAAGTTTCAGCACCACCGGCAGATGGTTCAGACGCAGAAATTGTGTTTGAAACCGATCGGGAATTGGTTGTCACAAGGACGCAATTACAAGCAGTATTTGTGCGCGAACCCAGTGAAGATAAATATAGCGATCGCATTCTCGAAGCAACAGGAGAAAAAGATGCAGCTTTCTTAATTTTTCATGGCGATCGCCACATTTCCCATTCTCTTTATATCACTTGCCCCGAAACTTTTGCTATACCAGAGTTAAAACAATTCAAACTAATTATTAGTACTAATAGCACTAATCAATTGCCCCTGAATTGGTCTTATTGGGATGGTTTTCAATGGCGATCAATTTCAACTCCTAGCTTCAGTCAAAATAATAATCAATCAATTATTACTTTGACTTTTGCTAATTTACCTATGCCGACTCCTTATGAAATTCAAGGAAAAACAGCGAGATGGTTACAAGCTAATTTAACTGATATATCTTCTGTATCTGGAAACTTACCTCAAACTTCTAATATTCAAGGTAGCATTAATATCGAGAAATCTAATTTAATTCCTGAAGTTTGCTTATTTAATGCTACTCCTTTAGACCTGAGCAAAGACTTTTATCCTTTTGGGGAACAACCAAGCATTAATGATACATTTTATATTTTTTTAGATGATACATATATTAAACAAAATACAATTGTTACTATTAACATTAATTTAAGTCATCAACCTACTAAGCCAAGTAATTTACAAGTTACCTGGGAAATTGGAAATGGTCAAGTATGGCAAGAAATAACAATGAACAATAATCAAGTCAGATGGTTAGAAAATTCGTCAGCTATTCAGTTTACCGAAGCAAATATTATCCAGGCAAAGTTACAATTTCCCAATAAACAAAATTTCCCTTCACCTAGCATAGTAAATGGAGAAACTGCTTATTGGATTCGCGCTCGAATTACTGAAGGTCTTTATGGAAAAGCAGCAGATGAGCGCAAATATCCTATTTATGATGACTTGGCGGTGATGAAAAAACCAACATCACAAGCAGGTGTGAAAGAAATTGAAGTTGACACTGTGGACTTATTTAAAATTGGCGACACAATTCGGATTTTGCCTCTGACTGGGGGATTTCCAGAAGAAAATCAAATTAATAACATCAACGAAAACGATAAAAAACTAACCCTGAAAACCGGAACTTTAAACACAAGTTTAGCGATTGGAACTCGAATTTTGCGTAAATTAGTTATTACTGAGACGATTCCTGCAACTTACGACCCACCTTTAATTAAATCATTAAAATTAACATACGAATTTACGCTAACAGAAAAAGCTATTTATTTTGCTGAAAATGATTTTACCTATTCTTATCCAGCAGAATCTTTTCAACCCTTTACACCTACCATAGATCGAGAACCAACTCTTTATCTGGGATTTGATAATTCATTTGATAACCAAATAGTGACTCTTTACGCACAGGTTGAAGCGCCATTACCAGATGAAATTTTAGCTGACATTACAACAGAATCGCCGAAATTAACTTGGGAATATTCTAGTCCTGTAGGTTGGCAAGCATTAGGGGTACAGGATGAAACTGAGGCATTTTCCCAACGAGGTTTAATTAAATTTATTGCTCCCGCAGATTTCAAGCGAGAAGAAAGCTTTGGTCAACAATTATATTGGTTGCGGGTTCGTTGGGTGGCAGGTAATTTTCGAGTGAAACCTCGTCTACGTCGCTTATTAACTAATACCACTTGGGCAGTTCAGGCAATTAGTTTGCCAGCAGAAGTTTTAGGTTCAAGTAATTATGAACTAAATCAAGTTTTTGTTGCTAATAATATTCCTATTTTGCACGGACAAGAATTAGAAATTCAAGAAGGAAAAATTCCTCCACAAATAGAAAGCCATCGCCTGAAGGTAATTCGAGATAATTTAGGAGAAATTGAAGAAGTTTGGATACTTTGGCAAGAAGTACCAGATTTTTACAGTTCTAGTGCTAGCGATCGCCATTATATTTTGAATCGTCAAACCGGAGAAATTCGCTTTGGAAATGGACAAGCCGGGATGGTTCCGCCTAGAGGACGCAATAATATTCGACTATCTTTTTATCGCACTGGAGGCGGTAAACAAGGAAATGTCAGCGCAGAAACTATTAGCCAATTGAAAACTACTGTTCCCTACATCGATGGGGTAATTAACCTTGAAGCAGCAGCAGGTGGTACACAACAGGAGAGTTTAGATCGTATCAAAGAACGAGTTCCAAAGCAATTACGTCACCGCCATCGGGCTGTCACCATTGAAGATATGGCAGATTTAGCTTACGAAGCTTCCACAGATGTAGCTAGAGTCAAAGTAGTTACACCAGATTTGCTGACAGCTAATTTTAGTCCATTAAATGAAAAATTTTGGCTCGATCCAACTCAACCAAATATCTCATTTGAAGATAGCCTCAGTGAAAAATTGCAGACAATTGATACTGCTGAAAAAGATAACTTTGAAAAAATGATGCGGGACATTAACCAGCTTGCAGGACAAGTTCAACTGATCGTTTTGCCCTACAGTAGCGATCGCCAACCAACCCCTAGTTTAGCTTTAATAGAACGAGTTGAAAACTACATCCGTTCTCGTTGTGAAGCCACAATAGATTTAGTAGTTACAGCCCCAAAATGGCAAGAAGTTACTATTACTGCAACAATAACTCCTGTATCTCTAGAAAACGCAGAAATAGTCAGAAATAGGGTGAAACAAAGCTTAGAAGCCTTTCTGCATCCTTTAACTGGTGGAACAGGAGAAGGGTGGAAATTTGGACGTTACCCCCAAAAATCGGATATTTACGCCATAATTCAATCCATTTCCGGAGTAGATCATGTTAATTCAGTGGAGTTACCTGGAACACAAACCAATTCATTATTAAACGCCGATTCTTTAATTTATTCTGGTAATCACATCATCAAATTAGAAGGTGATAGGGAATAGGGAGTGGGAAATAGGCGATAGTTTGGCAAATAAAATAATGACTAAAAAATATAAAATTTTCGTGATGTTAAAGACTTAATAATTTGGTAAATATCTATGGAGATTGCAGAAAAATATTATCAAAAATTGAAATAATTAAAAACTCTTCCACATCCCCCATTCCCCACCCAACTTATGACTTTACCCCTACCCAATCTTGACGATCGCACCTATGCAAATTTAGTAGAAGAAGCAATTTCTCAGATTCCTTTAGAATATCCAGAATGGACAGATCATAATCCTACAGATACGGGAATTGTTCTGATTGAATTATTAGCATGGTTAACAGAAATGGTTCTCTATCGAGTGAATCAAATTCCTGATGAAAATTATGCTACTTTTTTGAGTTTACTTAAAGGAGAAGAATGGAATTTACCAATTAATGTTTCTACCCAGGAACGACAAAAAATTTTGCAATCAGAAATTCAGACAACTTTATTAGAATTACGCAACATTTATCGGGCTGTGACGCCAGAAGATTTTGAAAAATTAATAATTATCGATTGGAATCAATCCAAAGATGCTGAAAATTTAAAAATTGCTCGAATTAAATGTTTACCGCTATTGAATTTAGATTCAAAATCTGAAACTGACGCTAGGGCACATATTAGTTTAATAGTTGTTCCGGAAAATAATCAAGAAAATCAAGTAAATAAATATGCAGCCTTATTTAAATTTATCGACGAACGCAGACTTTTAACCACTCGCCTGCATATCGTAGAACCTGAGTATGTATCTCTAAGTGTAGAAACAGAATTAGTACTTCAGGATGGCGCACAAGCAGAAAATGTCAAAAAACAGGCAGAAAATGAAGTCAAGATGTTTTTTGAACCCCTGCAATCAGAAAAATATTGGCAGGGAAAAGGATGGCCTTTTGGGCGCAATGTTTATCTATCAGAATTATATAAATTGTTAGATGATTTGGAAGGTGTAGATTATGTGGAAAGTCTGCAAATTAAAGATAAAGATAATAACTCTCAATCGGAAATTTATTTAGCAGATAATCAATTAGTTAAAATAAATATCGAAAAGAGTAAATTTACAATTTTGGTAGAAGTCGGTAATGAACGCAAAAAAATCTGAACCTGAATCAATTAGCACCTATCAGCAATATTTACCGATAATTCTACAAAAAGATGCCATTATTGGTAGGTTTTTGCTGGCATTTGAAAATATTCTCAGTGGATTAAATGAAACTCCCGAACGAGAGCAAATTATTACCGCTAACACTAACAATCTACCGGGCTTAGAAGAAATAATTGATAATATTCATCTTTATTTTAATCCTCAAGAAACTCCAGAGGAATTTTTACCTTGGTTAGCTGGTTGGGTAGCCTTAAGTTTACGGGATGATTGGGAGTTAAAGTTTAAAAAAGCATTTATTCAAGAAATTGTTCGACTGTACCGTTTGCGAGGAACAAAGCAAGGATTAATCAAGATTTTGCAGATTTATTTAGAAAATTCTGGATTTGGAAAAACTGTCGAAGTCTTCGACGAATTTGATTATTTTCCCAATTATTTTCAAGTTCAACTAACTTTAAAAGATCCCGATCCGGATCAGTATTGGCGACAGGCTAAAATTGCTAAAGCAATTATCGATCAAGAAAAGCCGGCACACACATTTTATACTCTAAAAATTCTTGTGCCAACGATGCAGATAACTAAGCGATCGCATCTTGCTTTTCCTTTCAAATTATTTGCACCACCACAAAATCAGAAATTTGTCCTAGAAGTGACAATTACCCCCAATCAACCTAATAATATTCCCATTAATCAATTAGCCAAACAGTTAGTTATTCAGTTTCAAGGTAACTCAAAATTAATTAGAGGTTCTTCAAGTCAAACAATTATTAATAATCAATCTTTTGCAATCAAACAAAATTTAAATTATCAGCAACTACAAGAAAACTTAACAGGCTTAAATGTCATTTTATCAAATCGAACTGATAAGCAGTTTGTGGGTAATTTAACTATCAAGCTCTATTTTTCAATCAATGAAACTGAGTATAACAATACACTCTTAGAACAATCTGTCAATTTATCCCCAGTTCTGAAAATTTGTAGTCAAAATGCTCAAGGAGAAATTATTGCAGGTAATACAATTTTTCAACAAGCATCGGGAATGAAATTAACAGAATTTATTTGGACTAAACCCTATAGTTTTCAGACATTTACACCGCCAAAAGTTCAAGAATTACAGCCTCAAATAATTGCAATTATTGAAAAGATAGAATTAGTAGCCATTGTAGAAATTACCAAACCTAACCCTACTACCTCAGATATACTCAACAAAATTACAGTGCGTCTGCAAGATAGTGTTTCTGATTATCATTTATTGACACCAGAAACTATTATCGAAACTAATAAAATTATAATTAAGCGCACCCTCTACTACCAAGAATTTATGCAAACTATAGATCGATTAACAGTGACGATCAAAAATCTCAACAATATTGACATTGAAGGTAAAGTAATTGTTCAAGCGTCTTTAAACATAAATCAACGGTTATCTAGTTATAAATTACTAGAACAAAACTTTACCCTGAAAAATGTTCCTCTCTATGATATTCTACAAATTTGCCGTACAGCCCAGGTAGGAACTGGTAACACAATTTTAGGAACAACTAGTCAATCATTGAAATCAACTGAAGGATAAAAAATGGCTAAAACTAATGATTTTACTAACTTTGCTAACGAACGTCCTAATTATTTTGCAGGTCAATATTTGCTAGAAGATGATTTTGAAATTCAGCATAAATATTTGAGCGATCGCCAAAACTACTATCATCAAAGTCTGCATATTTCTGGAATCATAGAAGGGTTAGAAGTCGAAGTTATTCAGGAGCAAAAATCCGTTCAAATTAAATCTGGATCTGCTATAGATAGTAACGGCAATCTGATTGTTTCCAAAGGAAATATTACATTTTCTGATTTCAAGAATATTGCTGTCGGTGAACTCTATATTCAATATGCTCAAACCAAACAAAACCAACAGCAACAAGATGTAGTCGATAGCTATACACGCTGGATTGAAAAACCCATTATCGCATTTGCCACTCAAACTCCTGCAAATGGAGTTAAGCTGGCAAAACTGACAATTCAAGATACTATTACTCTTGACGTTAATGTGAGGAAATACTCAGGTTTATCCTTACCAAATCCCAATAATCAAGATTTGACTCTGCGTTCTGGAGGAAATGCCAATCCCAACTTAGCAGTTTTAACAGGTAGCTTAAAAATTGATGGAAATTTAGAGGTTAATACTAATCTTTTCATCAAAGGCGACAACTCTAGTTTATTACAAATTGGAGATGTATTCTTTGAAGCCAATCAAGGTGGGAATCGTGAATGGATGCAGCGAGGAATCAAAATTTTTGGTACTTCAGATAATCTCTTTATTGGCTTAAAAGATGAAGGTAATAATCGCAAGGATGCTGTAATTGCTTGGGGAGACGATCCAGAAGATGATTTGCGATTTATTAATGTACAATCTGGAGGAGGAGTTCAGGGTAATGAAGCTGTCAGAATCAAAGCAAATGGTAATGTTGGCATTGGCACAAATAATCCAGGTGATTATAAATTAAATGTCCAAGGTAATCAGTATAACAATGGTAATTTAACTGTTAATGGTAATGTGACGGGGAAAAATTTATCCCTAGCAGCAGATAATACTAAGCGAGGTACACTATTTCTCGGTGCAGCAGGAGACAATAACCACGCGCTATATAATAACCTTTCTAACATCGATAATGAAGGCGTATGGGATGGAGTTAAGTGGAATGTCTTCAACGGATTAAATATTCGAGTCGGCAGTGGTAACTCTAAAACTACAGCCTTTTATATTAATAATCTTGGTAATATTGGCATTGGCATCAACGAGCCGGGAAACTATAAATTGAATGTCCAAGGTAATCAGTATATCAAAGGTAATTTAACCATTCAAGAAGGTAAAGTTTCCCTCAACGGCAATCAACAAATTGTTTTTGCAGATACAGACACAACAAACAACCTCAAATTACAACTCTGGACTGGATACGGACTTGGTATTAATGGTAGTACATTATTTTATACTGCCGATGGCAACCATTCTTGGCGCGATCGCCAAAATAACGAAAGAATGTTATTAACCACAGGTGCAAATGGTGGTTTAACAGTTAAAGGAACAGGAAGTTCTTCTTTTGCAGGTAATTTAACTATAACTGGCTCTTTATCGGTGGGTGTATCTATTGGTAGTACGACGAATATTGACCTATCAGGTCATCTCCAACTCAAGGAATATGGAGAAAGTAATTTTGCTTATTTTCAAGCAAGAGATGACTTGTCTAATCGAGATATTGGCTTCAAAATTAGAACCCAAATCAAAGGTACTACAGAAAAGACTCTTGTAGAAGCAGTCACAATTACACCCAGTGGAGAAATCCAAGGAAAGATTTGGTATTCCGACGAATATGTCTGGAGAAACGGTCAATCTCATATCAAGATGAGACACAGCAGTAAATGTGTAGCATTTCTCACATATGTGCAGGGAAAATTTGCAGGAGGCGGCGAACAAGTTTATACTTATGTAGCAGGTGATGGATATTGGTATCTCGGTGGAAATCAGGGAGGTGCAGGTGCCGATATCATAGCTAAAGCAAGATGTATTGGTTCTCCTAATTAGTGCGATCGCCCAGACGATCAAATGAGTTTTAAACTGAATATAACTCTATGCCTGACTTCATTCTTATCACTGGCGATAAAGCCATATTTAACCCCAACTTTGGACAAGCAATTGTTACCGTCCGTCCAGGAAATTTAATCGGCACAGGCAAAGAGAAAATAAACGGTAAAGTTGTCTGTGTCGATGGCGACGAAAAAAAAGTCACCGTTCCTGGCTGTTCTTATATAACCCCACAATACAGTATTCCAGGAGTGGGAATGCTGTTCATTGAATCTCTGGCTAGCAACCAAAAAGCCCAAAAGACCAAATCTAAAAGTAAACCTGTACTGCTCAAAGGTGGGGAATTCAAAGCTAAATTTACAGTGCTTGTTCCCGCACAACAACCTTCCACACCCAATCCCATCCCTGATAGTACCCTCCAATATTCTGGTACTGGTACATTTATTTCCATGAATATAAAAGTCAAAGGAACCTAATTAAATCATGAAAGAACAATTAGAAAAACGTCTTGTCCAACTCAAAGCCGAATTTGCCTCAGGACAAAAAGTCATGGCAGATTTAGAGACGAAACAAGCAAATCTGCGCGATACTTTACTGCGAATTAGTGGAGCAATTCAAATTTTAGAAGAACTCACATCTGCCACTGCACAAGATGAATATCAAAACAATAAATACGTACAAGAAGAAGCAAACTTTCAATATCAATTCAAAGAAGAGATACAACAAAATGTTAATGAATCCCAGACTGTACGCGCCACAAAATAGCATAAATGCCATTGAGCGTTAGTAATTCCTCGACTCGTACCGAATTATCGCCATTAGATAGTCGTGCGATAATTGAGATAATTACAACAATCATGACTTATCGGTTTGATGAACTGAGTAGAGTTGAGATAGAAGCAATGTTAGATATTACTTTGAAGGAAACTAGGGTTTACCGGGAAATTAAGGAGGAAGGACGAGAGGAAGGACTAGAGCAAGGACTAGAGCAAGGACGGCAGGAAGAGGCTGTTAATTTTGTTACTCGACTTTTGAGGAAGCGGTTGGGAGAATTGCCCCAGGAGGTGCGTTCTGTGGTTTTGGGTTTATCGTTGTCGATGTTGGAAGAGTTGGGTGAAGCATTACTGGATTTTACGAGTGTTGCTGATTTACAGACTTGGCTAGAGGCACGAATCGATAATTGAGATAGTTAGATTTCTACTCATGCGTTACGCTTGGCTTTAGCGCAGCCATGCCCGTTCGCGCAGCGTCTCCCTTAGGAGAAGAGCTATACGCATCCTACAAGATTGGCGATCGCACTAAATAAGCACTAAGACTGATTCAATCGGATCTGCAATAAATCGATTAATTTCTGGTTGCGATTTATTGATTTGAAGCTATGAGTGCGGGCATAATCCCAAATAGTCTCATCAGGTAACCCTTTCAGACCACAATCACGAACATGCAGACAGCTGGGAAACTGAGATGCGAATATTTCAGCTAGCTTAGGTGACAGATTCTCATCAAACAGCAGCTTCATTAGGAAGAATAGCTAAACGGCGATCGCGGTTTGCAGCATAGGCAAAGCAGGCTTGAATATCGGTAAAGGTTAAGTCAGGAAAATCGTCTAGCACTTCAGAAATAGTCATACCACCCCCCAGATAATCAAACACATCTGTAACGGTAATACGGGTACCTTTAATGCAGGGCTTTCCACTGCGAATGCGTGGGTCGATAGTGATACGCTCTTGATAGTTCACAGCAAAGACTCCTTGAAATAGCTATGTTTACTCTTCTAGTTTACCTACAGGTCTCATTGTCTCAAATCACAAGTTAAAGTCATTCAGATAGATTTGCCGATTTGTAGACAAACCTTTTGTCACCTTGCTACTAAATACCAGATTGTACGCGCCACAGACTGGCATAAATTCCATCCAGTGCTAGTAAATCCTCATGCTTACCCTGCTCCACAATTTGACCACGATCCATAACATAAATACAATGACTGTGGCGAATTGTGGAAAGACGATGAGCGATCGCAATTGTCGTGCGATTTTGAGTAATCACCGCCAGCGATTTCTGAATAGCTGCTTCCGTTTCATTATCCACCGCAGATGTCGCCTCATCTAAAATTAAAATTGGTGGGTCTTTGAGAATAGCACGAGCGATGGCAATTCGTTGTCTTTGACCACCAGAAAGCTTTTGACCCCGTTCGCCGACGATGGTATTGTATCCTTCGGGTAGTTGTAAGATGAATTCGTGTGCCTGGGCTAATTTGGCAGCGTGCATGATTTCGTTGTGACTAGCGTCAAAACTGCCATAGGCAATGTTCTCAGCTACCGTACCGTGAAACAGAAACACATCTTGACTTACCCAACCGATACAACGTCGTAGTTCTGCTAGTTGTAACTCCCGAATATCGATACCATCAATCAGGATTTGTCCGCCTTGGACTTCGTAAAAGCGTAGTAGTAGTTTGACTAAGGTACTTTTACCAGAACCCGTTGCACCGACAATGCCAATGTTTGCTCCGGACCGAATGTGCAGTGATAGGTCTTTGAGTACATTGGTGCGATCGTTGTAAGCAAAGGTGATATTGTCAATATGCACTTGACCACGTACCGTTGTTGATGGAAAAGAGTGGTTCCCCGTGGGAATAGCAATGGTCGTATCTAATAAACCCATGACTCGTTTAATAGAAGCCATAGCGCGTTGATACTCATCCATGATGGAACTCAAGCTGGCAAATGGCCATAGTAATTGCTGGACAATGAACACCATGAAACCATAGGTTCCCACACTTAACTGATTATTCGCCACTGCGACACCGCCAAAAAATAGCGTGGCGATGAAACCCATGACAACCACTAATCGAATCGCCGGATAAAAAGCAGCACTAAGTGCGATCGCACGGCCGTTACTTCGGCGATAAGCTTCACTTTCAGATGAGACACGACCTCGTTCGTAGCTTTCAGCACTAAAGCTTTTAATTGTGGCAATTCCTGACAAGTTATTAGCTAAGCGACTATTGACCAACCCAGTTTTGTCGCGCACATCTGCATAACGGGTAGCTAGTCCTTTTTGGAATGCCCATGAACCCCAAAAAATAAACGGTGTCGGTAGTATTGCTAAAGGAGCTATACTGGGAGCTACGAGAATAAATGAGATGCTTACACTTAAAACTGAGGTGAGAAATTGGATAATGGACGCAGCCCCAGAATTGAGAAATCCTTCTAATTGATTGATATCATCATTTAATATTGACAGCAGTTCTCCTGTAGAGCTTTCTTCAAAATAGCTCAGTTCTAATTCTTGTAAATGGCTATAAGCATCAAGGCGTAATTCGTGCTGTATACTTTGGGCTAGGTTGCACCACTGGCGATCGTAGATAAATTCAGATAGCGACTCAAAGCTCCAAATTAATAATGTTAATAATGATAGTATTCCTAGTTGTCCAATAATGTTGGTTATACCGATTTTGGCAATTAGGGAATTTTCTTTTTCTACGACAATATCTACAGCTACTCCTATTAAATAGGGCGGTGCTAGATCTAAGATTTTATTGATGATGGTAAAGGTTGCAGCACTCCATATTTGAGGGCGGTAGTTTTTGGCGTAGTTGAGTAAACGTGAGAGTGGATGCTTTTTAGGAGTTGGGGAAGACTGCATAGCGATGTGTATTTTTTATCAAAATCCTCACACTAATTGCCAGTATTTTAGAAGTTTTCTTAAATAAACTAGCAGTGTATGTATGATAATAGATTCGTATTTTTTATTTGAACGCTAGAGGGATTTTTTTCTGAACGCTAGAGGGATTTTTGGCGATGTTGATAGTATTGTTTGGGATTCAAGCCAAATTTTTTGCGGAAAGCTAAAGCAAAGTAGCTACGACTATCAAAACCTACTTTGAATGCCACTTCTTCAACTTTCATTTCCCCTTCGATTAAAAATTGTCTAGCTTTTTCCAGTCGATAATCGTGCAAATATTTAAACGCAGATGTGCCAAAAACTTGACGAAATCCACGCTTCAATTTGAAATCATTTAGCCCTACTTTTTGTGCTAACTCTATCAGGCTGGGTGGATTCTCTAGATTACCCAGTAAAATCTCCTTAGCTTGGTAAATTTTTTCCACATCACTTAAATCGTTTCTAGGAAAAGTAGGATATTTAATATTTTGCTCAGAGAATTGCTGACAATGAAGCGTAATTAATTCCACCGCCTTACTTTCCAGATACATCTGTTTCATTAACCCTTGATAGGGACACTGTAAAATCTGACGTAACACCAGCCGCATTTGCCGTGTTATTTTTTCTTGATGGTAATAGGGCTGTAGTTTACCGCCAATTAAGGCTTGGCGCATAGGAATTGGTACTTGTTCCAATTCTTCTTTGCCAAAACCCTGAAAAAATTGTTGTGGTTCGATTTCAAGATAAATTCGTGAAAACTTCTCTCCTGCTTTCCACGACTCAGTTTCTCTGATATCGCAGTTACATTCTGAATAATATTTTCCTACTAATTCATCAGTCTCATCAGTTAAACCGTGACGTTCAATTCTCACGTTTCCTGAGATAAAAAAACTCAACCCAAATCGATAATTATCTAAACTATCTCGAATCCATACAAGATCGTCAATAAACTCTATCTCATGCTTCATAATGGATAATCCACTACGGCACTCTATCCAGCGGCTATAAAAATTACAGACATTTGGAAGATTCCCTTGCTCGATAGTTTCAAAACCTTTTGATTGACGAGAAGCGTTGCCATTATCCTTGCTTTCTTGCCACAGTTGTTTCCAATTGGTATCTGTAATAATTTTTGTCATAGTTCTGATATATAATTAGGGCTGACGCATTTTTTGAAGTTATTCAAACAGGAACAACTATTTTGCATAAGTCCTGTTTTTTATAAATCATCCCACATAAAACGTAAGACCCGAAAATCTTTTTGGGATTTTCGGGTCACAAGAAGGATAGCGATGTCTACGACGGGCTACGCCTACGCACTTTGCAAAATTAAAGTGTTGCGGGATAAAAAGATGCGAGTTGCGGTCTAACCTAACTGGCAACTTGAATTTTATCCATTGCCATTTCATCAAACGTAGTATTTATATAGGACTACTATTTGATTTTTGAAAAGATACGTAGGGTGCGTTACGCTGTCGCTAACGCACCATTCTTAAGGCTTTGGTGCGTTACGGCTTACGCCTAACACACCCTACAAATACTTAGATTTTTCACCAAATCAAATATGATTCCTATAGATACTTCTCTCCAAGCATCTAATTCTGCTTTCATAAACTGCAATGCACCTTCAATGCGTAAATATTTACTCCAACTATGTACTCAGAAATAGAAATTAGTGCTGATTTAAATGACTTACAACCTCTCCTACTGCGATTAGATTGGCTGATTCAAACAGCTATTTCTGCTCTCCAAACAAACCAAAAAGTAGAGACAGAACTAGGAGTTTACTGGTTACAAAAAACCGAAATCTCATCAGAGCCAACATCAATTACAATTCGCTCAGATTCGCTTTTAGGATGGTTACAAAAGACTTTTAGCTTATCTGCTTTTGACTTAGATATATTAGCTATTTCCCTAGCACCAGAATTAGATCGTCACTATGAAAGAATCTATGCTTATCTCCAAGATGATATGAGCAACAAAAGACCGACAGTAGATATGGTCTTAAACTTGCTTTGTTCTAACATTCCCGAAAAGCTATCACGACGCAAACATTTTACTACTAACGCACCCCTAATCCACCACGGTTTAGTCCATCTTGCCTCCCAATCCCATCAATCAACACTTCTTTCTCATCATCTCATCCTCGACCACCAAGTGGTGAGGTTACTATTGCAGCAACCAGGGTTAGATTCCCGACTCACTGCTTGTTCTCAACTACTACAACCAAGCATATATTTTAATAATTTATATCTCAAGTTAGATGTACAAACATCTCTAGAGGCCTTAGTCATAGAAGACTGGCAAAAACAACAACCCCTACTGCTTTATTTTCAAGGAACTGATACCGCTGGTAAACGCCGCACCGCCGAAATTCTTGCCAAAAAATTGCAAGTTTCTTTGTTAATCGCCGACTTAGCACAGATAGTAGAAGATAAAACCAATTTTACGGAAAAACTACAACTATTGTGGCGAGAAGCTTGGTTTTTTCAGTGTTTACTTTATTTTGATAACTTCGATATTCTTTATCTCCAAGAAAATCAAATTCTCTATCAATCCTTCCTCAGAGAATTAGAGAAAAATCAGGGTATTACCATCCTTGCAGGGGTGCAAAATTGGATACCTACAGCCACAAATGCAACTGGGTTAATTACAGTTCCGTTTACGATTCCTGAGTTAAATCAACGCAGAGATTGTTGGCAAATTCACTTGCAAGCAGCGCAAATAACTATTGAAGATAAAGAGTTAGATGTGTTAAGCGATCGCTTTCTTCTCACCCCAGACCAAATTGCCGATGCCGTCGCCACTGCCTATAATACCGCACGTTGGCAACAAATTGATAATAAAAAACCACTACCATCATTTTTTAACTTATGTAGTGCAGCCCGCACTCAATCCGGTCACGATTTAGCGAACCTCGCCCAAAAAATTACACCAAAATATACATGGGATGATATTGTATTGCATCCCAACCAAATAACACAACTAAAAGATATTTGTAAAGAAACAGAATATCGAGATTTAGTACATCAAAAATGGGGTTTTGCTGAAAAATTATCTTTCGGAAAAGGTCTAAATGTGCTGTTTTCTGGTTCTTCCGGTACAGGTAAAACTATGGCAGCAGAAGTGATTGCTTATCAACTACAATTAGATCTTTACAAGATTGATTTATCACAAATAGTTAGTAAATACATCGGTGAAACAGAGAAAAATTTGAATCGAATTTTTACTGCGGCTAGTAATTCTAATGCCATCCTATTTTTTGATGAAGCAGATGCCTTATTTGGTAAACGTTCTGAAGTGCAAGATGCCCGCGATCGCTACGCTAATATCGAAGTAGGTTATCTATTGCAAAAAATGGAAGAATACGACGGTATTGCAATTTTAACTACAAATCACCGTAGTAATATGGATGAAGCTTTTGAGCGCCGACTCCGATTTATTATCGAGTTTCCCTTACCAGATATCAAGAATCGTCACCTAATTTGGCAGAAAATTTTCCCCAAAAATGCCCCTTGTAGCCCCAATCTGGATTTAGAATTTTTAGCAAAAAATTTTGAAATTACAGGAGCTAATATTCGCAATATTGCTCTGACAGCAGCTTTTTTAGCAGCAGACGACCAGGAAGTCATTGAGATGGTACATTTAATTCGAGCCGTGCGTCGGGAGTATCAAAAAATGGGACAAATTCTCAGAGATAAGGACTTAGGTAAATATTTAGATTTGCGTTGATTCTACTAGACTGATCATTCATCGGGTAATATCGTGTCGGGTTAAAGAGTTATCATTAAACACGGCAGAAACCAGAATCCTTTGCTTCAGAAAGACGCTCTTACGCAAAGGTGGGGAGATACGGGGATGCAATTTGAATGATTATTAGCTTATCAAATGCTATAATAGTACAAGGAGTGTACTAGACATTTCCCTAATTTCGGAAGATTTGAATGTAAATAAATTTCAAATCTGTGAATAAATACCTGGAGAGGTGTCCGAGCGGTTCATGGTGACGCACTCGAAATGCGTAGATGCAGCAATGTGTCCGGGGGTTCGAATCCCCCCCTCTCCGTTAAAACAATTTAGAAGATAGTTAAGAAAGTTTTGGGGTGAATGCAAACCAAGCCAGTAGAGGGAAGTCAAAATTTTATAAGAACAGTCAAAATAATTTGATATAGTGATCCAAGCTTAGTTGTCATTCCCTATGAGTCGTTCCGCCTGCCTCATCTTCAACCCAGTAGCCGGTCAAGGTGACCCAGAACTAGAACTGGCAGAAATTCGATCAATATTAGAGCCAGAAATTGATTTAGATATTTATCTAACAACAGAGGAAATTGGTGCCGACGCCCTGGCGTATGCAGCAGTAGAGCGAGGAGTTAATGCGATAATTGCTTCGGGGGGAGATGGTACCCTCTCCGCAGCAGCAGCGGCAGTAGTAGGTACTGATATTCCATTCGGTATAATTTCTAGAGGAACAGCCAACGCCTTTGCCACAACCTTAGGAATTCCTGACACGATCGCAGCTGCATGTCAGACAATTTTACAGGCAGGAACCCGCAACGTAGACGTAGCTTATTGTAACGATCGCCCAATGGTACTGTTAGTAGGTATTGGCTTTGAGGCTGAAACCGTAGAACTAGCAGATCGGGAAGCCAAAAATCGTTTTGGGATGATGGCCTACGTTTTAGCAGGAATTCAGCAACTGAGAAACCTACATAACTTTGATGTTGAAATTGAAACCGAAGACAGAATAATTAAAACTAGTGCTTGTGCAGTCACAGTTGCCAACGCCGCGCCTGCCACTTCAGTATTAGCACAGGGGCCAGCAGGTCTAATTTATGATGACGGACTATTAGACTTAACAATTGTAGCTCCAACTAGTAAAGCCGGAGCGATCGCCGCGACATTCCATCTGTTTCAAACAGCTTCTACAGGCAACGCAGCAGAACGCAACGACATTGGTTACCTGCGAGCCAAACAATTTAAAATTACCACAGAGCCACCACAAAAAGTTGTTTTGGACGGCGAAATCGTCGGCACAACACCAATAGAAGTCAAATGCGTACCAGCCGGCTTAAAAATTTTTGTGCCACTAACAGAAGAAATTGAGCCTACAGAAAAACTTGAGGGACTCCCTAACTTGATTATTGAGATGAAAAATCCAGCAGAAGAGTGAGGGGGCATGGGGCATGGGGCATGGGGAGATGAGGGAGATGAGGGAGAGAAGAGGACAAGGGGACAATAACTCCTAACTCCTAACTCCTAACTCCGCAGTGCCAATGCCCAATGCCCAATCCCCTCCAATTAAAGATTCAGGAGTTAGGTTGCATTGAAACTAGTATCCGATCCACCTATTGCTAAAAAAATTCGCAAAATGAATCAGCGGGTACGATGGCAAGACCCCTTGATTGTCGAACGCAACATCGACCAAACTCGATTGGTGCTAGATGATGGTCATGCAGATGATTTGGAGTTTTCGTTTTTAGTTGTAGGTGATAGTGGTTCTGGAAACCATCAGGGACAAAATCCCCAGCGACAGGTGGCTGAACTGATGCTACCTCATCACAATGAATGTCGTTTCATGCTGCACACCGGGGATGTAATCTATTTAGTGGGGTCGAGTGAGTACTACCAGCAGAATTTCATCCACCCTTACCGAGAGTTTATCCTGGGTGGAGAACATCCCAGGGAAATTGCTTATGACCAGATGGTTTTTAAGCTACCGATTTTACCTGTACCGGGAAATCATGATTATTATGACTTGCCGATTTTCTTAGGTTTAGCATCCCTAACAACATTACCGATTCGTAAACTGTTGCGATCGCGGTTAGATTTAGATGTAGGTTTGCATGGTTCAGGAACAGGTGACGCTTACGCACGGGCGTTTTTAGATTATCTCAAAGTGTTCGATCTTCCAGGTGCATTAGACGCTCATTTAAATCGTTACTACACCGCCAAAACAGACACAGGTCGTTGTCTTTGCTATCAACCAAAACACTTTACCCGCCTTCCCAATCGCTACTACACTTTTCGCTATGGCGGTATTGATTTCTTCGCCTTGGATTCTAATACATTTAACGATCCACCACCACTGCCGAAGACGAGGGAAGGTGAAGCAAATCGCCAAATCCTGGAAAAACGTCGTCAGGAATTAGAGCAAGAAAAGCTGCGAATTATGGAAACCTCAACGAATCTTAACCCCGAAAACCCCAGCGAAGCTGATGATTTAGAGGACTTCCAAGCCAAACTGTCGCAAATTGAAGAAATTGTTGTTGATATTAATAAGCAACTAGCCACAGACAGACCAACACAGACTGACATTGAACAACTCGACTGGCTCAAACACAGACTAATTGAATCTTGGAATACTGACGAAGTTCGGGGACGGGTGATTTATTTCCATCATCCTCCCTATGTGACTGAGGCGACGAAATGGCAACAAGCACAAACCTTGACAATTCGCAACCATTTACGTGAAGTTCTCAATAAAGTCGCTCAACAAATAGGTTCTCTGAATCAGGGGCGTCCTTTAGTGGATTTGGTATTAAATGGACACGCCCACTGTCTAGAATATCTGCAAACAACAGATACAGGACATGCTGATTCTCATATCCCCTGGCTTGTTTGTGGCGGTAGCGGGTTTAGTCTGCGACGCCAGCGAATTGAGGGAGCGAATTTAATGGAGGAGAACAGATTAGTAGCGCGATCGCATCTGTTCATCGGTCGCAATGGTTACGGTTCTCACAAGCGGCGCCCTTATTCAAGTATACGCATTGATGTCAAAGGCGAAGGTCATCCCAAGTTTATTGTTCGCCCCTTAGTTGCCGAATGGTATCAACGACAATGGCATCAGCAGGAACTTGAACCGTTGATTGTTTAAGGACGCCAGGATGAGGGCGATGGGGAAAAGTAAGTCAAAAGCTAAAAGGCAAAAGTAAAAAGAAAAGAATATGAGTGTCTTTTGACTTTTGACCTTTGACTTTTGACTTTTGAATGCCCCATGCCCCATGCCCCATTACCTATCTACCGATCCCATCACAACATCAATACTTCCCAGGATGACGAAAATATCAGCGACTTTTTGACCCCGGATTAATTGAGGCAAAACTTGTAAATTATTGAAGTCAGCTGGGCGAATTTTCCAACGCCAGGGGAAAATGCGATCGTCCCCGATAATATAGATTCCTAATTCTCCTCTCCCTGACTCCACGCGGACATAGGTTTCTCCCTCAGGGATCTTGAATGTGGGCGCAAGTTTCTTGGCAATGAACTGGTAATCAAACCCGTTCCACTCAGATTTACCACCCGCTGACAGGCGTTTAGCTTCTAAATTTTCGTAGCCACCACCAGGCAATCTTTTAATTGCTTGCTGGATAATCTTGACTGACTCACGCATTTCTCCAACTCTGACGACATACCTGGCAAAACAATCTCCTGCTGTATCCCACTGTACTTCCCAGTCAAAATCGTCGTAGCATTCGTAGTGGTCAACTTTTCGTAAATCCCACTTGACGCCAGAAGCCCGTAACATCGGGCCAGAAATTCCCCAATTAATCGCTTCTTCCCGACTTAAAATTCCCACACCCTCAACTCGGCGGCGAAAAATTGGGTTATTGGTAATCAGTCTTTCATACTCATCAATCTTTGGTACAAAGTAATTACAGAATTCTTGGCATTTATCCACCCACCCGTAAGGTAGGTCAGCAGCAACCCCACCGATGCGAAAATAATTATTGTTGACCATGCGGTAGCCTGTGGCAGCCTCAAACAAATCCAGAATCATTTCGCGATCGCGCAAAGTGTAAAATATCGGAGTTTGTGCGCCAGTGTCTCCCACAAACGGCCCCAACCACAGCAAATGGTTAACAATTCGAGCTAACTCCAGCATGATTACTCGAATATAGCTAGCACGCTTGGGGATTGTGACATTTGCCAGTTTCTCGACAGCATTCACCGTCACGGCTTCATTAAACATCCCACCATAGTAGTCCCATCGGCTGACATAGGGTACGTACATAATATTGGTGCGGTTTTCGGCAATTTTTTCCATACCCCGATGCAGATAGCCGATGACAGGTTCACAATCAACCACATCTTCACCATCCAAGGTGACAAGAATCCGAAAGCACCCATGCATGGAAGGGTGATGCGGGCCAAAGTTAATCACCATTGGCTCGGTTCTAGTTTCAATTCTGACCATAAATCAAAAGTTTCCTCAATCCGTAATAATTTAAAGAAACTTCCAATTAATTCTTGTGGGGTAGGCATCCTGCCTGCCCAGTCCACACATACGGCGGGCAAGATGCCCACCCCACAAGTAGTAATTTATAGCGGTTCTCGTTTACGTGAGGTACACCGATAGGGCACAGCACTGTTCCCTACACCTAGCGATATTATGATGTTGTACTGTATCTGAATGGGAACCGCTATATTTATTGGAGTTTCCAAATAAGATGGTATTTTTCAAAATTTTAGAGAGTTGACAAATTAGAATCTTGCAGATTCGTCCGATTTTTTACAGATTCTTCCTATCTTTGTCGAATAGCTTTCGGAGTTACACCCATTAAACGCTTACAGTGAAAATTGAGATGGCTTTGGCTAGCAAAACCAACCAAGTGAGCAATTTCACTGATTGCCATTTCTCTTTTGAGCAATAATTCGTAGGCACGTTGCACCCGGCACTGAATTACATATTTATGAAGAGTCATTCCTGTAGACTGTTTGAAAAGCTGGGAAAAATAATGGGGACTCATTGGTATCAAAGCCGCCAATTCTGCTAGACCTAAATTTTGGTCAAGATGTTCGTGAATGTAGTCTATAACTTGCTGTAATTGACTCCGTGATAAACCGTTTTTATATGCTTTCAATATCGGTTTGCGCGTAGCATAGTGTTGCATAAGATGTACTGATAAGGCATTTGCCATCGTCTCTGCATAAAGACGACTCCCTGAGGGGTTACTTTCCAGAATGCCTTTGAGTGCTAGCCCCATTTGATAAACTAGGGGGTCAGGTGTAGCGAAGTGGGGTATAAGTTCAATTTGTTCAGTATCTGCTGTTTCGTCAATTGCACGAGCAAAAATCTCTGGTTTAATTGCCAGTAGAATAAAGTCGCCTTCAGCGTCCCAAGCGGACTGATGCCCAACATTAACGGGAGTAATCAGAATATCGCCTCCAACTACAGCGTCACGATGTCTGCGTCCATCCATTTTCCGGTCAGCATGAATCACCCGCGCTCCATGAGTGAAAATGAGTAGAGAGTGCCACTGGGGAGTCGAAACTTCAGGAAATGCAGAAGCAGGTTGACACATGTATGCAAGTGAAACGCCATGCCAACCTGCTTGAAGACTCGTGAGAATTGGTAAACGTGGAAATAGTGGTAATATCTCATCTTCTTTGGTAATAACCAAGGGCTTTTCTTCTGACATGGGTCACCACAAATTCTTCCAAACCCAATGTATCAGAATGTTGACTGTTGATTGCCAACAGTCAACTGTAGCAGGACTTACGCAAAATAATGAAAAAACGTAGACGCAAAGCGGCTTGCCGCAGGCTACCGCAAAGGAGAGGCAGCGCGGTCTTGGGGGTTTCCCCCATGAGCGACTGCCGTCGCAAAGGACACAAAGAAATAAGAGTTTCAGAGAGTTTTTGCGTAAGTCCTACATTATTAAAGTGAAATGGTATTAGACTTAGCAAATAAAATTAGAGACGCTATGATTGCGTCTCTACAAACTTACTAAGTAGAACGATTTGAAAAAACCAAACTATGTGAAGTAATGTAAAAAGCTTGACCGAAATAGTTCGTAGTAAGGACTTCAGTCCTTATTAGAGGACTAAAGTCCTTACTACAAACCTTTAATTATTTACACCGTTCTACTTACTTAGCCTTTTTACGTGTAATTGCACCCAGGAACAAATCAAAAAATTTTGAATTTGAGATTTATTTCACAAGTAAATTCGCTTCTTTTCAAATTCTTTGAATTTGTAATTTTGAATCCAAAATCCAAAATTTAAAATCTAAAATTAAATGATTCCCGATCCTTTGCCGCGTTGGTCACTGTTTTCTGTTAACTTACCTTCTTCGTCCTGGTTAATTTCCCCAAGTTCTTCAACACGTTGTGCGGTATCTTCTGCTGCTTCTTGGCGTGCATCACCGGGTTCTTCGTAGTACATTTCTGGTTCAACTGCGTAGTTATTTAACAAACCTTCTTTGTCTACGGTGTAACCGTCGGTGGTGCGTATACTTTCGGAATCAGTTTGGTCATCGGTTGCCGAACTTGCTTCTCTTTCTTCTGTGGGAACTGTTTTGAATTTGTCTCCTTCTCTTTCTTTGCGAGCAGCTGTTTCAGCTGGGATAATTCCGCGATCGTATGTATCTACTTCTGCGCGATCGGATGAATCTATACCTTTTTTAACTGATTCATTAGCCATAAATTATGTCCTCGTTAAAGAATCTATTGAATAACTTCGAGAACTAGATTAGGCTGTTTTTCATTTCCAATCTACTATCTTGAGAAGTGATTTAAGTTTCCCAATATATCCTTTTCTCTATCTTAAGATGTATCCAAAAGACTCACGGAAACAGTACGGAGTACTCACCACTCCTGAAGTTATAGAAATTTATCGGGACGCCAAGCTTGACGCCCCTATCTTGCAAATCATCAAAGCGAGAATTGCTCTAAAATGATTTAGAAATTTATTCACCCATAATTTCGTTTTTCAGCAATTGAATTTCCTGGGCTAATTCTTGCCGATTTGAAGACTTAAGTAGGTAGCGGAAAATAAACCAAGTACCATAGGCAATTCCAATTAATTCAAAAATTGGTGACAGTAGTGGAATATCATTAATTGCATCCAGAATTGCTAGTGCTACCTTGACTGTGACGATCGCTGCAAAAATTAAACTCAGAGTTATTAGAGCCTGCTTGTAGTCGTTGAAAAAACTACTTAAATATTGGGGGAGTTGCGCGAAAAATTCAGAAATTTGTCTACTAATTCGTTGCCATTCGGTTTCCGATGCTGGTGGTAGTTTTGGCAATTTTGTAGTATCTGTCCCTTCAAGTGCTAGGGTAGCTTCTAATGAAGAGGGATTGATGGATGCGATTTGCTGCTGTTGGGTTTCCATAGTTTTAGTTTTCAGCAATTACAGGAGTTTTTATAACTGACTGAGCGTAAATAAATATAATTATTAAAGTTGCTGGTTGTCAATTATTTGTGGTCAGCAGCGAAATTTAGATCCCCGACTTCTTGAAGAAGTCGGGGATCTGGGCAGCTACTTTTGCTTAATTGAAATCTGCTGTAAATTCATTTATGACTGCCTACTCACTTGAATTTTTGTTAGCTGTGTCAGCTTTGCGGCGGGGCAACAGTAGCTTTCACAACTACAGTTTTCACACCTTTAATCTCCTTAGACAAAGGTTCAATTTTAGCAAGTTGATCTTGATTGTTTACGGTTCCTGCTACAGTGACAGTTCCATCATCTGCTGCATTAACTGTTAGTTGACCATCGGGTATGTTCGCTTCTAATTTGGAGCGAACTTGACTTGCGAGGTCAGCTGCGGCTCTGTCTGTATCGCCGCCAGTCAGATTATTGCGTTCTTCGCGGGCACGAATATCAGCATCAAGTTGTCTTCTGCGGAGTTCGCTTTGTGCGTCTTGTTTTGCAGCTTCTGTTGTTTGTGCGGTGGGAGCTTGTGGAGTTTCATCAGGAGCCGGTGCCGTTACAGTTGTTCTAGAAGTATCTTGACAAGCAGCAGCACCAAAAACTAAAAGGCAACTAATTACCAAAGGAGTTAGCTTTTGCATATGTTTAATTTGGGTTCGGATGAAAATTGTTGAGATTCACGGCATAAGTGAGGATCAAGGAGTCAGAATTCAGTAGTAAAAATTCGATGAATAGTAGCTATGCACGTACAAATAGGCATACAGGACTTAAAATTCTGAATTCGGACTCCTAAATTCTGAATTCTCAATTAGATTGTTTCTTCGCGACGGTCAACAATAACTACAGCAGGATCGTCTCTATGAGCTTCTGTAGAGTAGTTGGGACGATCGCTCTCCAAAACTCCTGTATTATGTCCTTTGTCGAAACCTGAGTGATGTTCGCCTAGATCGGTGGCGTCATAGATGCCGAATTCTTCAATACCGCGACGGTTGAGAATGGGTTCGGCTTGGTAGATTTCTGCTTGTGTACCATCGACAATTACCAAGTAATCACCTCTTTGGAAGCGATCGCCATAAACTCGCGCCCTGTCTTCGGGAATTCCTAATCCAACCAGTGCGCCAACAATACCACCAGCTGCTGCACCAATGGCACCACCAGCCAGTGTTGTTGCTATGGCGGTAGCTGCTGCGCCACCTGCAATTACTGGCCCAACTCCGGGAATTGCTAAACTCCCAAGACCAACTAATAAGCCTGTTAAGCCACCTAAAACGCCGCCTGTAGCTGCACCAGCTTTTGCACCTTCGTCTGCTTTATTACCTGCACCGATGTTTTTATTCTCAACGCCGGCGATACCATGACCGTTTGTATCTTTGGCAATGATTGAGATTCTACTCATCGGGAAACCCGCATCTCGCAATTCTGTAAGTGCTGTTTCTGCATCTCGACGATGAGAAAACACACCAATGGCGCGTTTGGTTGCTTGCATCGGTTTAGTTGCAGGGGTATGTCCAGTTGCATCGAAAATTTGCCACTGTTGAATTCCATGTTGGCTGATAATAGCAGCCGCCCGTTGGATTTCAGCTTCTGTACCATTCACAAGGATGATGTAATCGCCTTGATTGATGCGCTCGTTGTAGAAATGAGTGCGGTTATCTGGTAATTTCCAACGGTTAGAGTCCCAGCGATCGCTCACATGGACACCTGGAAAAGATTCCCGTCGCAAAGAATCTCTGTGAATTAAGGAAGTTTGGCTCAAGGGGAAACCTGCATTTCGCAAATCATGAATTGCAGCTTCCGCATCTTGGCGATGAGAAAAGTATCCGACTGCATATTTGCCACTAACTAGATTGCTATCGGTAGTGCTATTTGGATGGTCGTAAATACCAAACTCTTCGATCCCGCGCTGACGTAAAATTGCTTCTGCTGCAGCAATTTCAGCGTCCGTACCATCGAGGATGACGAGATACTGTCCTCGTTTGACACGCTCATCGTAGACTCTGGCTCGTTCTTCGGGAATTCCTAAACCAATTAATGCACCAAGCAAACTGCCTGCTACTGCACCGATACCGGCTCCAGCGATGGTGGTGGCTAGAGTCGTTGCTGCGGCTCCAGCTAACATGATTGGCCCGATTCCGGGAATTGCTAAAGTGCCAAGACCGACTAATAAACCAGTCAATCCGCCCAAAGCACCACCAGAAACTGCTCCCACCGCAGCGCCTTCATCAGATTTATCGCCAACGCGATCGCGCACTTCGGCACCGGCTATATCATCACGCTCTCCATCCCGCGTAATAACAGATACTCTGTTCATATCAAAGCCGACATTTTTCAATTCATGTAATGCATGTTCAACATCTCTACGATTAGAAAAAACGCCTACAGCACGTCTATGTACACCTACAACCATTATTTTTTCTTCTCCACAGTAAAATCAATTATTCAAAAAATCTATAGCTTGGTTATAGCTCGTAATAATCCCTATTAATACATGTTTATATTTATTTTTCCTCAATCTCTTGGAAGAATTTTTTTCTCTATCAACGGACATAGGTGGTTTTATCTAAATAAGTAAAAAACTTCTAGTATCATTTATTTATATTATTTATTTTCCAAATAATTCAGAATTTCAACACCTTGATTATTTTTTGTTTAAATAATTAGTATTTTGCCTTTATTACTGCTAAATAACTTCTAATAATTAAATTAATAAATAATTATATTTACCTGATTGTTGAATTATCCTGACTAGAGGCGGAGCGTTTGGGGCTTTGCTCTTAAATTCTGAGTATACGACTTTTGATTAAAGACTTTACTACCTTGGTAAGTGTAAGCATAGCTAAATTAATATCTAGACTGATAAATAGACCATTTTATCATTGAAGAAGAATACAAAATTCAGAATTTAGCAATCTTGACGCCCTCTATCGAGACGCTAAAAGCAAACGCGGACACGGCGAATCGCTGCTCTATCCGCCAGTCGTAGACAATTCATTCTGTTAGCGGATAGCTAAGGTTTAGCCATTCTGAATTCTGAATTCTGTTTTTATAAAATGGCTATTTGATTGAATGCAAGTGAGAAAATAGTATGTTTCAAAGTGTTTTCAGCATATTAGGATGTGATTCACTATCTTTAGGATTAGCACCTCTGATTTTCGCTCAACAATTACTAACTCCAGAAGAAGCATCAGTTCTTTTTGCTGGGCCGAAATTCTTAGTGGCATTGTTGGCTGGAGTTTCAATGGCTTTAGCTTTCCAACTGTTATTCACCAACTTTTCAGTTGCTGTAGGAATTTCATCTTGGGAAATTGATTCAGATGATGATGAGTCAATAAAACTAGGTAGGAAAATTCGTAAAATTCAAGGTAAAGTCGGTTTTTGGGCATTGTTAACCGCTAGTGTCGCATTATTTATTGCTTGTTTTTTGGCGGTAAAACTTAGCTTAGTGGAAAATGCATTTTTAGGAGCAGTTATCGGTGTAGTCATCTGGTCTATTTATTTTTCACTGATAATTTGGTTTGGTTCATCGGCAGTAGGTTCTTTAATTGGTTCGATTGCTAGTACTGTCAGTTCTGGTTTTCAAGCGTTGTTCGGTACAGCAACCACCGGCATCAGCGCTAATACTGCTAAACAACAATTGGTTTCCACAGCAGAAGAAGTTACAGCCGCAGTTCGGCGAGAATTAACATCAGGTCTGGATTCTGAAAGTATTAAAAACACACTGCAAAGTTCTTTGGCTTCTGTGCAATTACCAAAGTTGGATATTAAAGAAATTCGTTCTCAATTTGACAAGTTGATTCAAGATACAGATTTGGAATCTGTTGTTAATAGTGATTTGTTGCAAAATGTCAATCGGCAAACCTTTGTTGATTTAATTAGCGATCGCACCGATTTATCTCCAGAAGATATTAATCGAATTGCTGACCAATTACAAGGTGCTTGGCAACAAACTTTGAATCGCAAAAATCCCACACAGCAAGTAATTAATTTACTAAAATCTGCTACTCCCGAAGAACTCAATTCTGATAACTTAGGTGAAAGACTCCAGGAATTGGTTACAGTTGGAGGTGGAAATGGTAAGCAAAGTAACGGTGTGATGAAGCAAGCTGTTCAATATGGCTTGAGTGCGGCTGTGCCAGCTGTATTAGATAGAATGAATCTTTCTCATATCGATGTTAACAAAATCGCCAGTCAGTTACAAAAATTGAAAGAGAAAGTTCAAGATGTCGATGTTGAAGAAATTACAGAACAATTACAAAAATTTAGAGAGGAAGCAACAGCAAGATTGCCCATATCACTGGAAAATACAATCAAAGCAGATGTAGAAGATTACATCTTGCATTCCTTTCCTTGGCACTTTAACCGGATTACCCTCAAAGATGAATTCAAAGAAGTCATTTATGACGTGAATGCAGATCCGACAACTGTCAGACGCGAGTTAGAAGAAATAAATCAAGAATATTTCGTCAATTTGCTGAAGCAGCGGGATGATATAACCGAAGCTAGGGTAACAGAAATTGCCGAACAAATGGAAAGCACTCGCCAGGAAGTTTTAGAAACTGTCAAACAGGCACAAACACGAGAAAAAGGTCAAAATTTCCGCAGCCAAATTGAAAATTATCTGCGTTCAACTGGCAAAGAAGAACTTAATCCTGAAGGGATAGAACGGGATTTTAGAAGATTAGTTGAAGACCCAGAAACTGGCTTTGAAGATTTAAGCGATCGCTTCGCCCAATTTGACCGCGATACTTTTGTCCAATTGCTGCAACAACGTCAAGATATCAGCGAAGAAGAAGCTAATAATATTGTTAGTCAACTCGAACGCAACCGCGATCATATCTTGAATCGTGCCAGAGAATTGCAAGCACAAGCAAAAGCAAAAGCCGATGAATTACGGCAAAGAGTTGAAGATTATTTGCGGAATACAAACAAAGAAGAACTCAATCCCGAAGCTATCAAACGGGAGTTTAGAGTTTTACTAGAAGATCCGCAAGCGGGAATTAGCCTTTTGCGATCGCGTTTATCCCAATTTGACCGCGATACCTTGGTACAATTGCTCAGTCAACGTCAAGATTTGAGCGAAGAACAGATTAACCAAATTCTCAATCAACTCGAAGCTGTCCGAGATAGTATTTTACAAGTACCACAACAAGCCAGAGAACAGTACGAAAAAACTACAAAAGTCATTGCTGAATATCTCCGGAATACCAACTTAAAAGAACTCGATCCAGAAGGTATTAGACGCGATTTAGAAAGATTATTAGATGACCCCAAAGCAGGTGCATTAGCATTGCGCGATCGCATTTCTCAAGTCGATGGAGAAACCTTGGTGAAACTCCTAAGTCAGCGGGGAGACTTGAGTCAAGAGCAAGTTAATCAGATAATCGATCGCCTACAAGATGCGATTCGTGATATCTTGAAAACGCCGCAACGTTTAGCAAAGCGTACCACTCAACGAATTTTAGATTTTGAAGGTAATCTTGAAGATTATCTGCAAAATACTAACAAAGAAGAACTCAACCCCGAAGGAATCAAACGTGATTTGCAATTGCTGTTGTCTTCTCCCCGTGCAGGAATTGGGAATTTAAGCGATCGCGCTGCTAAATTTGACCGTTCGACAATTGTGGCGCTATTATCCCAACGCGAGGATATTTCAGAAGCAGAAGCTAACCGAATTGTGGATCAAATCGAGTCTGTTCGCAATTCCATTGTTGAACAATTCCAACAGATTCAACAACGAATGCAATCAGTCTTGGATGGAATTTTTGCCAGAATTCGCAACTATCTTAACTCTCTGGAACGTCCCGAACTCAACTATGAAGGAATTAAGCAAGACTTTGCCAAAGTTTTCGACGATCCGCAAACTGGATTTGAAGCCTTGCGCGATCGCCTCAGTCAATTTGATCGTGATACCCTAGTTGCTGTCTTGAGTTCTCGTGAGGACATTTCTCAAGCAGACGCCAACCGCATCATCGACCAAATAGAAGCAGCGCGGGATGGCGTACTCCAACGAGCCGAACGTATTCAGCAAGAAACACAAAAACGCCTGAAAGCAATTCAAGAACAAGCTAAAAAGCAAGCTGAAGAAACCAAAAAAACCGTTGCAAATGCAGCGTGGTGGATATTTGGCACAGCCTTGACTTCCCTTGCGGCTAGTGCTGTTGCCGGAGCGATCGCGGTTACGGGGTTAGCTTTACCAGGATAATGACAACAAATGTAGTAGCGTGTCAAGACTAAAATAGTGCATTAAGAAACTTTTGTGGGATGGGCGTCTCGCCCGTCCGGTGCGGACAAGATGTCCACACCACAAGAAAATTTTTTGCAACATTTTAGTCTTGTCACGCTAGTAGTGGTGTGGCAAGCTTAAAATAGTGGATTAACAAACTCTTGTGGGATGGGCGTCTCGCCCGTCCGGTGCGGACAAGATGTCCACACCACAAGAAAAATTATTGCAACATTTGCTCACAAAATGATAAGTTTACCAAATGATTGCGAATTGATTAAACTTTAGGTTTTAACTTTATTAATTTTTCATGGTTCAGTGAATATAGTACGTAAGCGTATAGATATCTACTGAAAAAGTCAAGCTGAACTTTCAAGTGCATTAGTCTAGGTTGGGCTGAGCAAGGCAAAACCCAACATATATCTTGATATTGAGTCTCCTTAGCGGTTCCCAATTACATGAGATGAGGTACAGAAATTTGCCACATACCTCATTCAAATAATCGCTACCTATCCGCAGGAGGAGGTGCTTGGCGATCGCCTTGAGGACGAGGTGGAATACCCAAAGCATCTATTAACTGTTGTTCTGTGACTCCCAACTTCGCCGCAGCCGCTTTCAAATCAGGACGAGGCGGACGTTGATTGCGATCGCCTGGAGTTGGAGGATTCGCAGGGACTCCCAGTGCCGCTTTTAACTGAGCTTCGGTGACTCCCAGTTTCGCCGCAGCCGCTTTCAAATCAGGACGAGGCGGACGCTGCCTGTCTGAGGGCGGTTGTTTGGGAGTATCTGTTGCCTGTGCAATTTGCTGGAATTTATTAGCTGCATTTGCTTGGTGAAGTGACATCAAACCAAATGTACCAAACCAAACGGGAATCGCTGTTAGAACTAATATTTGACGAATATTCATAATCAACACTCAAAAGATAAATTGTTTACATTTCTGATTGAACAAACCTAAAATTACAGTTCATCTTGGTTGTGAATTACAATTTTGTAATTTTTTAGGACTTACGCAAGATGTGACCGAAAACCTTATTCTTGCGTAGCGGTAATTCATGTAGACGCAAAGCGGCTTCCCGCAGGGTATTACCGCTACTTTCGTTATCTTTTGCGTAAGTCCTGTTTTTGTCAATTAACGGTTATTGTGTGGTATTCGATTTTGAGGTTGGGGAGGGCGTTTTTTCAGTTGTGGGCGTCGTTGCTGATGCTTGATCTGTGGTTTTTGATCGGGTTTTTGCAATTGATTTTGCGGTCTTGGGCGTTGTTGTGGAATCTCTACCCTGGGATTGGTTGGAGATTGGGCATTTGCTTGATTGGGTGCAACAAAACTAAACGCACCAACTACAAAAGGAATCGCTACCACAGCGAAAACTCTACGAAGATTCATGATTGTTAACCTCGAAACTGTTGCTTACATTTATGATTAAGCCACCCCAAAATTACAACTTGGTTGGTTTATAAATTACAGTTTTGTAATTTGAACTCAAAGGTAATGAATTTACAATGGAGTAATGATTGTCAAGTAATTAATATTATTTGTGAACATTCTGTTTGTCGAAGATGAAGCCAAAATTGCTAACTTCGTCCGGGCTGGATTGAAGGAGCAGGGATTTGTCGTAGACTACTGCGACAATGGTGATGAAGGATATTTGCGGGCATTAGATAACGAATATGATGCGATCGTACTTGATATTATGGTGCCAGGTAAGGATGGGCTATCAATTCTCAAACAACTACGGCACTCAGGACGAAATATGCCAGTGATCTTATTAACAGCTCGTAATGAACTCGACGATCGCCTATCCGGATTAAATTTGGGAGCCGATGATTACATAGCCAAACCGTTTTTTGTGGAAGAATTAGCAGCTCGAATTCATGCCGTTGTGCGTCGGAGTATAGGCGATGTCTACGACGGGCTACGCCTACGCCAAAATTTGCTTGTGGTGGGGTCGCTGAAGCTCGATCGCATGACGCGGGAAGTTGCCTACAATCAACGAGCGATCGAACTTACCACCCGCGAGTTTAATCTCTTAGAATATCTCATGCGCTCTCCCGGACGAGTTTTTACCCGCACTCAAATCCTGGAACACGTTTGGGGCTACGACTTTAACCCCAACACTAACGTCGTCGATGTTTGTATCCAGCGAATTCGCAAAAAAATTGACCCCATTGATGAAGCAGGCTTAATTGAAAGCATTCGCGGTGTTGGATATCGGTTTCGCAAACCATGAAACGCTTTTCGTTTCGACTGCGGATTGCCCTGTTGTCTGCGGGTTTAGCTGGAAGTGCATTAGTTGGATTTGGTGCAGTCTCTTGGTTTCAGATTTACGAAGCTAAGATCAGCCGCCTTGACGCAGAACTCTTAAATCAATTAATGCGGGCAAGCCGTCCACCCGAACTTCTACCCGAACCACAGCGATGGCGGCGCTACCAAGACTCATTAAGCTATACCTTAGGAACAAATACAAAAACTCCCGTTGTACTGTTAGTACTTGAGGCAAACAGCAACGTAGTTTATCAATCCGATGAAGTGCAAGCCGACCTCGATTTGAATCGTCTGTTGCTTAGGCGGATTGGGATGACACCTCTGCCACCGCCTCTGAATAGAGAACGACCCCCAATCCCTAATACTAAGTTGCGTTCAGAAATACCATCTGGAACTCAAGAATATGACGAATTAACACCCCCCTCATCCCCCCCATTCAATCCTCGCCCACGCCCACCTCAATTTGTCTCCCAGCACACAACAACAGGAACGTGGCGGATTGGGGCAGCTAGATTTCCCAATGGTCAAGTTGCTATTGCCGTTAGTCTACAAGCCGTCAATCAAGAGATGGCAACTATTCGCAATATCTTTGTTGTCTCAATTCCGGGGGCGCTTTTGCTAGTTGCTGCCGGCGCATGGGTAGTTGCTGGTAGTGCCTTGCGTCCCATCCATCAATTAACAGGCGTCATTCAACAAGTAACCGTCCAAGGACTAGATCGGCGAATTCCCATTGGGACAACTGATGTTGAATTTGTGGAGTTGATTCGCGTATTTAACCAAATGCTGGAACGCCTAGAACGCAGTTTTACCCAAGCTTCTCGCTTCAGTGCTGATGCTGCTCACGAACTGAAAACCCCACTCACCATTCTCCAAGGCGAACTAGAACGAACGCTACAACAAGTTGAACCTGGATCGGAAGTGCAACAGCGCTTAAGCAACCTCTTGGATGAAGTGCGCCGTTTAAGCGGCATTATGCGGAAACTTTTGCTGCTGTCTTTGGCAGATGCAGGACAAATGAGCTTGTATTTGGTTGAAGTGGATATGTCTGAGTTACTCGTGGAGATGGTAGAAGATGTAGAACTGCTGGCTCCCCATTTGAGCTTGCACAGTGATATTCCTGGTGGTTTAAAGGTACAGGGCGATCGCGATCTCCTGATTCAAGTTCTACAAAACCTCTTGAGTAATGCCATCAAATATAATCTCCCCAACGGTTGGATAAAAATTCACGCTCATCAAACTCAAACAACGCTCCACGTCACCATTACCAATGCATCAAAAGATATTCCAGGTGGCGATCGCTCGCGTCTTTTTGATCGATTTTATCGTGGCGATCGTGCCCGCACCCGCAAAGTCGAAGGAATTGGACTCGGACTGAGCCTAGCCCGCGAAATTATCCGCGCACATCGTGGCGATCTCACCCTTGACTCAACAACATCTGTTGGTCAAACAGCATTCACCCTCACTTTGCCACACGTAGTCCGCTGATGTAGGTAACTACAGAGGGCAAACTCTTCAGATTGCTAATATCATAGGCTGGGGTATAAATCTACCTCGGTTAATATTGAGTATTGCGTAAGAAATATCACAAATATATGAAAAGCCAAATTATCGCCACAGCCACATTTTTAACTTTCGTTAGCCTCACAACAACCGTACAAGCAGCAAATTCTGAACACGTGAGACAGTTATTAGCAACCAAACAATGTCAAAACTGTGATTTGACCCATGCAGGTTTAGTGATGGCTGATTTATCTGGAGCCAATTTGAGTGGTGCTAATCTTGCAGGTGCAAACCTTAGCCGTGCAAACTTGAGTGGTGCTGATTTCCGGGGTGCAAACTTAAGCGGTGCTAGTTTATTTGGTGTTAACCTGACCGAGGCTAGATTTAGTGGTGCAAATTTGACGGGTGCTGATTTGAGAAATAGCTACTTAACAAACGCAGAATTAAATGGTGCTTATCTGAATGGCACTAATTTTCAAGGTGCAGTGGGAATACCATCACAAATTGCTTCACCAGAAGATTTTTATGCTTTGGGTGTAGCACAAGCAGAAAAAGGCAACCACCAACAAGCAATTAGTTATTTTAGTCAAGCGATCGCCATTAAACCAGATTATGCAGGTGCTTATCTAGCTCGTGGTGTCGCCCGCTACCAATTATTAGATAGACAAGGTGCATTCGTAGATGCCCAAGCTGCCGATAAATTGTTTATATCCCAAAATAATGCCCCTGGAACACAAACAGCCCAGGCTTTTATCAAAGAACTGCAAACACCCTATACTGAAAAAGTAAGCTCTGGTAAGCCTAATTTCGTTGACTTTTTCGGCAGTCTTGGCTCAATTTTGCTTCAGTTTTTGCCTTTTTAGGGAATGGGGCATGGGAGATGAGGGGGACGTGGGGACGCGGGGAATGACTAATGACTTTATCCAATGATTTATGGACGGCAAATCAAGATTTAGCCAAAGCTTGTCTAGAGCATCCTTTTGTTCAAGGCATTGGTGATGGTAGTCTTGAACAAGGGAAGTTTGCTTACTATGTAGGGCAAGATGCTTTTTTCTTAGAAGCTTTTGCCCGTGCTTACAGTATTGCCGCAGCTAAAGCACGAGATTGGGTAGGTTTCACTACATTTCATAACTTAGCTGGCGGTGTGTTAGCAGAACTGGAATTGCATAGTGGCTATGCTTCCCAGTGGGGAGTTAATTTGCATTCTGTGGAACCAGGAGCCGCTACTCGCCGCTATACTGATTTTTTATTAGCAACTGCTTGGGGTCAAGATGTGGGTTTAACCGCTGCGGCCATGTCTCCCTGTATGCGTTTGTATGCTTTTTTGGGAGAACAGTTGGCTGTTAATGGCATTCCTAATCATCAATATGCAGACTGGATTCGGACTTACAGTAGCGCGGATTTTCAACCATTGGCACAGCAATTAGAAAATTTGGTTGACAATTATGCCACGGTTAATGCTGTTGTGCATTCAACCTACCGTTATGCGATGTTGTGTGAGTATGATTTTTTTCAGGCTGCATGGAGTTTGTAGGAATTTGGCAAACAGAAGAAGAGATGGGGAGATGGGGAGACGCGGGGACGCGGAGAATAACTCCAAACTCCTAACTCCTAACTCCTAACTCCTAACTCCCAATAAGTATCTAAAACAGTACTATTGTTCTACTATAAACTGATTAAAGATAGTATTATTAAGGACTGTTTCATAGGAAACTCCTTTTTTGCCGCCCAATATGTCAGACCCACAGCTCACAGCATCCCCGAAGTCCCGTTCAGAGCAGGCTAATGCTCAGGCTTCTCTGTTGAACGGACATCTTCCCTCGCACAATCACCAGAATACCATTCGGATTCGGGGTGCTAGGCAGCATAATCTGAAAAATATTGACTTGGAATTGCCACGCGATCGCTTAATTGTATTCACTGGCGTTTCTGGTTCTGGTAAGTCTTCTTTGGCGTTTGATACGATTTTTGCTGAAGGTCAACGCCGCTATGTGGAATCCCTCAGCGCCTATGCAAGGCAATTTTTAGGACAGTTGGATAAGCCGGATGTGGAGGCGATTGAAGGCTTAAGTCCAGCGATTTCCATTGACCAAAAGTCAACTTCTCATAACCCCCGTTCCACTGTGGGTACGGTGACCGAGATTTATGACTATTTGCGGCTGTTGTTTGGTCGCGCTGGCGAACCCCATTGTCCGATTTGCGATCGCTGTATTGCACCCCAAACAATCGATGAGATGTGCGATCGCATTCTGGAATTACCAGACCGCACTCGTTTTCAAATTCTTGCACCCGTCGTTCGGGGAAAAAAGGGCACACAGCGTAAGCTTTTGTCAAGTCTGGCATCCCAAGGTTTTGTCCGCGTGCGCGTCGATGGCGAGGTGCGCGAACTATCAGATTCCATTGAATTGGATAAAAATTTAACTCACACCATCGAAGTAGTCATTGACCGCTTGGTGAAAAAAGATGGTATCCAAGAGCGTTTGGTCGATTCTTTATCTACGTGCTTAAAACAATCCGGTGGCATTGCGACCATTGTTGTTAGTCATGAGTCATCTAAGGAAACCCCCCCTAACCCCCCCTTGCCAAGGGGGGGTGCTGAAGGCGGGGGGTCTGACGAAGAATTAGTATTTTCCGAAAATTTTGCTTGTCCAGAACATGGTGCGGTAATGGAGGAATTATCGCCGCGATTGTTCTCGTTTAATTCACCTTACGGTGCTTGTCCCCATTGTCATGGAATTGGTACTTTAAGAAAATTTGCGCCAGATTTAATCGTACCAGACCCGGAAGCACCAGTGTATGCTGCGATCGCTCCTTGGTCGGAAAAAGATAATTCTTATTATTTGGAATTGCTCTACAGTGTAGGGCAAGCTTATGGATTTGAGTTACAAACAAATTGGAGCAAACTGACATCAGAACAGCAGCAGACTCTTTTGTATGGAGAAAACCAAGAAACTACAAAAACAGATAAAAAACAAATTTTTAAAGGTATTGTTCCAATTTTGCAACGGCAATATGAAGGTGGTTCGGAATTAGTTAAGCAAAAATTAGAGCAGTATTTAATCGATCAGCCGTGTGATGTTTGTGGGGGAAAACGGTTAAAGCCGGAAGCTTTGGCGGTAAAGTTGGGACAATATGGAATTTTGGATTTAACTAGCGTATCGATTCGGGATTGTCGGGAAAGAATTGAGCAATTCAAGTTGAGCGATCGCCAGTTACAAATTGCCGATTTAGTCCTCAGAGAAATTAAAGCCAGATTGCAATTTTTGTTAGATGTCGGTTTAGATTACCTCACCCTCGATCGTCCAGCAATGACCCTTTCTGGTGGCGAAGCCCAACGCATTCGTTTAGCAACACAAATTGGTTCTGGTTTAACAGGAGTTCTCTACGTTTTAGATGAACCAAGTATTGGTTTGCATCAACGAGATAATGGCAGATTGCTGAAAACTTTAACCAAATTGCGGGATTTAGGTAATACCTTAATTGTGGTTGAACACGATGAAGAAACAATTCGTGCAGCCAACTATATAGTTGATATTGGTCCTGGTGCAGGAATTCACGGCGGAAATATTATCGCCCAAGGTGATATAGAAGCATTATTAGCAGCAGAAGATTCCTTGACGGGTGCTTATTTATCAGGAAGACGGGTAATTACTACGCCACCAGAACGACGAGAGGGAAATGGACGCAGTTTAATCATTAAAAATGCCCATCGCAACAATTTAAGAAATATAGATGTAGAAATTCCATTAGGGAAACTTGTTGCTGTTACTGGTGTGTCTGGTTCTGGTAAATCTACCTTAATTAACGAGTTACTTTATCCATCATTACAACATCATTTAACTAAGAAAGTTCCCTTACCGAAAGACTTAGAAAAAATTCAGGGATTAAATGCAGTTGATAAAGCGATCGTCATCGATCAATCACCCATAGGACGCACACCACGTTCTAATCCTGCAACTTACACAGGAATTTTCGACGCCATTCGGGATGTATTTTCGCAAACAGTAGAAGCCAAAGCTAGAGGTTACAAACCCGGACAATTTTCTTTCAACGTTAAAGGTGGACGTTGCGAAGCTTGTAGCGGACAAGGTGTGAATGTAATTGAAATGAACTTTCTCCCTGATGTTTACGTGCAATGCGAAATTTGTA
>VFQR01000527.1_pt1 | contig 50060 bp, 30 predicted proteins | sample 3512321 | NCBI WGS metagenome assembly VFQR01 (sample SAMN10412374, study PRJNA504923) | tailings metagenome | isolation source: Relicate 3 Philex TSF1 revegetated site | place: Philippines: Tuba, Benguet | collected 2017-08-29 | reverse complement strand
AGCTCGAACCCGCCTACCCCTCCAACCCATCGTTCGCCATCGTGCCGCGATAAGCTGCACAACGGAACGCGCCTGACCCCGGCTGGCACTTACCTGGTGCCTGCCGGGGTCAGGACTTCTGGAGGGTCTGACTGCGCAGTTCCCGAATGGCTCGGGCACGCTGATCGATCGCCGTCAGGGTCGAGAACGCCCCACCCATCTCGTCCTTGAAGAACGCAAGCAATCCGGCAATGTTGTCGAGAAACTGCTGCAGGTCATGCGCTGTGCGCACATAGGGTGTGTGGCCAGGCTGCAGCGACGGGGAGTGATAGGTCAGTGTGAAGACACTGACCCCTTGAACAAGCATCGCACGCAACAGGCGCTTTTGCACGGCGATATCAAAGCCCTCCGGGCTCAGGCGTCCACGCTCGAGCAGACCAAGCCGACTCAACACGCCCGGCAGATGCGTCTTGCGGGAAACAGGGTGATCAAAGACCGATGGATACCGGCGACCCCAGCTGTTCAACGCACCGCTGACCCCCGCGCTTAGCGGTACCTCGAGAATGCGGCCGTGCGGTCCGACGAAGAATGGTTGGTCAGGAGTCCTGTGGTAGCTGGGACCGTGCGATGCCCCAAAGTCCGTGTGCGGTACGAAACTGCAATCGACGGAGTAGTCAAGCGACTCGAGGATGTGAAACGTATTGGGGCCCAACCCGTATCGACCAGCCTTGAAAATCGTGGGTCTGAGGCCGAACGCCTGAGCCACTGCATCCGTTGAGGCCCGGATCTTGGCCTCCTCGAGTTCCGGCGGCAGGTTGCCGTGATACGAGTTCGACGGTGACACCACCTCGGTGTACGGGGGCGTGACCCAGGGATGGCAATGGGTGCCGACATGGGCACGGCCCGCGTCCACAAGACTTCTGAGGTAGCGCACAGACGCCGGGTTCGTCGCCACCGGGTAATCCATGACGTAAGTCGGGATCACGCCGTAGCGGTCATAGATGGCATGAGCGGCGTCTTGTGACGGAATCGAGTAGCTCTGCGTCGACCTGCGGTCAAAAGGTTTGGACCAGTCGAATTCTTCCTCGGTGTCCACCACAACGACCATCACGGGACACTCCAGGCTCAACTCTGCCGGTTGGGGCGCCAACAAGGCAAGGTTCACAGCCGACTCCCTGAAAATGGCCCGAAAGCTTCCCCAACCGAGAAGGTCACGCGTCGCATGCACACGCGACAGCACCCATACCGCCCCCACCGGACCCTGACATTGCCTGCACAACGCCCATGTCCCCCCGCGGCAACGCTCGGGGACGAGGATATCAAGTTCCGATCCACCACAAGGCCTCTCTAGCAAGGCTTTCGCTGACTTGCCGGGCGACAGGGCGTCAAAAAGCTCACATCCACCCTCCAGCACGGCTGGCCCTTGGGGGCCTGTGCAGTTACAGTCAGTTTCCGCGGGCACTATTTTGTATTGGATCGCCAAGCCAAAGTCAAAAGGGGTGGTGATGGGAGACCGACCGCCTCGTCCCTCTGGCCGCCCGCATGCGCGCTCCTCCCTGCACCTCCTGCAGCAGCTTCCGATGCGCCATCCACAGCTTGTTCAGCGTTAACAGCGTGTGCAGCTTCGCCGTGTTCATGAGCAGGCCGTGGTAACGCACCTTCACACGCCAGCACTGGCGCTTGATCCGACGGAACGGGCGCTCAACTCTGGCCCGGATGCGCGCTTCGCCCCGCTCAAGCCTGTCCAGGATGGCATTTTTCTCATGCTGGCACTGCCTCACATCGGACCACGGGCGGCGGGGTTATGCAAACTTTCCTTTGCCTTGATCCGCGGCAGGAATTGCCATCTGCCCATCCCGCATCGCAATGCCTTCGGATTTTCAGGTCTATTCAATCAGTTGCATGGGAACGTTACGGAGGAAAGCCACGATGACTACATTTCATAAAATGCGCCCCAGTGATCCAGTCCTGCTTGCGGCCGTATTTTTCGTCGTGGCACTGACATATGCATTGTTGATCGCCGAAGTGCCGGTTGATGACGAGGCCGCCTTTGTAGCGAGGGTGACAAGTCAACCATTGGCGTTTGATCTGGCGTATCCTTGGTTGCTGCCTGTTCTTCGACTTGTTGTTGATGGATTTGAATCGATTACCGCTCCACTCACCGTGCTCAAAGCGGTCAACATTATTGCCGCCTCTGTTGGATTTTCCATATTTGCCCTGACCCTCCGAAGCTCCGGATTGTCAGTGCTTGTTACTGGCTTCACCATACTGTTCGCGGCGCTATCATTCAATTTTCTATCGTTGGCGCCAACTGGACATCCGAAAATGTTGAGTTTTCCGTTTTTGTGCGGAGCACTTCACTGCGCCATGCAATGGGAGCGTCAGCGCGAACTTGAATCAAGGCGAATGCTTTTTGCATCCGCCTTCCTGCTCGGACTTTCCTCTCTCTTTCTTGTGAATGGCTTGGCGGTCATACCTTTTGGCATGGCCGCCATCATTCTTCGACAAAGAAATCAAGATCGGCCGAGTGGCTGGAATGCCATTCAGGATGCCATGCTGTGGGCACTTCTCGCTGTTGGCGTCTTTTTCGTCGGGATGCTGCTTTCGGCCCTTGTTCAGGGCCTGCGTCCAGAGAGCTTGGCGCATCTTCTGGACTCCAAGAATGCCAGTGGTGGGTCGAGCGAAGGCCTGACCGTCATGCTTGCGCGAGCGGTATTTGCCACGGTTTTCGGGGTTGTTGGACTGCAGGGCGTTGGATCAACAATCCGCGCCATCATGGCTGGATATGTTGAGGAACGAGGCCGCGCCTTGTTGGGGGTGTTGCCAGCGCTGCTGATTTTTTTGTCTGTCGGTGCGGCAATCTTCTGGGTGTATTTTCGTGCCGTCTCCCTGTTGGTCGTGAGGAAAACGCGTGAACCGTTTGCTTTTCCTTTGGCCTTTGTCGCTGGTTTTGCCGTCTTCGGAATTTACTGGCAGTTGAACGAGGCCGAGTTCTGGTACCAGATCATCGTGCCGACCTATTTAATGGCGGCACTTCTTTTGACTTCCCCATCGAAACAAAAGGTGGCGGCCATTTTGATGGCGCTCGTCGTGATTTACAATCTGCTGTATTTTTCCATACCGCGCCGAAGCTTTCCTTTGCACTCTTACCAGGAATCTGTCGCCGAGCGTTATGCGCAGGAAGATCTTGTTTTATATTTCTCAGCCTATCCAGGCAGGCCGACTTTTTCGTTTATTTCTGCCGGGGCAACAGGACGGCTGAGCCTGGATGCATTGTTCTTCAAGTCAAATACCATGGAGCATTTTCTTCAGTCCCTGAATGCCGAGATCGACCGGTCATTGGCGAATGGTAGAAATGTTCATGTGTACGAGGTATTTGATGAGAGCAACTGGGATGCGCCATGGTTGGCGCTGATGAGTAAAGGATTCGATCGTGCTACCTTCATGAAGAGCATGCATGAAAGGTATTGCATTCGAAGAGTTGAAGATCAATATACGTTCAAGGTCTGGACAGTTGGATTGGGTTCTGATCGGGCGAACCCAGGTGCGGGGTGTGAGCCGCCCCGTTAGATTTACCAATCAGCCGTGGAAGTCGGCGCGAAGACCAACCGATGACGTTTGAAGTGGATGAAAATTGAACTGCATCGCCAGCGCGCTGGCAGTGCTGGTCGGCGGAGCGAGCCGGTGTTGTGGGGCGCCCGGGCTGGATCAGGATGTGGCGTAAGCCGTGTGCCTGCGACCGAGGCATGAACAGCCGGCTGGTGAACTCAGGCGCGTTGTCGGCCCGAAACACCAGCGGGTACCCGCGAAACAGCCCAGTGCGCTCCTGCACGCGCGTGATGGAGTACTCACCCGAGATACCGAAGTCCACCGCGATCTCAACGCTCTCGCGGGTGATTGTGAGCCTGCCGCGGGAGCCCGACGTTCTGTTCCTCCCCGCATCTGCTCTTCCACATGTCCGTCCTGCTCGTGGTGGTTGGCAGACTTCACGTACCTCAGCTTGCTACGGCTGGTGGGGGGAAAGTCAATTGATTGCAGGTCCAGCGGCACTAAAACGCCATCGCGGGGCGAGAAACTTCGCCGAAAGACCACCGAAGTGATCCGGGTCGCCGATCGGCCGGCTGTGCGAGGATCGTCAAAAAGTTCACATCCATCCCCCAGCGCTGGTACCCCTTGGGGTAGGCATCGTTACAGTTGGTTTCGATGGGCGCTATTTTGTATTAGATTGCTCAGATCAGACCAATAGGGGTGGTGATGAACGAGAAAGCGCGTGGAACGTCCGCCCAAGACGGGTTGCCCCAGCTTGGCGACTGGCTGCGGCGTGGCGCTGCCAAGTGGCCCGATGCACCAGCCCTGCAACCGCCGCAGTCATCCCCCATCTGCTACCGCGAGTTGCTGCAACGTGTCGACGAGGAGGCCAGGCGCTGGACCGAGGCAGGAGTGCAGCCGGGACAGCGTATCGCCATTGCCGCCACGAGGTCGACCGAATCCATCGTCGCCATCCTCACCGCGGCCAATCTCGGCGCGGGTTACGTTCCCCTCGATCTGGCGTACCCCGCGGAGCGTCTGCTGGCCATGCTCGAAGATGCCGCGCCACGTGCCGTGGTGGGCGAAACAGAGGCCATCGAGTGGTTGCGGGCGCTGGTGGGTCCGCTGCCCACCCTGGAAGACCCCGCGGCTGCGCGAGGCGAGCCGTACGCGGCGGGGCCCTCACTGGCTTACGTACTGTTCACATCCGGATCCACCGGACGCCCGAAGGGCGTGGCCATGGGGGACCGGCCGCTTCGCCACCTGATCGCGTGGCACGCGAAACACGAACGCCTGGGCCGGCCGGCCCGCACGCTGCAGTTCGCGCCGTTGTCCTTCGACGTGCACTTCCAGGAGATCTTCTCCACACTCGCCTGCGGCGGCACGCTCGTGCTGGTGCCCGAGGCTGAGCGGCGCGACCCCGAGCGGCTGCACCGCGCGCTGGTCGAGCAACGTATCGAACGCATCTTTGTGCCCTACGTGGCCTTGCAGATGATCGCCGACGCCTCGCGCGACGCGGTGCCCACCGCCCTGCGGGAGGTGATCAGCGCTGGTGAGCAACTGCAGGTGACGCCTGCCATCCGGGCCTTGTTCCAGCGCTTGCCGGGTGCCGAGCTGCACAACCACTACGGCCCCACGGAGAGCCACGTCGTCACGGCACATGAGCTCACCGGCGACGCCATACACTGGCCTGAAATCCCGCCGATCGGACTGCCCCTGCCGCATGTGGAGGTGACCCTGCACAACGCCGAACCCCAGCCCGATGGCGCGGTCCAGGGCGAATTGCTGCTGGGCGGTGACACCCTGGCCAACGGCTACCTGGGGCGTCCCGAACTGAGCGCCGAGCGCTTCCGGGTCGACGCCGACGGACACACCGGCACCTGGTACGTCACGGGCGACCTGGTTCGCCAGGACGCATCGGGTGTATTGGCCTACATGGGTCGTGCCGACCAGCAGGTCAAGGTCGATGGCTTCCGCATCGAGCCCGGCGAAATCGAAGTGGCGCTCATGGCGCACGAGACGATTAAGGAAGCCGTCGTCACGGCGCCGGACGTGCCCGGCGTCGGGCGCCAGCTCGTGGCCCACGTCGTGCTTCACGATGCAGCCGATGCCTCACGGCAGGCGACGCTGAGTGGCCGGTGGCGCCAGTACCTGCGCGAGCGCATGCCCGAGTACATGGTCCCGGTGCGTTACGTGGTGCTCGATCGACTTCCCGTCACGCCCAGCGGCAAGATCGACCGGCGCAACCTGCCCCTGCCGGTGCAGGAGCCGGTTCAAGCACTGGCCAACACGGAACCGGTCGATCTGGTGCGCCGGCTGTGGCAGGAGTTGCTGGGGCTTGAGACGATTGGCGACCAGCAGAACCTGTTCGACCTGGGCGCGAAGTCGCTGCTGGTCATGCGCTTCGTCGCGCGGCTGCGCGAGGCCGGTGTGGATCGCGTGGGCGTGGCCGACGTGTACGACCGCCCCACCGTGGCCGGCATCGCCGCAGCCGTGGCGGGGCAGGCCGGCGCGCGCGCCACCCGCCGCGCGCCCGCTGCCGGAGCGACCGCTGGCATCGCCATTGTGGGCATGGCGATCCGTGTGCCTGGCGCTGCCGACCTGGACACCTTCTGGCGCAACCTGCTCGACGGTCGCGAAGGCATTCGTCACTTCAGACCCGACGAGCTCGACCCCTCCCTGCCGGCCGAGCTGCGCGCACGCCCGAATTTCGTACCCGCCCACGGCGTGCTGGACGACGCCGACCGCTTCGACGCGGCGCACTTCGGCATCCCGGCGCGGGAAGCCACCATGCTCGATCCGCAGCAGCGCATCCTGCTGGAACTGAGCATCACCGCGCTGGAACACGCCGCCATCGACCATACCCGCGGCCACGAGCGCATCGGCGTGTACGCTGGCAGCGGCAACAACGCGTATGCGCACCTTTTGCGCCAGGAACAGCCGGGCCTGATCCAGCAGTACGGCGAGTTCGGCACCATGCTGGCAAGCGAGAAGGACTACGTCGCCACCCGCATCGCCAACCGCCTGAACCTGCGTGGCCCGGCCATCAGCGTGCACACCGCATGCTCCACCAGCCTGGTGGCCGTCACGCAGGCCTGGCACGCGCTGGCCAGTGGGCAGTGCGACATCGCGCTGGCCGGTGGCGCCAACGTGCATGTGCCGCAGGCCACGGGCTACCTGCATGTGGAAGGTGGCATGGAATCGGCCGATGGGCATTGCCGCCCCTTTGACGCGCGGGCCAGTGGCACGGTGTTCGCCAGCGGTGGCGGCATGGTCGTACTGCGACGCCTGGAAGACGCGGTCGCGGCCGGCGACACCATCTATGCCGTGCTGCGCGGCGTCGGCATCAACAACGACGGCGGCGACAAGGCGAGCTTTACCGCACCGAGCGTGAGCGGCCAGGCCGAGGCTATCCGCATGGCGCTCGATCACGCCCGTGTCGACCCGCGCAGCATCGGCTACGTCGAGGCCCATGGCACGGGCACTTCGCTGGGCGACCCGATCGAAATCGCCGCGCTGACGCAGGCGTGGCGCGAGGACACCACCGACAACGGCTTCTGCGGCATCGGCTCGGTCAAGAGCAACATCGGCCACCTGGCCGCGGGCGCGGGCGTGGTGGGCCTCGTCAAGGCCACGCTGGCGCTGCACCACGGGCAGATTCCGGGCACGCTGCACTACGAGCAACCCAACCCGCAGATCGATTTCGAGCACACGCCGTTCAAGGTGGTGGCGCGCAACACGCCCTGGCCCGCCAACGCGCAGGGCCCGCGCCGCGCGGCGGTCAGTTCGCTGGGCGTCGGCGGCACCAATGCGCACGTGGTGCTGGAAGAGGCCCCGCCGGTGCATCGCACGCCAGCCGATAGCGGCCAGCGTTGGCCCCTGCCCTTGTCGGCCCGCACACCCGACGAACTGCTGGCGCGTGCCCGCCATCTGGCCGACCACCTGGAGCGCCACCCGCAACTGCCGCTGGCCGACGTGGCCGCCACGCTCATGCGCGGGCGCCGCGCCATGGGGCAGCGCGCCAGCGTGGTCGCGGCCAGCGCGCAAGAAGCCGTGCAGGCACTGCGCGCGCTCAAGAGCGCCAGCGCCGCCGTGGCCGCACCGCGGCTGGTCTTCCTGTTTCCCGGCCAAGGCTCCCAACACCCGGGCATGGCCCGTGGCCTGTTCGACGAATCGCCGGCCTTTCGCGAGGCACTGCAGGACTGCCTGCAACGCGTGAAGGCCCGGCTGGGTACCGATTTGCTGCCCTGGTTTCTGCACGCAGACCCGAAGGACGAGGAAGTGGGCCGCCTGCTCGCCGAAACCCGGCACGCGCAGCCTGCGCTCTTCGCCATGTCCTACGCCCTCGGCGCGTGGCTTGAGAGTCTTGGCATTCGTGCACAGGCCATGATCGGTCACAGCATCGGGGAGTACGCCGCGGCCTGCCACGCCGACGTGCTGTCGCTCGATGATGCGGTGGCGGCGGTGGTCGCGCGCGGCCGGGCCATGTTCGAGCAGCCGCCCGGCGCCATGCTGGCGGTGCGGCTGGCCGCCGATACGCTGGCGCCCCGCCTGCCCCCCGAGGTGGAGATCGCGGGCTGCAACGCGCCCGCGCTCACCGTGGTGGCGGGGCCGTTCGCCGCCATAGAGGCGCTCGCCGTCACGCTGGAAGCGCAGGATGTGGGCTGCACCCGCCTGCGCGTCTCGCATGCATTCCACAGCGCGGCCATGGACGGCGCACTGCCGCATGTCGAGCAGGCACTGCGACAGGCACACCTGGGCGCGTCGCGCACCACCGTCTACTCCTGTGTCAGCGGAGAGCCGCTGACCGCAGAGCAAGCCACAGACCCCGCCTACTGGGCGCGTCAGGTGCGCGCCCCCGTGCTGTTCAGCAAGGCCGTGAGTGCCGAACTGACGCGCGGCGACGTGGTGTTCCTCGAGGTGGGCCCCGGTCAGGCGCTATCGGCGCTGGTGCGCCAGCACCGCACGCAGCAGGGCGCCGTTCCCCGCAACGTCTCGCTGCTGGGCACCGCTCAGGAGCCCGGCCATCCCGCCGCACAGGCACTGGGCGCCATCGGTGCGCTCTGGTGTGCCGGCGTCGACGTGGCCTGGCCTGTGGCCGCCACGGCACCCCGTGCCACCCTGCCCACCTACCCGTTCCAGCGTACCCGCCACTGGTTCGAGCGCCGCACCAGCAGCGCGCACGCCACGCCAACACCCACCATTGACGCCCCGCTGGTGCCGGCCGCACCCACCGCACCCGAGTCCTCTCCCATGCCCATGAGCCGCCTGCCCAACCTCGAAGCCGAACTCAAACGGATCATCTGCGATGTCTCCGGCGTGCCAGCGGCCGAACTCGCCAGCGACGCGACCTTTGTCGACCAAGGCCTGGATTCGCTTTCGCTCACGCAGGCCACGCTCGAGATCGAGCGCGTCTTCGGTCTCAAGCTGCGCTTCCGGCGCCTGCTCGAGGATCTTGACACCGTGGGCAAGCTCGCTGCGCTGCTCGACAAAGAGCTGCCGCCCGAGCGCTTCGCACCGCCAGCGACCCCAGCGCCGGCCTCTGCGGTTGTCGCCCCCACTACAGGCGCCCTCATGCCGGTCGCCAGCGTGGCGCCCATCTCGATACCGGCCATGCCCGCCGTTCAAGGGGGCAACGCCGTGCACCAGCTCATCCAGCAACAGATGCATTTGATGGCGCAACAGCTGGCGTTGCTCTCTGGCGCGCCGCTGGCACCGGTGGCCGCGCAGTCCGCGGCCACCGCGCCCGCAGCAGTCGCGCCCGTCGCCGCGTCTGCGGCCGCCGTGGCTCCACCTGCGGCTGCAGCCTTGCCTGCATCGGCGGCCACAGACAACGCCGAGCCTTCAATCAAGTCGCTAGTGGAAAAGCCCTTCGGCGCTTCGCCGCGCCTCACGCTGCAGGCCGGACAGGAATTCACACCCGCCCAGCAACGCTGGGTCGAGGACTTCATCGCCAAGTACAACGCGCGCACCGGCAAGTCCAAGACGTTCAGCCAGGCCAACCGCAAGTTGATGGCCGACCCGCGCGTGGTCACCGGCTTCAACCCGCTCTGGAAGGACCTCGTCTACCCCATCGTGGTCGACCGATCCAAGGGCGCGAGCCTGTGGGATCTCGACGGCAACGAGTACATCGACCTGCTCTCGTGCTTCGGTGCCAACATGCTCGGCTACCAGCCCGACGACGTGTTGGCTGCCATGCACAAGCAGCTCGACCTCGGGCTCGAAGTCGGCCCGCAGCACCCGCTGTCGGCCGACGTGGCGCGCCTGATCTCGTCGTTCACCGGAATGGAGCGGGTGGCGTTCTGCAACACCGGCTCCGAGGCCGTGATGGGCGCCATGCGCATTGCGCGCACCGTCACCGGCCGCAAGAAGATCGCCATCTTCACCAACTCGTACCACGGCATCTTCGACGAGGTGATCGTGCGCGGCACGCGTCAGCTGCGCTCGCTCTCGGCCGCCCCCGGCATCCTGGCCAACGCAGTCGAAAACATCCTGGTGCTCGACTGGAACAGCGAGGAATCGCTCAAGGTGCTGCGCGAGCAGGGGCCGCAGCTCGCGGCCATCATGACCGAGCCGATCCAGAACAAGTACCCCAACATACGCCCGCGAGAGTTCGTGCAATCCCTGCGCGAGATCGCCGACCAATCGGGCTGCGCCCTGATCTTCGACGAGGTCGTCACGGGGTTCCGTCTGGGCCGCGGCGGCGCGCAGGAGTTCTATGGCGTGCGCGCCGACATTGCGACCTTCGGCAAGGTCATCGGCGGTGGTCTGCCCTTCGCGGCCATCGCGGGCAATGCGCACTGGCTGGATGCGCTCGACGGCGGCCACTGGCAATACGGCGACGACTCCTACCCCGAAGCCGGCGTCACCTACTTCGCGGGCACCTTCGTGCGCCACCCGCTCGCGCTGGCGGCCGCACACGCGTCCCTGCTGCACATCGACCGCCAGGGCCAGGCGTTCTACGACACCATCAACCAGCGCACGCAGCGCATGATCGACCGCCTCAACGCGGGCTTCGCTCAGCGCGGCGCGCCCTGCAATGCGGTGAATTGCGGCTCGATCTGGCGCCTGCACTGGGACGACGGGCAGAAGAACGTCAGCCTCTTCTACTACCTGATCCGCCACCTTGGTCTGCACGTGTACGAGCAGTTCGGCCACTTCGTGACCGAAGCGATGACGGACGGGATCACGAACCGCATCGCCGACACCATGCTGCGCGCGCTGGACGAGCTCATGTCGTTGGGCTTCATCACGCGCCGCGACGGCGGCCAGCCCGGCGGTGGCCAACCCGTGGAGCCCCACACCATCGGCAACACGTCAACGTCGTCCACCCCCACCGAGGCCGCGCTCTCTCCGGGACAGACCGAACGCTGGCTGGTGGCCGCTTTCGACGACTCGGCGCGACGCGCGCTAAACGAATCGTTCTGCGTGAGCCTGCAAGGCAACGTGAGCAAGACCGCCTTGCGCCAGGCGCTACAGGACGTGGCCCAACGCCACGCCGCGTTCCGCGTCGCGTTCGACACCACAGAGCCACGCCAGCACCTGTGCCCGGTGAAACCCGTGGCCATCGCCGAGGTGGACTTGCGCCACCAGGCCAATGCCGACGCCGCGCTCGACGCCTTCTGCACGCAGGCCAGCCAACGCGACTTCCCGCTCGATGAGGCGCCCCTGGCCGCCTTCAGCCTGCTCGACCTCAGCGATGGCCGCGTGGTGGTGCACGTGGTCGCGAGCCACCTCATCTTCGACGGCTGGGCCTCCAGCGTGTTCAACGCCGAACTGGCCGAGGCCTATCAGGCCCGCTGCCGGGGCGAGGCGCCCGCCTTCAAGCCCGCCGAATCGCCGCTGACCTTCGCCGACGCCGAGCTGGCCCGTCTGAGCAGCCCGCAGGGCCAGGAAGACCTCGCCTACTGGCGCGAGGCCATGAAGCAGCCGCCGGCACCGGTGAACCTGGGCGATCGCACGCCGGGTGCACGCCGCAGCTTCGCCGCCGATACCGTGCGGGTGCGCATCGAAGACGAAGTGCTGCAGCCACTGCGCGCACGGGCGAAGGCCCGCGGCGCCACGCTGTTCCAGTGCCTGCTGGCTGCCGTCACGCGCCTGGTGCAGGTGCAAAGCGGGCAGAACGACTTCGTACTCAGCATTCCCTACGCCAGCCAGTCGCTGCAACGGCATGGCCCGCTCATGGCCGACGGTGTGCTTGACCTGCCTGTGCGCCTGGCCTGCCGCGCAGAGGATGACGACGCCACACTGCTCGGTCACGTGCGTTCGCGGCTGATGGATGCGCTGGATCATCCGGTGATGACGCAAGGCACCCTGGCGCGCGCGCTGGGCCTGCCCAGCCGCGGCGACCGCCCACCGCTCACCGGCATCTACTTCAACCTCAATCCCAAGGTTGACCTCTCGGGCTACATGCCCCTGCGTGCCGCGATGCACGAGGGCCGCAAGCAGGGCATCCTGGCCGAACTGTTCTTCAACTTCTACGAGCAGGACGATGCGCTCACGCTCGACCTGCACCACAGCGCCGAATTCTTCAGTCCGCAGCGCGCACGCGCACTGGTCGATGGCCTGCTGCAACAGATCGAGCGACTCAGCGGGGTCTTGACGCCTCGCGCCACGTCGCCTGTCACCGCGGCATTGCCGCCGTCGGCTTCGGCGCCTGCCGTCGATCCTCGAATCGTGGCCTGGAACCGTGCGACCGACGTGCCATTCGACGTCAGCACGCGCGTCGAGGCCCTGGTGAGCCGGCAGGCCGCGGCCAACCCCGATGCGGTGGCGGTGATCGCGCAAGGCGTGTCGATGAACTATGCGCAACTGGAACAGCGCGCCAACCGGTTTGGCCAGTTGCTCGCGCAACGCGGCATCGGCCCCGGCACGCTGGTGGGCGTGTGCATGTCCCGAGGGCTGCAACTGCTGCCGGCCCTGCTCGGCATCCTGAAGACCGGTGCGGCCTACGTGCCGCTCGACCCGGGCTTTCCCAAGGACCGACTGAGCTACATGGCCGAAGACGCCGGCCTGCGGCTGGTGATCACCGAAGCCGCGCACGCCAGGCTCTGCGGCCTGCCGCGCGATCAACAGATCCGCGTCGACGACGATCAGGCACTGATCGACGCCGCGCCCGCGTTGCCATTGCCCGCTCCGCACAACCCGGCGGGCGACGCGCCGGTGTACGTCATCTACACCTCGGGCTCCACCGGCAAGCCCAAGGGCGTGGTGGTGCCGCAGCGCGCGGTGAGCAACTTCCTGACCAGCATGCAGCGCGAGCCCGGTCTCAAGGCCAGCGACCGCCTGCTGGCGGTCACCACGCTGTCGTTCGACATCGCGGTGCTGGAACTCTTCCTGCCACTGGTGACGGGCGCCACCACGGTGCTCGCCCAGCGCGAAGATGCGCTGGACCCGGAGGCGCTGGCCCTGATGATGCGCAGCGAAGGCATCACGGTGATGCAGGCGACGCCGACGACCTGGCACATGCTGGTCGACAGCCGCTGGACGCCCTCTGCCCCGCTGAAGGCCCTCTGCGGTGGCGAGCCGTTGCCGCCTTCATTGGCGCGCCACCTGCTTGACCTCGGCGTCGAGCTCTGGAACATGTACGGCCCGACGGAAACCACCGTCTGGTCCACCGTTTGCCGCATCACCGATGCCGCCGCGAAGATCACCGTGGGCAGCCCCATCGACAACACGCAGGTGTGGGTGCTCGATGAACAAGGCCAATCTTGCGGCATCGGCCAGGAAGGTGAGCTGTGCATCGGCGGCGTCGGCGTGGCCAACGGCTATTTCAAGCGCCCCGAGCTCACGGCCGAGAAGTTCTGCCCCGACCCCTTCGCCCGCGAACCGGGCGCTCGCCTGTACCGCACCGGCGACCTTGCGCGTTGGCGCGAAGACGGTCGCCTCGAGCACCTCGGACGCCTGGACTTTCAGGTGAAGATTCGTGGTTACCGCATCGAGCTCGGTGAAATCGAAGCCCAGCTGGCAGCCCAACCGGGCATCGCCCGCACCGTGGTGATGGCCCGCGAGGACACGCCCGGCGATGTCCGCCTGGTGGCCTATGCCGTGCCCGCCGAAGGCGCGCGCCCCGAGCCGGAGAAGCTGCGCGAAGCGCTGCGCGGCCCGCTGCCCGCGTACATGGTGCCGCAGCACGTGGTGCTGCTCGACGCCCTGCCCTTGCTGCCCAACGGCAAGATCGACCGCAAGGCGCTGCCCGCGCCCGGAGCCGCCCGCAACGCCCCCACACCGGTGCCGGTGAAGGCGACCGAAGCGCCGGCTGCCGATGTCGGGCTGGTACGGACCGTGGCAACCACCATGGCGGAACTGCTGCAACGCGACGCGGTCTCCCCGGACGAGAACTTCTTCGAGCTCGGCGGGCATTCGTTGCTCGCTGCGCGGCTGGCCAAGAAGCTCAACGAGCACACGGGTCGTCGCCTGTCACTCAAGAACATCTTCGATTCGCCCACGCCCGCTGCCCTGGCGGCGTGGCTGGGGCAGTCGCAAGCCACGCCAGCGGGCGCTTTCAAGCCGCCCATCCACGCGCGAAGCGACCAGTCGCAGGCTCCCCTGTCCCCCATGCAGGAGCGGCTCTGGTTCCTCGAAAGCCTGCACCCGGGTACACCCGCCAACCACCTCCCATCGGCGCACCGTCTGCGCGGCCCCATGGATGTCGAGGCCTTCATGCGGGCCTTCCAGCGCCTCGTGGATCGCCAGCCGGTGCTGCGTACCCGTATCGAGCGCGCGGGTCGGGAAGTGCGCCAGCGAGTCGCCGCCCAGCTCGCAGTTCGCTTCGAACCGCTGCACGACGTCAGCGCCCTGCCACCCGAGCAACGAGAGGACGCCGTTCGCGAGGTCATCACGGAAGCAACGCGCATCCCGTTCGACCTTGAACACGGACCGCTGTTTCGCGTGCGCCTGCATCGCCTCGCACCGGAAGACCATGTGTTCTTCTTCATGGTCCACCACCTGGTCTGGGACGGCAGCTCGTTCGACCTGCTATACGAGGAGATGTCGGCCCACTACGCCGCCGAACTGGCCGCACGTCCCAGCGCTCTGCCGCCGCTGAAGGTGACTTACGGCGATTTCGCCGTCTGGATGGGCGAGTGGATGGGAACAGACGAACTGCAGCGCCAGACGCGTTTCTGGCAGGAACGCCTGACGCCGCTGCCGGCGCCCCTGGAGCTCAAGGCCGACCGCCCCAGGCCTGAGGTGATGACCGGCAACGGCGCTTCGTTCCGAGCCATCATCCCGGTCGAGGAAGTGCAGGCGCTCGAAGCGTTCGCGCTCAGCGGTGGCGCCACCTTGTCCTCCGCGTTGCTGGCCGCCTTCACGCTGCTGCTGCACAGCCACAGCGGCTCTGACGACCTGGTGATCGGCATGCCGGTACGGGGCCGGGACCAGCCGGAGCTGGAAACCATCATGGGTTTCTTCGTCAACGCGCTGCCGCTGCGATTGCCGGTGGACACGCACGCGACCGCCCGCGACTGGATTGCTCGCGTGCAATCGCGCGTGGCCGAGGCCCTGAGCGCGCCCGACGTGCCGTATGAACACCTCATCCACGCCCTGCGGCCACCGCGCGACCCAAGCCGCGCGCCGGTGTTCCAGGCCCTCTATTCCTACCAGGACGCGCGGCAGCGCCCGGCCGCATGGGGCCCGCTCGCGCATTCGCGTTTTGCGGTCAAGCTGCACGGTGCAACACAGGACATCAGCCTGTGGAACGTGCGCGTGCCGCATGGACTGGAGTGCTCCTGGACGTTCAACACCGACATCTTCGATGCACCCCGCATCGAAGCGCTGTTCACGGATTTCCGACGCTTGCTGGCAGCACTGGCCCAGGCGGGCGACCAGCCGGTCCGCACGCTGCTGCCCTCGACGGCCGCCGACGCGGCCTCTTCCGGCGAGACCGCTGGCACCACGCTAGACTACCTTCGTGGCCTATGGGGTGAACTGCTGCATCGCGATACGGTCGACATCGACACCCCGTTCCTCGATCTCGGCGGTCACTCACTGCTGGTGATGCGCATGGCCACGGCCATCGAGGCCGACCTGGGCCTTCGCATCCCCCTCAAGGACCTGTTCGAGTACGAGACCGCACGCGTCCTGGCCCGCTTGATCGATGACCGCCGGCGCGCGCCGGTCGAGGCCGAGCCGCCCCCCGTGCCCGAGACCGAGACCACGCATGGGCCGGAGCAGGCGCCGCTTTCCCCCATGCAGCAGCGCGTCTGGTTCGTGGAGGCGATGCACCCCGGCTCGGCGACCTACCACATCCCTTCAGCCTGTCGCCTGCTCGGCCCGCTCGATGCGGCAGCACTGGAACAAGCCGTACAGGCCCTTCAGCAACGCCACGCAGCACTGCGAACCGCCGTGCGCACCAACGACGCTGGCGAGCCGGAACAGTACCTCCAGAACGATGCACCCCTGACGATCGGACCGCTGGAAGACCTGAGCGCACTACCCGCCGGGCAGCGCATGGCACGGTTGCAGCGACGGCTGGAAGCGCTGACGCTGGAACCATTCGTTCTCGAGCGCGCACCCCTTTGCCGCCTGCACCTGTTGCGACTCGCCACCGATGAGCACGTGTTGTTCCTCATGACCCACCACCTCGTGTCGGACGGAACGTCGATGCGCCTGCTGTGGCGGGACCTCGGCTCGCTCTATCGCGCAGCGCTGCGTATCGAGGGTGCCACCGCACCCGAGCCCGCGGGCTCCTACCTCGCCTTTGCCCAATCACTGCGCGAGCGTGCCGAGAGCGAATCAACCCAAGTCGAAATCGAATATTGGCAGCGCCTCCTGACACCGGTGCCGGAGCCCCTAGCCCTGCCTACCGATCGTCCGCGCCCGGTCACGCCCAGTCAGCGCGCCGCGCACGTGGTCATCGACATCGCCTCGGAGCAGTTGAAGCCGCTGCAACACCTGGCCCGCTCCCAGCGCACCACGCTCTACGTGATCGCCCTGGCCGGCTACCTGGTTTTCATGCACCGGCAGACGGGGCAATGCGACTTCGTGATCGGCACACCAGCGCAAGGCCGCACCGATCCCCGTCACCAGAACGTGGTCGGCTTCTTCTCGAACATCCTGCCGCTGCGGTTGCGCCTCGATCCGGCCTGCCGTTTCGTCGATCTGGTGGGCCAGGTGCGCGCCGCCGTGCTCGATGCGCTTCAGCACGCCGACGTTCCGGTCGAGACCTTGGTACAGCGCCTCGCCCTGCCTCGCGACGAGAGCCGCTCGCCCTTGTTCCAGACCATCTTCGGGTACCAGGAATCGGGCGATGGCAACGCCACGGGCACGCTGGGCCCACTCACCCGGGAACCCCTGCTGGCCCCGGTGAAAGGCATTGCGGAAGACATCTCAGTCTGGATGTGGAACGGCAACGAAGGCCTCAAGGCCTTCTTCACCTACGCCTGCGACCTGTTCAGTGCCGAGAGTGCCCAGGCCATGGCCGATCGCTACGCCGCCCTGCTGATAGACGCTGCATCCCACCCGGAGAAGGCGCTGTCCGGTATCGGCCAGTCGAGCGACCGCGAGCAAACCACGCTGCGCAGCTTCAACGCCACCAATGCCACCTACGACCGCGCGGCCACGGTGCACGGCGTGATCGCTGCGCAAGCGACGCGCACGCCCGATGCGCCGGCCCTGCTGCAGCCCGGCTTCGGTTCTCTCTCGCACGGCGAACTCGATGCGCGCGCCAACCGCCTGGCCCACGCCCTGCGGGCACGTGGCATCGGCCGCGGCCAGCTCGTGGGCCTTTGCGTGGAGCGCGGCATCGACATGATCGTGGCCCAGTTGGCCATCCTCAAGTCCGGCGCGGCCTACGTGCCGCTGGACCCGGCCTACCCGTCCGAGCGGCTGGCCTACATGGCCGAGGACGCCGGCCTGGCCCTGCTGGTTTCGGAGTCGACCCTGGTGCACGCGCTGCCGTGGCCGCGCGAGAAAACCCTGCTGCTGGACATCGATGTGGCCGCGCTGGCATCGCAGCCCGCCACGGCGCTTGCCCTCGATGCCGCACTGCAGGCGCACGCACAGGACCCCGCCTACGTCATCTACACCAGCGGCTCCACCGGCAAGCCCAAGGGCGTGGTGGTGCACCACCAGGCGGTGGTCAACTTCCTCACCAGCATGGCCCGCGAGCCCGGCCTGTCCGCTTCTGACACGCTGCTGGCCGTCACCACGCTATCCTTCGACATTGCGGTGCTGGAACTGCTGCTGCCCCTCACCGTGGGCGCGCGGGTCATCCTGGCCAGCCGCGACGATGCGCTCGATGGTGCGGCGCTGGCCGCGCTGATCGGGCAGCACCAGGTCACGGCGATGCAGGCCACGCCCTCGAGCTGGCGCATGCTCATCGAGTCGGGCTGGGCCGGGCGCCAGCCCTTCAAGGCCCTCATCGGTGGCGAGGGCCTGCCGGTGGACCTGGCCGAGCAGTTGCTCTCGCGCTGCTCCGAGCTGTGGAACATGTACGGGCCCACCGAGACCACGGTGTGGTCCACCTGCTGGCGCGTGCGCGAGCCGCGCAGTGGCATCCGCATCGGCCGCCCCATCGCCAACACCACCATCCACATCCTGGACGAGCGGCTGCAGCCCTGCCCGATCGGTGTGCCCGGGGAGATCTGCATCGGTGGCGAGGGTGTCACGCTGGGCTATCACAACCGGACCGAGCTCACGGCCGAGCGCTTCATCACCGACCCTGCCCGTCCGGGCGGCAAGCTCTACCGAACGGGTGACCGTGGCCGCTGGTGCCACGACGGCACGCTGGAGCACCACGGGCGCATGGACTTCCAGGTCAAGGTGCGTGGCCACCGCATCGAGCTCGGCGAGATCGAGTCGCAGCTGATGGGCCACGCCAGCGTGGCGCGCGCGCTGGTGATCGTGCGCGAGGACACGCCGGGCGATCAGCGCCTGGTGGCCTATGTGGTGACCCGCGCGGGCCAGGCCAATGAGCCCGCTGCGCTGCGCGAGTACCTCAAGGCCAGCCTGCCCGAGTACATGCTGCCGCAGCACTTCGTCGCCCTCGACGCCATCCCGCTGCTGCCCAACGGCAAGGTCGACCGACATGCGCTGCCGCAGCCACAAGGCCACAGCGCCCTGCAGGACACCGCCAGCGCCAGCTTCGTGGCACCGGCCACCGAGGCCGAAAGGGCCATCGCCGCCATCTGGGCGCGACTGCTGGGCACCGAGCGCATCGGCTCCAACGACAACTTCTTCGACCTCGGTGGCCACTCCCTGCTGGCCATGCGCGCGGTCAACGAGATCGACAGGGCCCTGGGGGTGAAGATTCCGGTGCGTCGATTGATCTTCGAATCCATGGGCCAGATCGCCGCGAGCCTTCCTGTGGGTACGCTACCAACGGATCCGGTCGAGCCATCGCCTGGCACCATCGGCACCGTCGTTTCGAGGGGCGCGGCCGCACCCGACACCGAACCCGACGATCGCCGTCCTGACCGGCCGGGCCTGCTGCGTCGCCTGTTTGGTCGTCGCAACTGATCATGCGCGTGGTCAACGAAATCATCAACAGACCGGGAGCCCGCATCACCGCTCGACAACCCATCTTCGCAACCCTCGGTCAATCGACGTCCGCTCTGTATCCGCGATACCAGTGAGACTTCGCCCAACCACCACCGAACTTGTCCATGAAGCCCATCTTTGAAGCCAGCGCCCCATTTCACCTGCAAGATCAGACGCCCTTTTCGTTCCGACACAACCTCGTCGACCACCCCTCGCTGCGCATCGAAAAGCTTGCCGAAACCATTCCCGAACTCGAAAAGCGCTTTGTCTTTCATTCGGCACGAAAGATGAGCAAGGGTGAAGACTTCGAACAGGCGCTGACCGAGAACCGTGAGGTCGAATCCATTGAATCGGCGATTGCCAACATTCGACAATCCGATGCCTACATCATGGTGCGCGAACCTGAGCGGCACGCGGCCTTCTCGGGTATTCACCGCCAGCTCACGGCCGAGATCGAACATCAGGTCAGCCAGCGTGGCTGGGGCCGCTCACTGATCGAACCACGGGCCTACCTTTTCATCTCGTCACCCGACAGCATCACCCCATTCCACTACGACCGTGCGTCGAACTTCCTGCTGCAGATCCGCGGCGCCAAGGAAGTGACCGTGTTCCCCCCCTGGCACGAGAAGGTGATCACGTCACACGAGTACGAGTCCCACATGGCGTATCAGGAAGCCTCCGTCAAGTGGAAGCCCGAAAGCGAGCATCTGGGCCGCAAGTTCACTTGTTCTGCGGGCGATGCGCTGCATATCCCGTTTGTGGCGGGTCATCACGTGCGCAACGGGTCGGGTGACTTGTCAATCACCCTGTCGATCTTCTTCAACCACCGGCGCAGTTGGGCCCAGCTCAACGCCCTGCGCTGGAACAACAAGTTACGCTCGCGCCTGAGCCGACTCGGGCTCAAGCCCGTTTCCGTGGGTCGGAATACGGCACTTGACCACCTTAAATCCCTCGCTTACCGAGCCCATCAACGCTTCACACGCTGAGGCCCGGGCAAGCGCCAAGCCGCTCAAGATGATCCCTTTCCGATTCGGACCCGCAGGCCGCCAGCTGTATGGAGCCTTTCACAAACCCGACACCCGCCTTGCCAACGCCTCGGCGGTGCTGCTGTGCAACCCGTTCGGGCAGGAAGCTGTTCGCCTGCATCGGCTCTACCGGGTGCTGGCAGACCGCCTGGCTCGCGAAGGCCATTCCGTGCTTCGCTTCGACTACCTGGGCACGGGCGATGCCGACGGCGACGATGAAACCCCGGGTCTGGCGCAGTGGATTGACGATCTGCTGCTCGCGCACCGCGAACTGCAGGGGCGGGCTGCGCCTGGGCGCATGGTGTGGATCGGTGCGCGCCTCGGTGCGTGGTTGGCGGCGCGCGCCAGCGCGCAGCTCACACACGACTTGCACTGTCTGGTGCTCTGGGAGCCGCTGGCGGACGGCACTGCCTACCTGCGTGAGCTGGCACAGGCACACGCCAATGCTCAGCACAACCCGCTGCGCCCGCGCGTAGCACACGTCGAGAGCCTGCGCGACGAGGCCATCGGCTTCGGGGTTACGGATGGGTTCAAGACCGCCGTGAGCGCCATCAAGGCGGGCGACTACGCCAACCTGCGATCCAGCCGTGTGCACTGGGTCACCAACCCCAATCGCCCGCTGCCGCTGGCCACACAAGCGGCCTTGCGCAGCGCCGTGCCCACAGTGATCGAGAACCGTCTGGACATTGCATTCGACTGGACCTCCGAGGAGGCGCTGAATACAGCCCTGGTGCCCAACGAGGCAGTGCGACTGCTGGCAGCCCTGGCCACGGGTGCGTCGGTCGCCAACGACACGGAGGGCGCCGCGTGAGCGAGATTGCCATCAGCTTCGGCACCGATCGCCACCTGGTCGGCACGCTGTCCATGCCCGAATCAGCCGCCAGCACCGGCGGCGGCGTGGCCGTGGTGCTGCTGAACGCGGGCGTCATCCACCGCATCGGCCCGCACCGCTTCAATGTCAAGCTCGCGCGCGAACTGGCACGCCGCGGCTTGGTGAGCCTGCGAATGGACCTCAGCGGCCAGGGCGATAGTCGCCAGCCGGCCAGCCCGCTGCCTTACGAACGCCAGGCCGTCGCCGACCTGCAAGCCGCCATGGACCACGTACAGCGCCTGTGCGGCATCGAGCGGTTCGTGATCGCGGGCATCTGCTCGGGTGCCCAGAACGGCCTGGCCGCCGCCGAGGCCGATCCGCGCGTTACCGGACTATGGCTGCTTGACGCCTACATGTACCCCACCCCGCGCACGCGCTGGGTGCGCTACCGCCTGCAGTTGCAGTCGCGCTGGTTCGCGACATTGATGTCGTGGACACAATCGGCAGTCAAATTCGGTGCGCAACGCCTGCGCAGCCTGCTGAGCCCGGCGACCCCGCCACAACCGCGCGTCGACTATGGCCACCGGGCACCTTCCCGTGCGGCATTCGCCGACCTGCTCAACCGACTCACACAACGCGGCGTAAAGGTACACATGACCTACACCGGGAGCATGCTGTGGAACTACAACTACCCGGAGCAATTGCGCGACGCCTTCGCGGGTGAGGCGTTTCTCGATCACGTGCAATGCGACTTCCTGCCCGAAGTGGATCACACGGCCACCTTGCTTGCCTCGCAGCGGCGCTTGACCGCATCGTTGTGCGACTGGCTGGAACGGGTTCGCCCTTGATCAATTGCGCCGAGGTCGTCATCTGTGGCCCCGATGTGCGCGTCCGTGTCCCAAGCCCCGTCGCCGCGGAGTCGCGAACGGCTACGCCAATGGGCAACGGCCCTTGCCATTAGCATGGTGACTGTCACCTCCAGCGGCGCGGGCCCTGACCGCGCAGCCCCCCAGGCATCGCCAGCCCCGCTGCGTCTGGCGGTGCTGGGCGACTCCGACAGCCATGCGTATCAGGACCGGGTGTACTTTCCCCCCGGCAGCCCCGCTCGCGGTGGGGACTACCGCGCGGTGACGCTGCAGTGGACCGAAATACTGGCCAGGCTGCGCCCGCACTCGATCGATCTGGGGACATGGGGCGAAGTCGGCGTTCATCCCCGCGCCTCTCGGATCGCCGGCTGGGTCGGATCGACGCTGCGAACCCCGCGCAAGGAAGACCACCGTCACAACTTCGCGGTTTCGGGCGCACGCTGTGATGACCTCAATGGCGGCCGTTGGCGGGAAACAGAGTTCCTCATCGACCTGATCCGCGAGCAGCCCGCCGCCTGGCGCCAGGCGGTGGTCGTTATCCGGATCGGGATCAACGACCTTGGCGATAGCGAAGTACTGGATCGACTGGCTGCCAACCCGAACGACCCTGAGGTACAGCGCCGCATATCGAACTGCACCGCAGCAATCGGTGACGCCGTGCGCATGCTGCGGGCCGAAGTTTCCTCCTTGCGCTTCGTGCTGGTGGGGATCTTCAACAATGCGCACTGGGCCAAGTACCTCGACCGCTGGCGCGACCCAAGCATGTTGCGCCACATCGACCAGGGGCTGGATCAGTTCGACAATGCCCTGCGCACCATGGCCCAACCAGGCTCGGGCGTTCTGTTCTTCGACGAGCGCCGCCTGTTTGCCGCCGACTGGGGCGGCCGAGACCCGCAGGGCCAGCCGGCCTACCGCTCGCGCGAGATCGTTCCTGGGTTGGTGATGACAAACACAGTAGGCGATCACCCGTCGAACCTGGCGGTGGCCGACGGCCACATGGGCACGGTGTGGAACGGGCTGTGGGTCAACCACCTGCTGGACACGCTGGCCGACGGGTTGAACGTGCACATACCCCGTCTGCGCTCCGACGAACTTGCCCTGGTGGTGAGCCGGCGATGAGTGCAAGCCGATGAACAGCAACGCACCGAAGTCCAAGCCGCGCCACGGCGCCATGGCACACAATCGGCGCGCACATCACTCTGCAGCCGCCATGCACATCACCCCGCTGGATATCGTTCATCCGGCCCCTGTCAAGCTCTGGCTCGTGCGGCTTGAGGCTGTCGGTGCGGTGGACGACACGGCACTCGACGCCGCGGAACGCGCGCGCGCTGCACGATTCCGCTTCGAGGCTGACCGCTGGCGCTACATACGGCGCCGCCACGCCTTGCGTGAACTGCTGGGCAGCCAGTTGGGAATGGCGGCGGCCAGGGTGCCGCTGCGGCTGGGCGAAAATGACAAGCCCGAGCTTGACATGGTTCTCGCACCGCATTTCAACGCCAGCCACCACGGCGATCTCACGCTCATCGGCCTCTGCGATCACGCCCCCATTGGCGTGGACATCGAAGGCATGCGCGGGTTAGCCGATATCGAACCATTGGCACAGAACAACCTGACACCGGCCGAACTGGCCGAGTTCCACCGGCTCGATCCCACACAGCGGGAAGCCGCCTTTCTCACCGTGTGGACCCGGAAGGAAGCCTGCCTGAAGTCGGTCGGCACCGGTCTGGCTATCGATCTGAGGGAACTGCACACGGGTACCACGCGTCAAGGATCCGTGGTGACCGTACCCACCTCCCAAGGAGTGAGAACGGTATTGCTCAGCAGCCACCACCCGCTGCCCACGATGCACGTGGCCATTGCGACTCGCCTGTCCTGATCTGCGGACAAGCAAACATCCTGACCAGACCCGTGACCTCCGTCAAAAAACGCTTCGGCCTCCAGGTGATCGTCAGCAATGCCGAGATCACCGTCCATCTCGTGTTGAGCATGGTGCTCGCCCGCCTGCTCCGACCAGAAGACATCGGTGTGTTCTCGATGAGTGCGGTGCTGGTGGCAGTAGCTCACGTGTTCCGCGATTTCGGGGTGAGTGCGTTCATCAAACGACAGAAGACTCTGGATCAAGCCACTCTGCGCGCCGCGCTCGGCGTGGTCATGACGACATCGTGGCTGGTCGCGGCCTTGATGTTCATCAGCGCCCCACTGTGGGCATCCTTCTTCAAGGAGCCTCGCGTTGAGGAAGTGGTGCATGTCCTCGCGCTGGGCTTCATGCTCATTCCGGTGGGCGCCATTCCGGGCGCCATCCTGATACGCGACATGGAGGTGCAGCAGACCGCCAAGGCCACCGCCATTGCCCTGACGGTGTACGTGACGGTGTCCATCACGCTGGCCATGCACGGGTTCGACCACATGACCATGGCCTGGGCGAACTTCTTCAACATTGCCACCCACGTGACCGCCCTGCGATTGCTGTCGCGCAAGCCGACGCCCTGGATTCCCAGCTTCAAGGGCTGGAAGCAGGTTGCCAACTTCGGCGTCGGCTCCATCGTCACCTCGGCACTGATATCGCTCGACAACGCCTTGCCGGACATCCTGCTCGGGCGCATGAGCAATGCATCCGCTGTGGCCTACTTCAGCCGGGCATATTCCACGGTGAACATCGGCACCAATGCTGTCATGCCTGCCGTGAACTACTTTGCCCTTCCGCAGATGGCGCGACTGCACCATGCCAACGCCGACATTGCGGCAGCGGTATGCCGCGCAACGTCTTACCTGATCACGGTCTTGATGCCCGCCATGGTCATGATCGCCTTGCTCGCGCGCGAGATCATCCTGCTGCTCTACGGCCCGCAATGGCTGCCCAGCGTCGATGCGGTCCGATGGCTGTGCATCTCAGGTGCCATCACGGTCATCTTCGCCTTCGGCCCGCCGGCCCTCACCGGCATAGGCAAGCCCTACGTGGCAGGGCTGCCGCTGCTCGCATTGGTGCTGCTCAAAGTGGTTCTCGCCATGGTGATGTTCAACGGCACTCTGGTGAGTTTCGCTCAGGCCATGGTGGCCGCGCAGGTCTTGGCTTTACCGGTCTATCTCTGGATCATTCACCGGTTCCTGGGCATCACGTTGAGGCTATGGCTGCGCACCGTGCTGCCGGTGGCGGGAATCGCATTGGCGCTGGGGGCCGCCATGTGGCTCGTGAAGTTCGAACTGCCCGCGCTGCGCCCTTCGGTCACACTGTTGCTCATGGGCCTGATTGCGGCCCCGTTGTGGTTGGGCCTGATCTGGCTCACCCGAGTGCCGTTGAAGCAGGAACTCGAGTCGCTCCTGGCCACCTGGCGCCTACGCACCCGCTGAGTCATGCGGTCAGAGCGACTTCCTGCCGTGTGACGGCACCGGGACTCTCGCGTCGCGTCAGACCTTGATGGTCAAGTCACCCTGACCACGAGCCCGGACACGTATTGCCTCCCGGTACCGTGTTCGCACGTGAATGTGCAGCACGGCCATCAGCATGATCACCATGTAGGTGACTTCGTAATACGCCAGACTGACCGCTGAGCCACCGGCAAGGAACGCGAGTACACCCAGCATCAGCATGTCGGCCAGATCGCGGGCCCAGGTGAACGAAGGGCCCAACTGAGCGACCATCCGCTTGATGGCGAAGCGGTTCAGGAATGGCTGCACGAATATCAGCAAGTAGATCAGGAGCCCCAGGAACCCGAAATCGCCCATGATCTCGAAGAAAACGCTGTGTGCCGCGAGGGCCCGCATTTCGGGTATCGGCAGGTCGAGGAAGTCGAGCGGACTGGGCGCGGTCTTGAACATGTCCCAGACGTACTGCACCTGCACCGCACGAAAGCCCCCACCAAAGAAGGGGTGCTCCAGCGCGATGGCAGCACTGATCTTCCAGGCGATCACGCGTCCCATGAAGGAGTCGTCCTCGTCGGCCTCCTTGATCGTCTCCAGGCGATTGACCACCGAGTCGGGCACGAACTGCACCAGCAACAACCCCACCATCAGCACCAGAAGCAACGTGCGCCAGCGATAGCGCGTGGTGAAAATAAGGCCCATCGCCACGACGGCCAGCGTCAGGAAGCCACCGCGTGACCCACCGCCGATGATGGCGACGATGATCAGCACGAATGCCGCAAGAAAGCCAAACCGTATGAGGCGCTCCCGCGCGTACAGGAACAGGTAATAGACGATTGGCAGGATCATCGCCAGGGCCACTGACAGGTGGTTGCGGTCCTGGATCATGCTGCCGCGCGGGCCGAAGAGGTTGTGCGCGCCACCCGACACCACCGTCTTCAGGCCTTCGATCACGCCGTGAAGCCCCAGCCCGAGAACGATTGCCATCAGCATGGCGTGCATGTGCCACCGCTCATGCAGGAACATGGGCATGAGCAGACAGATCACCAGCCCCTTCACCAACAGGTCGAAGTACGCGTTGTTGACCGGGTTGCCTGGGTAGGCCGTGGCCCAGCTGATGGTGGCATGCAGCAGAAACGCCAGACACAGCAGCACCACCGGATTGAATTGATAGCGCGACCATTCGACGCGCCGTATCAGCACGAGCAGGATGGTCAGTGAGGCAAAGATGAAATTGATCCGCGCGTTGACCATGAAGCCGTACAGGAAGCCGGTAGGGATCAACGTCGATGTCCAGACCCACAACAGGTAGGCGTTGAATGGCCTGGCCAGTGCCACCGGCACCAGCACCAGCATCGCCAGTGCAAAGACGAGATCACGCATCGGGATGCCCCCTGCGCTTCGAATCGGTCACGGGCGCCTGATCGTCCTGCCGGTAGGCGAAGTAGCCAAGGTCGACCGACTCCGGTCGATCGGGGTTGATGCGGAAGACCCTCCAGCACAGGTAGGTGACACAGACCACGTCGAACATGAACAGCAGGGCTTCCATGTGCCTTCAACCTGCGTTGCGCGCGCCGTGCGCGGCCAGCACCGAGCGGAACAGGGCCAGTTGTCCCTTCGTGGTCTCGTCCCAGGAGAACTGCTCTGCATGGCGTCGCACCGCCTCGCGCGAAGGCAGGGCAGCCATCAGATGCCGGTGGGCCTGCGCCAGGCTGGCGGCGTCGCGCGCCTTCATGAGCACACCGGCGTCCGGCGTACTGACAACCTCTGGCGTGCCCCAGATGTTGGTGGCAATCACGGGCGTGCCACAGGCCATGGATTCCAGCAGCACATTGGCCCACCCCTCGCGGCTGCTGCAAAGGGTCAGCACGTCGGCCGCGCTGTACCACCACTTGAGTTCCGTCTGCGGGACCGCACCCACCCAATGCACGCGGTCTGCCACGCCCAGCCGATCGGCAAGGGCCTTCAAGCGCGGCAGTTCGACGCCGGCCCCGACCAGCAGCAGTCGCACTGTGGGCAGCAACGGCAGCGCTTCGATGGCGATGTGATGGCCCTTGCGCTCTATGAGGTGCCCCACCGACAGCATCAGCGACGCATCGACCGGCAGTCCAAGGCGGCGGCGCGCTTGCACCCGCGTCTCGGGCACGAATCGTTGGAGATCGACGCCATTGCGCAACGTGTGAAGCTTGCCGGGCGCTGCGCCCAGGCTGGCCAGCGTATCCATGAGCGCCTGGCACACACCGATCGAGGCCCCGGCACGGTCAGCAGTCTGCAAGATGCGGCGACGCGGACCGGCGTACTCCGGAATAAGGTTCAAGTCCGTGCCGCGCGCCGTGACCACGAAGGGCTTGCCCAGCCAACGCGCCAGATAACCCGCCGCCACCCCATCCGGGTAGTAGTAGTGGGCATCGATGAGATCGAAGTCGAAGCCATCACGCAGAAGGCGCCGCACGATGGGCAGCGCACCAAGCGCCATCGAAAGCGGGGCCATGTTCATGCCAACCCTGGGCACCAAGAGGTAGCGTGGATGGTGCACCGTCAGGCCGTTGCGCTCCTCATGGGCCGGCGTGGCGGCGAACTCGGCATACTCGCCGAAGCGCGGGTTGGCCGATGGGAACCAGGGCACGGGCGCGACCACGCGGGCCTGAACATCTCCACTGTCGACCACGTGCCGCAAGCGAGTCTCGACAAAGATCCCGTGGATCGGCCGAACACTGCTCGGAAACAGCGAAGAAAACAGCAATACGCGCAGGCGACTCATGCCCGCTCTCCGGCCGCCATGTAGCGGGCATGCGCCTGCAAGCAGATGCGCTCGAATACCTCGGCTGCGACGCGGTGGCCGAAATGGTCGTCCATGCATTGGCGGGCCTGTCGCGACATGCGCTCACGCAATGCCACATCATTAAGAAGGTCAAGCACACCCTGTGCGAAGGCCTCGGGGTCATCGCGCAGCAGGTAGTGCGCATCAGGCACCACGGAAAGGCCCTCGATTCCGACGGAGGTGGAAACCACCGGGCAACCCATTGCCATGGCCTCGAAGGCCTTGATGCGCGTGCCTCCACCCACTCGCAGTGGAATGACGAACACATGCGCCCCCTGTACATGAGGGCGCACATCGTCCACGAAACCGGTGAAGGACACACCGTCGCTGCGCTGCGCAAGCAGTGAGGCCGGCGGATTGCGACCCACCACCACAAAGCGCGCCTGCGGCATGCCACGCAGTACCCGAGGCCAGACTTCCCCCAGAAAGTGGGTGACGCCATCGATATTGGCCTCCCAGTCCATCGAGCCGGTGAACACCACCGTTGGCGGATGGGCTTCATCGATCGGTGGAGGCGGCGCCCAGCTGAAGAAATCCAGGTCGACACCGGTCGGAATATCGGCCACGTGGGCAAGGCCGGAATCACGGCGGAACATATCGGCATCGCGCATTGACACGGTGACCACCGCCGTGAAATTCTTCAGCACGGCCTGCTCGTAGCGACGCATCTTGCCGTGCTGGGAGGCCCATACAGCACGCATCAAGGGATTGCGTGCGGTTTTCGCATGTCGCTGGAAGATCTCCGCCTCGACGTTGTGTGTGAAGCAGATGCTGGCCATGTCGAGCGAGGCAGGCTTGAGCACAGCGGAGTGCACGAAATCGAACACCACAACGTCGAAGGCGTCCCTCGAGAGTTGTTGTTCGACAACGCGGCGTGCCTGAGGCACGTCGTCAGCCGACACATTGACCGGCAGCGGAGCAAGCAGGTCACGCGCGCGGCGCCAGCGCGCACGGGGCATGGGCGGTTCCCATGATTGGAAACGCACACACAGTTCATCCAGCTCAGCTGCCCATTGACCCGCCTGCGCGGGAGTGGCGGGACTCATCAGGGTGACGTCGAAAGCGCCGTGCCGCAGCCCACGCAGGATGTTGGTGGTGCGGATCTTGCCGCCAGCGTCGTTGGGGAACAGGAACACCGGCGAGACGAAGGCCATGCGCAGCTTGTTCACCAGCAGATGCCCTCGTAGTCCCCTTGGGCGGCCGCCTTGATGTCGGCATAGCCGGAGAGGTCGATGACGCGGCGACCTGCTGCGTGGGCAATGATGCTCTGGCGCGCCGCGGCATCGGCATGGCCAATGACGATGATCTGCGCATCGGCCAGCGCGGCCTCGGGCGTTTCCACCAGCAGCCGGTCCAGGTGCGGAATCTCGCGCTCCACGAATTCCTTGTTCTTGCCCAGCAGGCGGCTGATTTTCACGAAGTTGTCGTAGATCGCCATCTCGAACCCCTTGCCAAGCAGCCGCTCGGCCAGCACAACCAGGGGAGAATCGCGCATGTCGTCGGTGCCGGGCTTGAAGGCCAGGCCGAAAAGGGCCACCTTCTTTCGGCCTTCGCGCGCAATCATGGCGTAGGCACGGTCCACATGCGCCTCGTTGCTCTCGAGCAGACCGCCTATGGATGGGATCGGCACATCCATCTCACGCGCCAGCGTGAGAAAACCCTTGACTTCCTTGGGCAGGCAGGAACCGCCAAAGGCAAATCCCGGCCGCAGGTAGGCCGCCGAGATGTTGAGCTGCGTGTCCTGGCAGAAGATCTTCATCACCTCGCGACTGTCGAGGCCGCAAGCCTTGAGCACGGAGCCCGCCTCGTTGGCGAACACGATCTTGAGTGCGTGAAAGACGTTGCACAGGTATTTCACTGACTCGGCCACCGGGCAGGTGGTGCGAACAAACACACCTGGCAGGCCGGCGTACATCTGCTCCATCACCTCGTAGCCCTGAGCGTCGATGCTGCCCACCACGGTCTGTGGCGGCTGGTGGAAATCCTTCACCGAAGAGCCTTCCCGAAGGAACTCCGGATTGAATACCAGGGACAAGCGATCCCCCACCTTGCGCCCTGCTGCCGCCTCTAGGATCGGGGCAATGCGGCTTTCGGTGGTACCCGGCTGCACCGTGCTGCGCAGCACCACTGTGTGGTGTCCCGGCTTGTCGCGCAGCGCCTCACCGATGGAGCGCATGACCGCATCCACCGCGGTGAGATTGGGTGTGAAGTTGGCATTGGCCGGTGTGGCCACCGAGATCAGTGACACCTCGCTGCCCAGCACGGCAGTCCGCACATCGTCGGTCGCACGCAGTTTGCCTGCCCTGACTGCCGCCTGAATCAGTTCGCCGATGCCTTCTTCGACCACTGGGGACTGCCCGTCGTTGATCATCCGGACCTTCTGCGGGCTGATATCTACCCCGATGACCTCATGGCCGAGTTCAGGCAGGCAGGCACACGACACCGCTCCGACATAGCCCAATCCAAAAACCGAAATCTTCACGTTTCCTCCTGCGGACAATTGTTGATGTCTGGCCGTCACCTCAGGCGCTCGGCGCATGACCTTCGAACACCTTTTGCCACTGCCTGAGCATCAGGCTTCGTGCATAGAGTGCAGCAACCTTGGCGCGGCCTTTTTCGGCCCATTCGTTCCAGCGCGCGCGCTGCGCAAGCACGGCCTCCAGCGTGCGCTGGAAAGCGTCGTCGGCGGGGTCGCACAGCGTCTCCGGCGACACATCCCCCAGCACGTCGCCCACATCCCCCACGCGGGTAGCCACAGCCGGCATGCCCAGCGACAGCGCCTCAAGCAAGGCCAGGGGCAGTTGCTCGGTGTCGGACGACAGTGCGAACAGATCGAAGCGCTGCAGGTACGGCACCGGGTCCTTCTGGTAGCCCGCGAACACGACCTGCCCGACCACGCCGAGTTCCTTCGCCAGCGCCTCGAGTTCGCCACGCTGCGGTCCATCGCCGACAACGGTGAGGTGAAGGCAATGACGATGACTCGAGCGGGCCACCGCCCTGATCAATCGCGCGATGTTCTTCTCGGGCCGCAAGCCGGCCACTGTGCCGATGCGCACCTCGTGCGATGTGGTGCCGCGCCCGGCATCGGGGGGGATCAGATCGACCCCGTTGGGTACAAACACCACGCGACCGGGAGGTAGGCGCCAGATATCACAGGCAATACGCTCGAGGTTGCGGGACGCCACCAGCACCGGTACGCGGTTCCAACCCAGCAATGCACGGCGCATCCAGACCCGACGAGGCAACTGCGCCTCGGCCTCTTCGCGACCGAACCCGTCCTCGACATGAACGTGCGGCACCACGCGCGGCAGGTTGGCCGCAGCCCATTCGATAGCACCCCAGTTGTAGGTGAGCAGCAGGTCAGGACGGGTCTCGCGCAGGACCTCACGCAGACGTCCACGGTTGGCCAGCGCCGAGCCCTTGACCACGCTCAGCGGTAGCTTCTCCCAAGAAACATCGTCCGCCAGGCGTTCGCCGGCATCGAAGCAGTTGTCCATCGCTGCGATCACATGGTGGTACCGCCCCGCGAACGCATTGGCCAGTTGAACAAAGCGCGCCTGCGGCCCCCCCAACTTGAAAGTGGAGAAAGCGTGCAGGATCACGCGCGGCCTGTCGGCGGGGGAAGTCACTCGCCCACTCCGCGCACATGCACCGCCATCGCCTGGCGATGGAACTCGCCCGGATCGGCCACTGGCGCCCACGACAAGTCGCGCCGGGTATCGCTGCAATCGAAGTGTGCACGCAGGCCGCGCGAGCATATGTCGCGCCGGAACGGGCGCGGTACCGAACGCCCGGTCAGGCGCTTGATCAACCATTTGCCCATTTCGACCAGCCACAACCCGGTGGGCGAGGACGGCACGAAGCGCAGCGGACGTCCGACGGTGGACGCGAGCTCTCGCAGGTATTCCCGGGCGGTAGGACGCACGTCACCCACCAGGTTGTAAGCACGGCCAACCGCCGCTGGCGCCTCCACGGCCGACACGATGGCCGCCGCGCAATCGCTCACCAGCACCCAGGGCAAGGCATTGCCGCCACCGTTCCAGCCGATGCAATGCTGATCGTTGTTGAAGAAGCCCAGGCCACCGTGGAAAGGCGACGTGCCCGCCCCCACCACCAGTCCCGGGCGCAACAGCACGACCGGCAACCCGGTGCGCGCATGAAAAGCCATCAGCGCTTCGTCCGCCATGGCCTTGGCCCGGGCATAGTCGTTGCGTGTTTCGGGGCGCGGGTCGGGCGGCGTGGCGCCGGTGACGGTGGCACCGGAGTCACCCAGGTACAGACTAGCAATGGAGCCGACGTGTACCAGGCGCTGCACACCGCTGGCTTGACACGCCTCGGCCACCATCAACGCACTGTCCACCATCGCAGCCCTGATGGCCTCAAAGGTGGCACCCCCACCACCGTGCGCAAGATTGACCACAAAGGGTGCTCCTTGCAAAGCACGCTCCACATCGGCACGCGCCTTCACATCGCCGCGCACGACTTCGACTCCAGGTCGGCTGAAAACGGGCTGGAGGTTGACCACACCGCGCGCCATCACGCGTACACGGTACCCTTTGTCGAGCAACATGGCCACGGTGTGGGCCCCAATGAACCCAGTGCCACCAAGCACCGTCACCAGTGGCCCCTGTGGGGTTACCGCCGGCGCCAGCGCGGGGCGTGCAGGCAGGGGCTTGAAGGCTGCGGCCATGCGTTCGCACAGATCGACCAGCGCGGTGCCGAAGCTCAGGTCGATACGCGGCCGGCCGTCGCGTTCGATGTCCCGGTAGAAGGCCTCGATGCTGCCCTTCATGCCAAGATAGAAGGCATCCGAGCGGGGCCTGACACGAGCTGTGGCCAGCACGTAGTCACGAAGAACTGCGAACCCTTGGGATGCGACCTGGCGCGCCGTGCGGCGTGCAGACAGCCAGGCATCGACCGGCTCCATGTATGCGGTGCGTTCAAGGGTGTGGAACTGGTTGGCGAACATGTCGGCAACAGCCACGCCGTCGTCGCACACGACAGTCATGCGGCAGACCGTGAACTCGGCACCCACGTGAAAGCGCATATGCGCCGGCATGCGCTGACCCAGAAACGACACCTGACAGGCGGTGTGCAGGCCCACACCGGGCGAAATTTCAACCGGGGTTTCGGCGAGCACGGCAGCCTCTCCGATGGGGCCGGTCAGGTCAAGGAGTTGCGACAATGGGTGCACAGCCTGCTCCAGCAGGATGTTGACGGGCTTGCGGAACATCCAGTGCCCGAACTGGCGTGCTGCCAACTGGCGCAGTGGCACCTCGTACGTGTAGTCGACATACCGCGGTTTGCCCAACCGCCCCGATTCGATCGCCTTCTTGAGTTGCAGATAGGCAGGGTTGAACACCAGGTTCTGGTTGACGCCCACCACCGCACCGGTGCGCAGGGCGGCCTGCGTCAGACGCTCGCACTCGGCGGTGCTCACGCCCACGGGCTTTTCGAGCAGGACCGCCTTGCCCGCTTCGATGATGGGCATCGCAGAGGTCAGGTGGTGATCGGGTGGAGTGAGCACATGGAAGACGTCGGCACCGCTTGCCACTGCCTCGTCAAGCGTTCGGTACACCGACTCGATGGCGAATTCCCTGGCAAGTCCCTGGGCCACGGTCGGGTTGACGTCGAAAACACCTGCGAGCTCCACGATACCCAACTCACGCAGTGCTGCAGCGTGCGTCCTGGCAATGTTTCCCGCGCCGATCAGCACGGCTTTCTTCTTTCTCACGGACATCCTCTTGAAGTCATTTGGGATCAGCTGACGACGGAACCGCTCTCGCCCTGACGCAGAAAGGCATCGAACATGACCAGCATCCACAACGGCGTGGCATGGTCGCTCAGGCCGCTCTGGTGTTCGGCCACCAGCTTGTGCAACTGCTCGGTACGAAACCATCCGGTGGACAAGAGACGCTCTCCCAGCACGGACTCGCGCACGCGCGATGCCAGCGGCCCACGCAACCAGCTCGCCAGCGGCACGGAAAATCCCATCTTGGGCCGGTACAGCACATCGTGTGGCAGCAGCGGCTCCATCGCTCGCTTGAGCAGCGCCTTGCCCTCGCCTCCATCGATCTTGTGGTGGGTCGGCAGCGTAGCCAGCCACTCGACCAACTCGTGGTCCATCAGCGGCTCGCGCACTTCAAGCGAATGCGCCATGCTGGCGCGATCGACCTTGGTGTTGATGTCACCGATCAGCCAGGTCTTGTAGTCGATGTACTGGATCAGGGCGAGCGGATCGTCGGCGTGGGCCTGCCTGGCGTGCTGCTCGAACACCTCCAGCGAGCTGTAGCCTGCGAGCTGCTTCTTGAAGCTGTCCGAATACAGCGCGTTGCGCTGGTCGGTCCGCAGGTGCGACATGCTGTGGTGATAGGCCTGCACCGCGTCCATGGCCAGCGCCTGGAAGGTGGTCTTGGCGCGCAACGGCCGTGGCGCCCAGTCGGCCTTGGGGTAGAGGCGACCGAGCGGCCCGAACACCGCGCGTCGAAGCCCCAGCGGAAGGCGGCTGCGCAAGCCCTCCTCGCCCAGGTGCATGCGATAGCGGCGATAGCCGCCAAAGCTCTCATCGCCGCCATCACCGGACAAAGCCACGGTGACGTGCTTGCGCGCCATCTCGCACACACGGTACGTGGGCAAGGCCGAGCTGTCGGCGAAGGGTTCGTCGTACAGCCAGGCCAGACGATCGATCAAACCGAAATCGTCGGTGCCCACGATCTCCAGGCGGTGATCGGTGCGGTAGCGGTCGGCGACCTGCTGCGCGAAGGCCGACTCGTTGAACTTCGGGTCGTCGAAACCAATGGCGCAGGTGTGAACGGGTGCGCCCGACACGCCCGCCATGGTGGCCACCACGGCGCTCGAATCGACGCCCCCCGAGAGGAAAGCGCCCAACGGCACGTCCGCAATCATGCGCAGTTCGACCGACTCGCGCAGCCGGTCGCGCAGTTCGGCCCGTGCGTCGGCGGCGCTGATGGGGTTGTCGTTGGTGAAGCGCACGTCCCAGTACGAGACCGGCTCGGGTCGCCCTGCGGCGCCGCGCCGCAGCGTGAGCGTGTGCGCCGCCGGCAGTTTGAGGACACCCTGGTAGATGCAGCGCGGATCGGCCACGTAGCCCAGGCAGAAGTAATCTTCCACGGCCAGCGGGTCGATGCGACGCTGGAATGCGGGGTGCGAGGTGATGACCTTGAGTTCGGAGCCGAACACAAAGCTGCCGTCGGGGAGCCAGGCGTAGTGCATGGGCTTGACGCCCATGCGATCACGCGCGAGGAAGAGCGTCTGGCGATGCCGGTCCCAGATGGCAAAGGCGAACATGCCGCGCAGCCGCTGAACGCAGGCCGGCCCCCAGGCCTGCCAGGCATGCACGATGACCTCGGTGTCGCTGCGGGTGCGGAAGCGATAGCCAAGCGCCTGCAGCTCTGGCATGAGCTGACGGTAGTTGTAGATTTCGCCGTTGAAGACGATGGCGACGCTGCCGTCTTCATTGAACTGCGGCTGCTCACCGGTGGACAGATCGATCACCGACAAGCGACGGTGGCCGAATGCCAGACCGGGCTCCAGATGCAACCCGTCGCTGTCGGGGCCGCGATGGGATTGCACGTCGTTGATGCGCCTCATCAGCGCAGGATCGAACGGGCGCAGACCCTGGGGATCGAACAGACCGGCGATACCGCACATGGTCAGCATTCCCCCCGGGACGTCTGGACTGCGGTGGCACACAACTCAACCATGGACCAGCACCTCCCGTGCTTGCGCAGCCGGTACACAGCGCGCCAGGTCGGCATCGATGGTGGCGAGATGCGCGTCCCAGCCGAAGTGCTCGACGACAAAATCGCGTGCCCGCACACCTTGCTGTCGGCGCCTGGTGTCGTCGCTCAGCCACCCACCAACCACCCGGACGAACGCATCGGCGGTATCGGCGCGCTGCAGGCCTTCGTCCGCTTGCGCTCCAATGGCATCGGCACAGGACGGCACGGTGACAACAGGCTGACCCATGGCCATGGCCTCGAGGATCTTGTTCTGCAGGCCGCGCGCCACACGCAACGGGGCCACGACAGCCGCTGCGTGCTGCAGGTATGGCCGCACATCGGGCACGGTGCCGGTGACCGTCACCCCCTCGCGCGCCAGCGCCAGAACCGCGGGTGTGGGGTTTCGGCCCACGATCCAGAAACGCGCATCAGGAAAGCGCTGGCGGATCGCTGGCAGCATGTCATCCACGAACCAGCGCACGCCATCCACGTTGGGCCAATAGTCCATCGCGCCGGTGAACACGATCGCACGTTCCCTCTCTGCGAACGGCGAAGCCAACGCTGGGTCGGGTTGAAAGAACTCGGCGTTGACACCGTTGCCCATGGCCTGGACACGTCCACGGCACGCCGGCGCCAGCCGAAGAAACAGATCCGCTTCCTGCGGGGTGACGAAGTAGGCTCGCTGCGCGCGCATCGCCGTGTCGCGCTCATGGGCCAGCAGCAGCCGCCCCTCTCGCCGGTACACGGCCGACATCGGCCAGTGGTGCGCGCTGGCGTACTGCGTCCACTTCACGGAGTCGGCGTCAACGATGTCGACCAGCATGGGCACGTCGGGCAGCAGCCCGGCCGCGAACGGCGACATGGTGGACGAAAACACCACGCTGGCCTGCAGCGGGTGCTGGCGGGCCACCTGGTGCACCCATTCGCGCAGGCCCGCATGGCGATAGAAACCCAGCGACAGCGCCTCGCCGCGCAGGAACCCCTGCAGGCTCGCGAGCTTGCGCCAGCGCGGAACGATACGGGCCACGAACAGGTCGGGACACAGTGCGCGCAGGGCTTCCAGGTGTTGCTCGTCCGCCGGGTCGTCGATGAAAGTGCCCAGGAACACGCGGTGGCGCTTCTGCAGGTGGCGCAGCAGGTGGTACGAGCGCACCTTGTCACCCTTGTCGGGCGGGTACGGCATGCGGTGCACCAGGTACAGCAGGTTTCCCATGTTCCTGCCTTCAGCCCAGGTTGCGCACGATGTGGGGGCCGAGCCAGTTGGCCACCGGCAGCGGCAGGCGCCGCCAGGCCTCGATCATCAAGCGGTACTTGGGATTGGCCGGATTGTTCTGCGGGATCGAATCGCGCGTCAGCAGGCGGTATTCATAGTGCAGCGGCGTGGGCTCGAAACCCCAGTTCTTCTTGAAGGCATAAGGCCCTGTGCCCACCTTGCTGCGGCCGTAATCGAACACGCGCAGCCCGCGCGCGCAAGCGCGGCGCATCAGCTCCCAGTACTTGAAGTCGTTCGCCGCCAGCTCGCGGGCGGCGAAGTCGTCGCCCGCGTAGTACGGCAGGACCTCATCGCGGAAATAGAAGCTGACCACGCTGGACAACGGCCTGCCATCGGCGCTGCGCACCGTGAGCACCTCGCAGTCATCGCCGAACACCTGCCGCAGCGCCTGGAAATAACGGCGCGAGAGCGCCGGTGTGCCGTGACGGTGCACGTTGTCCGCATACAAGGCGAAGAAGGTGTCCACGTCGGGGTCGACCGTGGCCAGGAGGCCGTTCTTGATGCCCTTGCGCACCATGGCCCGCTGTTTGCGCGGAATGGCCAGCATGTTGGCTTCTTCCGTGGGCTCGATGGGCTTTCGGAAGGTGACGTACAAGTCCTGGGCCGGCCACTCGGGGTGGCGGCGTGCGGTGTTGCGCAGCTCCAGGTGCTCGACGCCAAGGCTTCGCGCCAGTTGCTCGGCGTGCGTGACAAGCGCTGCCTCTGCCGCCTCATCGAGCGCCGCCACGCCGCCGTAGGCCGCAAAGGGCAGGCTCGACAACGACCGGCCGAACAGGCGGCTGTGCACATGCGCCAGCGGCAACACACCGCGGATCTCGTCGCCCGTGCTGGCCAGCAGGAAATGGGTGTCGTGCCGGAACACCTCGCGCAGGATGCGCTCCCAGCCCGCCCGATGAAAGAACGTGGCCGACGGGCACGCCGCAACAAAGGCATCCCAGCGCGCCACCGCTGCCGCATCGCTGCCGTCGAGGCGCTGGATGCGAAGCGCCCCGGCCTCAGGCAAGGGCCACCTCGCCATGGGGCGCGGCCAGTGCGCGCTCGCCCAGGAAGATCCGGTCCATGCGATCCCAGCGCAGGTCGTCGAGCAACCGGCACAGCTTGGCCTCGTTGCGCTGCAGGTTCACGTAGTGACGGAAACGCGTCTTGAGGTCGATGCCCGCCACGCGCGGCTGATCGGGGTCGATCTCCCAGGGGTGGAAATAGAAGATCGCCGACTCGCCATCGCGCTGGTTCACGCTTTGCAGCATCCAGCGCGAAAGCGCATACGGAAACAGGCGGAAATAACCACCGCCGCTGGAGGGCAGGTTGCGGTTGAACACACGCAGGGTGGTCGGCGGCACCTCCAGCAGACCGGCACGCGGGCGGTAGGCGAAACGCGGGGCGCCGGGCATGCCGTAGTGGTCGTGCTGCACCGGGTAAATGCTCGAGCTGTAGCGGTAGCCGGCTTGCTCGAGCACGTCCAGCGCCCAGAGGTTGCTCGCGCCGATCGAAAAACTGGGCGCCCGGTAACCCAGCACCTGCACGCCCGAGAGATCCTCCAGCATCGCCTTGGCGCGGGTCACGTCGTCGCGAAACGCCGCTTCGTCAAGGTCGGTGACGCGCTGGTGCCCATAGCCGTGGCTGGCGAGTTCGTGTCCCTGCGCCACGATGCGACGCACCAGCGCCGGATAGCGCTCGGCGATCCAGCCGAGCGTGAAGAACGTGGCGTGGATGCCGCGCTCGGCCAACAGGGCGAGAATGCGATCGACGTTGCGCTCCACACGGCATTCACAGCGATCCCACTCGCTGCGCGCGATGTAGGGCGCCATGGCGGAAACCTGGAAGTAGTCTTCGACGTCGATGGTGAGGGCATTGACCGCCCGGTTCGGCATCAGCATGGCGTCCTCTCCTGCAATTCCATGAAGCCGGCTTGAGTGCGGCTCAGCCTGTGGTTCCGTTGCTGTTGTTGCGCGGCTTGCGGTTGGCGGCCACGATCTTGCGCAACGCGCTCAGGATCTCCAGGCTCACGCGTTCCTGGCGCAGCACACTGCGCTCGATGCGCAACAGACGTGCGCTGAGCTGTTCGGCACTCACTTGCGTGAGGTGCTCGTTCATGGTTTCGACCACCGCCGGATCGAGCTCGATATCGAGCGGATCGAGTTCGTCGGTGAGCGTGGGAAGGCGATCCGGCGTCGGCGCCACCGCGAGATGCCCCCAGCGCTGGGGATCGGCGGGCGCGCGGGCCGGCGCCGGGGCGTTCTCGGCCTTGAACTCGGCCACCACCTCCCGAAACGCCTCCAGCGTCAGGTGCGTCTGCTCGGCCAGGAAGCCCTGGAGCAGCAGGCGGTCCATCAGCAGGTTGATGCGGCGTGGAATGCCACCCGACTCCTCATGCAGCAGGGTGAAGATGCCGGGGTCGAAGGTCGGGCTGTCGGTGGAACCGGCGCACTTGAGGCGGTGCTCCACATAGGCCCTGGTGTCCTCTTCGTCCAGCGGGCCCAGGTGGCAGCGTGCGGTGACGCGCTGGCGCAGCTGCAGCATGCGCGGGCCTTGCAGGATGTCGCGGAACTCCGGCTGGCCGATCAGAAACGTCTGCAGCAGTGCCTGATCGCCAAACTGGAAGTTGGACAGCATGCGCAACTCTTCCACCGCCTGCGGCTGCAGGTTTTGCGCTTCGTCAACGATGAGGAGACATCGCTTGCCCTGCGACACCTGCGTGATGAAGTAGGCCTCCAGCGCCATGAGCAGATCGGCCTTGCCGTGGCTCTTGACCGTCACACCAAAGGCGGCACAGACAAGCTTGAGCGCGTCCTCGGCGCCCAGCTGCGTGCTCACGAGCTGCGCCGCCACCACCGTGCCGTTCTCCAGGCTGTCGAGTAGGTCGCGCACGATGGTGGTCTTGCCGGCACCGACTTCGCCGGTGATGACAATGAATCCCTCCCCGCGCATGACACCGTACACGAGGTAGGAACGCGCGCGTCGATGCGGTTTACCGCTGAAGTAAAAGCGCGGATCGGGGTTGAGCTGGAACGGCTTGCTGCTCAGGCCGTAGAAGGCTTCGTACATGGGTCAGAACCGGTGGACCAAGGCTGCCTGCAATGCCGTTTCCCTGTAGGACGATGAACCATCGAAAGTAGCGTGACGCACCTGCAGCGAGCCGGTTGTGCGTTGCGCCAGGCGCGCGGTCAGACCCAGTGAGATGGCGTGTTGGCGACTGGTGAGGCTCGTGGACACGCCTTCGGTGTTGAGACGTTGATAGACCGCGCTCAGGCTCAAACGGGGCGAAAGCCGATGCGCATAACTTGCTGTCCAGCCGGTCTGGACGATGTCGTCGCTGAGGTCGAAGTCATCGCCGAGCGACAGCGCAGGATCGAGTTGGCGAGCCGTGTTCCTGTTGAAGGACAGAACCAGCACGCCCCGCTGTCCGAGCACCGTGGCACTCAGCGACTGATTGCGTTGAACGGATGCGGACGAAGTGAGGTAGCCGGGAATGACAGTCAGGTCAGCCGGGAGTCCGAGGCGGGTCAACTCCGCCTGCACCAACTGGGCGCGGCGTACCGGGTCAGTCTCCAGGCCCTGATAGAGGGAATCGAGGAACCCGCTCAAGCCACCCACGTCATCCCCCAGACCCAACTGAGAGGTGAAGACATCGCGCGAATCGGCATACCGCAACAGAACGCGCCGCACCCGGTACTCGGCAGTCACGTTGTGCCCACGTCCGAAGTAGCGGTTGCTGCGAGCAACGGAAACTCTGGCGAGTTCGACCGGCCGCCAGTCGAACCCGACCGTGGTGGCGCTGTAGGACTCTCGCTGGGTGGTCAGCAGATCGTTGGATTCCCGTCCCGCCTGACCAAACACCTGAAGCGTGGGCGAAACCGCATATCGCAGCAGTGCGCTGATGGAGTCGAGGCGCGACTGCCGCCCGAGAGAGTACTCCACCTCGTTGCTCGAGGCTGCCAGTTCCCACCCCAGACGCCCGAGGCTTTCGTTGCTGGCGAGGAGTGCGCTCCAACCGCGTTCGTCGAGGTCAGAACGCGCATCGGTGTCGGTGCGCGCCGAAGTCTGCGTGTAACGGAGCTCGTAGTCGTAGGCGTTGTCCCAGGTTCCCCGCAGGAAGGGTGACACGCGAAAGCGGCGCGTCTCGGCCTGGTTGGCCGGGTTCAGGGAATCGATCGGCTGCACGCCAAACGCGGAGATCCGCTCGTCTCCAATGGCACCCTCGAACTCGACGAAGGCGGTGCTGTCCCAGGCGTCCAGCAGCAATTGCGTATCCAGCGTCTGTTCGCGACCGTCATCACCCAAGCCACGCGCGTAGTACACGCCACTGAGGCTGTAGTCGATGCTCCCCTTCAGGCGGGGCAGATTCAGCACCGATTGCAGGCCCGCGCCGCCCCGGATGATCCATTCACTCTGGCGATTGGTCTCGCTCAACAGAAAGTTGTCCGAGTGGGTACCGCTGATGAACACCCTCGGTTCGAACCACAACCGGGGAGGGGGCACCGCCGGCGCAGTGGCTTCCGGCTCCAGCGAGACAGAGGCGGCAGGAGAGGGAAGTCCTTGCGCAGAGACACCGGCCGATGCACCGACAAGCACGGCCAGCGCGGCAGCCAGCGGTGTCAGGGGTTGTATTTGCATTCGGGCGAACTTCAAGTTGGTCTCCCTGTGCCCTCAAGCCCCGGCGACGGCGGCAGACCGGCTCACGTCATGACCGTATCCGTAGCCGTAGCCATACGCAGACTCGTCGTCCTTGCGAACCTGGTTGAGCACCATCAGCTTGACAGGACAGGCTTCAATGGTTTCAAGAGCCTGACGAACCTGCGCGCGTTGGGTATGCCCCGCCTGGACGACGATCAGGATCTGTCCCATGTGGCTCGCAAGCACCCGCGACTCCGTCGTCATGAGCAGCGGCGGCGAGTCGAAAATGATGATGCGCTCAGGGTAGCGGCGCCCCATTTCTTCCACCAGTGCGCTCATGGCGTCGCTGGCGAGCAGTTCCGTGGCACGAGCGTGCGGTGTACCGCTGGGCAGCAGCGAGAGCTTTTCGATGTTCGTGCGCAATAGGGCTTGCGGCATGTCGATCTCTTCACCCAGCAGCAGGTCCATCAGGCCAGGGCCCGAAGGCAACCCGAGCGTCTTCATCACCGAAGGGCGCGACACATCGGCATCGACCAACAGGACCGTGTGGTCGAGCTCCATGGCGATACTCATGGCCAGGTTGATCGCGCTGAAGGTCTTCCCTTCTCCTGGCAAGGCACTGGTCACCATGATGCGGTTGCCGTTTCGCACTGGCGCGGCCCCCTTGCCTGCGGCGTTGGCCAACAGTGGTCGCTTGATTACCCGGAACTGGTCCGCCGTCGGCGTGCGCTGCAGTTGTGGCGTGATGATGCCCCTGGCAGCAAGTGCTTCAAGGTCGAGCAGAACCCGCCGCGAAGACGCTTGCACCGTTCCGGGCGCGGCGTCCACGTCTTTCCCGGGCCAGCCTGCGCCTTCGGATCTGCGCGAGGGAAACGGCGACGGGGCTGGTAGCGGCGGCACATCTGCACCAGCATTGCGTAGTTGCTCCAGACGCTGCGCGGCCTTTTCGATGAGACTGGACATGCGGCGAATCCCGTTCAGGCAGCAGATTGATGGATGGACAGCGCCACCATGCCGGCAGCCAGCAGGAGCACCAGTGCCAGCACAGACACCACGACGTGCAGGATGCTGCGCCCCTCGCTATGGCGAACCTGTTCGTTACGAACAAGCGTCACGATACCCAGCAATGGGAGATCGACATCGGCTCGCAGACTGGCAGCGTTGAAGTAGACCGGCCGCAAGTTGCTCAACAGCAATGTCGCGCCGAGCCCGGCCGCCAGGGCCAACAACAGCACACCGGGCATCAGCAGCACGCGATTGGGAGCGACGGGTCGCCGCGAAACCTGCGGGGGCTCGACAACGCGGAATTGCGACAGACGAGGGTCGCTCTGCAATTCGTTGCTCAGTGCGACCGTCTCCCGACGGGCAACAAGATCCTCATAGTTCTTGCGATGCACGTCATAGTCGCGGTTGAGCTGCGCCAGCTCAGCCTCGATGGCAGGCGCCGCCTTCGCTTGCTCGCGAATGCGGGAGGCTCGCGCCTCATACTCGCCCAAGCGGGCGCGCAGCGATGCCACCTGCACCTCGGCTGCAGCCAATGTGCGCGACATCTCGGTCACGGTCGGATTGGCCTCGACGGATCCGCGCGTGGAGCCCGTCGCCTGAGCCTGGCGCCGAAGCTCCTCGATCTGTCGGACCTTCTGTTGCTCCAGTTCGGCAATCAGGCGGCGGGTGTTTTCCACGTCCGGGTGCCGCTCTGTGTATCGCTGCAGCAGCGTATCCAGGTTGCGCTTTTGGGCGTCGAGCCGGGCATCGAGCTCCGGCGTGGCAAACCCCCCCGTGTTTTGTGCCGCGGCGCGGGCCGTGGCACGTGCCTGTTCCAGTTGCACGCGCGCCGCCTCGCGAGCGCTTTCGGCCTCACGAAGCTCCAGCCGCGCCTGGCTCACCTGGGTGGTGATCTCGGCAATGCGCGCGGCCATGTCGATGTTGCCCTGCGTCTGCATGTCGATGTGTCGCAGACGAAAGTTCTTCAGGCGGGTTTCCGCTTCGCCCAACTTGGCTTCGTAGTTCCGGATCTGCTCCTCGATGAACTCGCGCGCGTTTTGCGAGTCGGTATTCGACACGCCCTCCCGCGAGGCAATGAACGCCTTGACAAGTGCGTCCACCACCTGGAGTGCAAACTGAGGGCTCTCGTCGCGCACCGAAATGCGATAGAGGTTGTCGCGCCCGGTGGCGCGAAGCTGGATGTTCTGCATCACACGCGCCGTCAGCGCATCCCGCTCCGCCTTGGTGCCCCTGGGCAGACCGAGGTCGGTGGCCTCGACGATCTTGTCGATCGTGGGGCGGCTGATGAGGGTACGCCCCAGCATCGCCACCTGCTGCTCCACATCGGGCTGGATGGTGAGCCCGGCCATCAGCGGCCGCAGAATGGACTGGGTATCCACGTAGACCTGGGCACTCGCCTCGAAACGGTCGGGAATGAACATGACCCCGGTGGCGGCGAGCGCCGCCACCAGCCAGGCCGTGATCACGCCGGCGCGGCGATACAACCACATGCCCCGCAATGCGTTGCCGAGTTGTTGAATGAAGTCGTGCATGCGCTAACCGTTCCGGGAAAAGCAAGACGCCGTCGCGGCGGCGGCCGTTCGGGTTGTGATGCTCAGAACCAGCCCTGAGGGATGATCAGCACGTCACCGGGCAGCATCTCGACGTTGGCAGAGATGTCACCACGCTTGACCAGGTCGTCCAGCCGCACGCTGTAGCGCTTGTTGCCTTCCGCGGCGCGGACGATCGTGGCCTTGTTGCCGTTGGCAAACTCGGTCAGACCGCCTGACGCGATGAGCACGTCCATCACGGTCATCTTGTGACGGAACGGCAGCGCCTGGGGCTTGGCGGCCTCGCCCACCACGCGCACCTGCTCACCGTGAGAGCCCACGAAGTTGGTGACGATGACCGTGACCACGGGGTCGCGCACGAACCTGCCCAGCGCCTTTTCCACGTCGCGCGCGATCTGCTGGGAAGTCTTTCCTTGCGCCACCAGTTCATCGACCAGGGGCGCCGACACCTTGCCGTCGGGGCGCACCGGCACCACGGCGGACAGTTCCGGGTTGCGCCAGACGTTGATGGACAGGGTGTCACCCGGGCCGACGAGGTAGTTGTAGTTGTCGGAGGAGGCCTGCAGGGGGGCCGGCGGGTAACTTCCCCCGGACGATGCGCATCCGGCCATCACGACCAGGACGGCGACAGCACAGATCCAACCCGGCACACGCGAACCAACGAACGTATGTTTTTGCATGCTAGTGACCTCCAACCAGGGGGCAAATGTTAATAAAAGTTAACAGCTTGACGACTATACCCGAAGGTATTCGCGTCAACCATGTCAACTCCGGGCCAGGCATCGCCCATCGAGGGGACGGCATGCATTACTGCACAGAGTTGCGGCCTCGTCGATGACCCGATGCCGCGAGGCGTGGACACGCGCCCCGGCATACCTCCCCGGGTTACCAGCGCCAGCGCCCGAATAGAATTCGCGTTTCCCCTCAACCACCCTCCGCCATGTCCCTCTTTTCCAACGTCGAAATGGCCCCGCGCGACCCGATCCTGGGTCTGAACGAGCAGTTCGCAGCCGACACCAACCCGAGCAAGGTCAACCTGGGCGTGGGCGTGTACTTCGACGAGAACGGCAAGCTGCCCCTGCTGCAGTGCGTGCAGGCCGCCGAGAAGGCCATGATGGACAAGCCCACGGCGCGCGGCTACCTGCCGATCGACGGCATTGCCGCCTACGACAACGCCGTCAAAGGCCTGGTGTTCGGTGCCGACAGCGAGCCGGTGAAGAGCGCTCGCGTGGCCACGGTGCAGGCCCTGGGCGGCACGGGCGGCCTCAAGATCGGTGCCGATTTCCTCAAGCGCCTGACCCCGGGCGCCAAGGTGCTGATCAGCGACCCGAGCTGGGAGAACCACCGCGCCCTGTTCACCAACGCGGGCTTCCAGGTCGACACCTACGCCTACTACGACGCCGCCAAACGCGGCGTGAACTTCGACGGCATGCTGGCCAGCCTGCGCGCCGCCGAGCCGGGCACGGTCGTCGTGCTGCACGCCTGCTGCCACAACCCCACCGGCTACGACATCACACCCGCCCAATGGGACCAGGTGGTTGCGGTGGTCAAGGAGCGCCAGCTCACCGCCTTCCTCGACATGGCCTACCAGGGCTTCGGCCACGGCATCGCCGAGGACGGCGCCGTGATCGCCAAGTTCGTGGCCGCCGGCCTGCTGTTCCTGGTGTCCACCTCGTTTTCCAAGAGCTTCAGCCTGTACGGCGAGCGCGTGGGCGCGCTGTCGGTGCTGTGCGCCGACAAGGCCGAGGCCGATCGCGTGCTCTCGCAGCTCAAGATCATGATCCGCACCAACTACTCCAACCCGCCCATCCACGGCGGTGCGGTGGTCGCGGCCGTGCTGAACAACCCTGAACTGCGCGCCCAGTGGGAAAAGGAACTGGGCGACATGCGCGTGCGCATCAAGGCGATGCGCCAGAAGCTGGTGGACGGCCTCAAGGCCGCCGGTGTGAAGCAGGACATGGGCTTCATCACCAGCCAGATCGGCATGTTCAGCTACTCCGGCCTCACCAAGGACCAGATGGTGCGCCTGCGCAACGAGTTCGGCGTCTACGGCACCGACACGGGCCGCATGTGTGTGGCCGCGCTCAACGGCAAGAACATCGATTACGTGTGCAAGTCGATCGCGGCCGTGCTCTGATCGCGCCTCGCGCTGCCGCATCCAGCCACCCGCGGGTGGCTTTTTTCATCCCCACACCACCGACCGCATCGAGATCGACGCCGCCTGAAAGCCCTCGTTGAAGAAGCGCACCGGCTCGCCGGGCTCGGCCGCTCCCGCGGCGTAGAGCAGCGGCAGGTAGTGCTCCCAGCTCGGGTGCGACAACCTGGCTGCATCGCCCACCGCGCGAAAATCCGCCAGCGCATCGGCGTCACCGCGTGCAACCGCCCCGGCGATGTGGGTGTCGAAATCCACCGCCCAGTCGTAGGCCTGGTCGTCGCCCACCTGGCGCTGCATGGCGCGCAGGTTGTGCACGATGTTGCCGCTGGCCACGACCAGCACACCCTTGGAGCGCCAGGCGCGCAACTGGCGGCCGATGGCCAGGTGCTCCTGGGGTGTCCGGGCGTAGTCCATGCTGAGCTGCAACACCGGCAGGTCGGCGTCGGGAAACATCGGCTTGAGCACCGACCAGCTGCCGTGGTCCAGGCCCCATTCGCCTTCGTCGAGCCCGAGCGCAGCGCCGTCGGGCTGGTGCACCGCAGCCGCCAGCTCGCGCGCCAGATCGGGCGCTCCCGGTGCGGGGTATCGCTGATCGAACAGCGCCTGCGGAAAGCCGCCGAAATCGTGGATGGTGCGCGGTTGTGCCATGGCGGTGAGCCACCAGCCCTCGGTGAGCCAATGGGCCGAGACGCACAGGATGGCGCGGATCGGCAGGCCACGCGCGCGCAGATCGGCGCCCAGTTGCTGCCAGCTGCGGCGCCAGCGGTTGTCCTCGATGGCGTTCATGGGGCTGCCGTGCCCGACAAACAGCACGGGCAGGCGATCGGTGGTGTTCATGGGTGGAATTGTCCTCCCTGGGCGTTCACCAAGGCGACAGATAAGGGCATTTACTGCGTGTTCTCCCGCACTTGCAGGGCGGGCCTTCCTGCTACATTGCACCGCAACATAACGGACTTGCCCCATGCTTTACCAGTTCTACGAAACGCAGCGGTCCATGATGGAGCCCTTCGCTGACCTCGCCGAAGTGGCTTCTCGCATGTTCAGCAACCCGGCGCTGCCGTTCGCGCAGTTGCCGATGGCGCAGCGCATCTCGGCCACCTACGACCTGATGCACCGGCTGGGCAAGGACTACGAAAAGCCCGAGTTCGGCATCCGCACGGTCGACATCGACGGCGTCAACATCGCCATCCACGAACGGGTCGAGATCGACAAGCCTTTCTGCGAATTGCGCCGCTTCAAGCGCTTCACCGACGACCCGGCCACGCTCACCAAGCTCAAGGGCCAGCCGGTCGTGCTGGTGGTGGCGCCGCTCTCCGGTCACTACGCCACGCTGCTGCGCGACACGGTGCGCACCCTGCTCAAGGACCACAAGGTCTACATCACCGACTGGAAGAACGCGCGCCTGGTGCCGCTGTCCGAAGGCGAGTTCCACCTCGACGACTACGTCAACTACGTGCAGGGCTTCATCCGCCACCTGCAGGGCATCTACGGCAACTGCCACGTGATGAGCGTGTGCCAGCCCACGGTGCCGGCGCTTGCCGCCGTCTCGCTCATGGCGAGCCGGGGCGAGTTGCAGCCGCTGTCCATGACCATGATGGGCGGCCCGATCGACGCCCGCAAGTCGCCCACCGCGGTGAACAACCTGGCCATGCAGCGCAGCTTCGAGTGGTTCGAGAACAACGTCATCTACCGCGTGCCCGACAAGTTTCCGGGCGCCGGCCGTCGCGTCTACCCGGGCTTCCTGCAGCACAGCGGCTTCGTGGCCATGAACCCCGACCGCCATGCGTCCAGCCACTACGACTACTTCCAGGACCTGGTCAAGGGCGACAACGAGAGCGCCGAGGCGCACCGCAAGTTCTACGACGAGTACAACGCCGTGCTCGACATGGACGCGGACTACTACCTCGAGACCATCCGCACCGTGTTCCAGGAGTTCCACCTCGTGCAGGGCACCTGGGACGTGAAGAGCGAACTCGGCAAGATCGAGCGCGTGCGCCCGCAGGACATCCGCAACGTCGGCCTGCTCACCGTCGAGGGCGAACTCGACGACATCTCGGGTGCCGGGCAGACCGCCGCGGCGCACGACCTGTGCACCGGCGTGCCGAAGTCGCACCGCATGCACTACGAGGCCAAGGGCGCCGGCCACTACGGCATCTTCAGCGGCCGCCGCTGGCGCGAGATGGTCTATCCCGTGGTCAAATCCTTCATCGCTGCGCACGAACAGCGCGGCGCTGCCGCGCCGGCGAAAAAGCCCGCCGCCACGCGCCGCCGCACCACCGCCAAGGCCTGACGCCCGCCCCGGGCGCGGGCGCCCCGCCCCGCATGAACGACCTCGCCCGCCGCATCGACGCGGCCCTGCCGCAGACGCAGTGCCAGCGCTGCGGCTACCCCGACTGCGCGCAGTACGCCCAGGCCATCGCCGACGGCGCGGCCGACATCAACCAATGCCCGCCGGGCGGCGCCGAAGGCGTGCAGCGCCTGGCCGCGCTCACGGGCCGGCCCGCCCTGCCCTTGAGCCCCACGCATGGCATCGAGGGGCCGGTCACGGTCGCGGTCATCGACGAGGACTGGTGCATCGGTTGCACGCTGTGCATCAAGGTGTGCCCCACCGACGCCATCGTCGGCGCCAACAAGCGCATGCACACGGTGATCGATGCGTATTGCACCGGCTGCGAACTCTGCATCCCCGTCTGCCCGGTGGACTGCATTTCGCTGGACAACGTGAGCGGGGACCGCACCGGCTGGGCCGGTTGGTCGGCGCAACAGGCCGCGCTGGGCAAGGCCCGCTACGAGGCCCGCCAGCTTCGCCTGGCACGCGAGAAGACCGAACACGAGGCGCGGCTGGAAGCGAAAGCCGAAGCCAAGCTGGCCGATCTTGCCGCCGCGTCGAAGCTCACCGAACCGGCAGCGCTCGACAAGAAGCGCGCCGTGATCGAAGCCGCGCTGGCGCGCGCCCGCGCCCAACGGCGCGGCTGATCAGCCGCGTGCGGCGGCCGTCTTGTACACGCCGCAGCCCACGTACAGGTCGTCGACCTTCACCACGTAGGACATCTTGGCCTGCACCGCACCGGAAGCGGGGTTGACGATGTCGTACTCGACCCAGCCCGGGCCGGTCTCGGCTTGCGCCACGATGGCCGCCAGCAGGGCGTTGCCATCGACACCGGCGATGTCCTGCACCCGGCTGCCCACTTTCTCGGGCTTGCCGCCGAAGGCGCGGTAGACACCGGTGGCATCGAGCGCAAAGACGTACATGTCGCGGTCGTGGAAGCCGCGTGCGGGGTCGGTGAGGTCGCGCACATAGGCGTCGCGCGACACCTGGCGGCGGTGCGCCAGTGCCTTGTCCACCAAGGCCATGGCCTCCTCGGCCGTTCCCTGCTGCAGCATGAAGCTGGACACCGCGCGCGCCAGGTGCGCGGCGCGCTGCTCGAGCAGGTTGGCCTGCTGCACCGCGCGCTCCACCATCTGGGCGTTGCGCTGGGTGATCTGGTCGAGCTGGCTCACCGCGGTGCTGATCTCGCTCAGCCCGGTGCTCTGCTCGGCGCTGGAGGCCGAAATCAGCGACATGTTGCTGGCCACGCCACGCACGCCGTCGACGATCTGGGCGATGCTCTGGCCGGCCGCGCGGATCTGCGCGGCGCCGGTCTCGACCTGCTCGCGCGAGGCCTCGATCAGCCCGCGGATCTGGCGCGCCGATTCGGCCGAGCGTTGCGCCAGGTTGCGCACCTCGCTGGCCACCACCGCAAAGCCACGGCCCTGCTCGCCCGCGCGCGCGGCTTCCACCGCGGCGTTGAGGGCGAGGATGTTGGTCTGGAACGCCAGGCTGTCGATCACGCCGATGATCTCGTTCATCT
>VFQR01000526.1_pt1 | contig 50131 bp, 48 predicted proteins | sample 3512321 | NCBI WGS metagenome assembly VFQR01 (sample SAMN10412374, study PRJNA504923) | tailings metagenome | isolation source: Relicate 3 Philex TSF1 revegetated site | place: Philippines: Tuba, Benguet | collected 2017-08-29 | reverse complement strand
AAAAATTAGAGGCTCGTATTCAACAGCGTACTGAACAAATGATAGCAAATGGTTTAGTCGCTGAAGTTGAATCTCTATGTCAAAAATATGGCGCTGATTTGCCATTATTGAATACTTTAGGCTATCAAGAAATCAAGCAATATTTAGCTGGGGATATTTCTTTGGACGAAGCGAAAGAATTAACGGTTTTGCATACAAGACAATTTGCTAAGCGACAACGTACTTGGTTTAGAGCATATCAACAAATTGAGTGGTTTGATGCAGACGATCCTGATTTATTAGAGAAAGTTTTGCGGCGAATAAATGAGTTTATTAATTGCACGAAGTGAGATTTTTTTGGCTCATGCAAAGGCGCAAAGACGCAAAGGTTGATTTGCATCTTTACGTGAGTGTATTAGATAGTGTCGGGATCAATGCTCATAGCTCGTAGTCTTTCTGCTAGAACTTGTGCGAGTTGTTCAGCTTGGGAAGCGCGTTGTTCAGCTTGGGAAGCACGTTGTTCAGCTTGAGAAGCGCGTTCATCTCCAGTTGGTAAAACAGTTCCATCTTGGTAGCACCAGCGTAACCAAGTATCCTGTCTAGTTTCAAATTCACCTTCCCATAAAGTTACACCTAAACCAACTTGTTCTAACCAAGTTTCTTGATTTTCAAAGTACCGCCTTCCTCTGAGTTCATAAACACGCAGTACTTTTTCTCCTAATTGATGATTTGGGTCATAAACGATGTAGTAACTTGCTCGCATGTGTTCATAAATTTGCAGTTTTTTGCCCAGTTCATCACCTTCTTTATTAGAGACAATTTCGAGTACAACTTCGGGAGGTTTACCAAAACGCCAAACCATATAACAACGATTTTGTTTTTCCCACCAATTTTCAGGCACTTGCACATCGAAACTGAGAAAGACATCAGGTACAATGGCTGGCTGAAGGTCTGTGTAGTAAATGCCCACATTGGCTTCAGCTAAAAAAGTTTGGTTTTGTAGAGAACTGTAAAGAGAACTCACTAAAAGACGTTGTTCTTTGGCAGATGCAAAATTGTCCACAGGTGTATCATCTTCAGTTACTAACTGGTTGGCATCTGGCACATAGTAATCATCATTATTGATTAAAACTTGATTAACCATGACTGTATCCAGTATTTGAGAGCGTTATTTCTAGGTTAATTGATTTTCTAGGTTAGTTGAGTAATGAAAGATAGAGGTTATGACAATATAGAGGTTTCATTGCCGTACTTGTTTGCTTAGTGGCATTAGAAACTTCAAACTAATTCACCCTAATCCAAAGCTCTCCATTGCTTTCCAAAGATTTTGCCGTCGCTACGTTAAATTTATTGTAAATTTAGGGAATTCTAATAATAGAACAAAATTATAGAGGCTTTAGGGAAACGTATGGGGCAAGTATGGTATCAGGTTCACATATTTAATGGAGACTCTAGTTGGTTTGGGGGTGTACGCTCTACCTCGGTAAATTTAAGCCGCCAGATTCTTGCTTGTGGGAGTGATGACAGCATAATTCGATTATGGGATTTGAATGACGGCCAACTTTTGAATTACCAATTTAAACATACAAATTCTGTTCGTTCCATAGCTTTTACTACTACAGGACATGCTCTCATAAGTGGTGGTGACGATGCTATTATCCGAGTTTGGGATTTAAACACATGTCAAGAGAGAGTTACAGGCTTTTAATACCCACAGCAAATCAGTGACAACAGTTGCAGTAATTCCAATATATGACTTTCTTGTAAGCGGAAGTGATGATAGTACGATTAAAATTTTTAGTTTGAAAGACAGGAAAGAAATTCAAACACTAAAAGGACATTCAGGTTAAAAATAGAAGAACGCGGAATAGATGGAATTAGACAAGTAAATCAAAAGCAAAATAATACAAATTTTTGGGCTAGTAATTCATTAAGTAACTCTAGCGGTAAAGTATATGTAGAAGGTTATCGTCGTAAGGATGGAACTGAAGTAAAAGGATATTGGAGGGACAAATAAACTAGACAACTTGGTGTTATTGAACGAAATGGATGTTTTATTGGGTTTTACACGAACCTATGCTGTTCCCTAGTCAAAAGGTAAAGGATCATTAAAATCATCACTTATCCAAATCTTACCTTGGTTTAAACCTAGTACCCGTTTTTAGGGTGGTTGTTGGGGTTGAGCATATTTTTGTGCTAGAAATTCCACAAAATCTAGCACCTGTTGTTGCTGTTCTGGTGCTAAGGTTTGCAGCTTTGCAATTAATTTTGAAGTAGTATCTACAACTTGGAAAGTCATTACTGTACCATCATTCAAGTGACTTTTAAGATACATGGCACTTTCCGTACTTAAATCCGGCGATCGCACTTACTCTACATCAAATGCGATCGCTTTTTACTCACTCGTAGCTGCTATTCTTGCAACAATGGTAATTACAGCCATATCAACTAGCTACAACAGACTTAAACATCTACCTTTAACTGTAAAACCTATGCTTACCCAAGATAAAAAACAACGTAACTGGAAACCAATTATCAAAGCATTCGAGGCTGTTCTTGGCAAAAATGGTGTGGTGCAACGCCGCGAAGAACTTATTACTTATGAATGCGATGGTTTAACCGGCTATCGTCAACGTCCGGCTGTGGTAGTTTTACCTAGAACTACAGAACAAGTTGCCGAAGTTGTGAAAATATGCAACCAATACTCTATTCCCTTCATAGCACGCGGTTCTGGCACCGGTCTATCTGGCGGTGCTTTGCCGTTGGAAGATTCGGTTTTAATTGTCACTTCTTTAATGCGGCAAATCCTCAGCATTGATTTGGAAAATCAACGCACGGTTGTGCAACCAGGGGTGATTAATAGCTGGGTAACACAGGCTGTTAGTGGTGCTGGTTTTTACTATGCTCCCGATCCTTCCAGTCAAATTATTTGCTCTATTGGCGGAAATATTGCGGAAAATTCTGGTGGGGTACATTGTCTTAAATATGGCGTGACTACTAACCATGTTTTAGGATTAAAAATTGTCACGCCGTTAGGAGAAATTGTTGATTTAGGCGGACAAATTCCAGAAATGCCTGGTTATGATTTAACGGGTGTTTTTGTTGGTTCGGAAGGCACTTTAGGAATTGCCACAGAAATTACTTTGCGAATTCTCAAAAGTGCAGAATCAATTTGTGTGCTGTTGGCAGATTTCACTAGTATTGAAGCTGCTGGAGCAACTGTTTCTGATATCATCAGCGCTGGAATTATTCCTGGTGGGATGGAAATGATGGATAACTTTAGTATCAATGCCGTTGAAGATGTTGTTGCAACTAATTGTTATCCCCGCGATGCTACTGCGATTTTGCTAATCGAAATTGACGGTTTAGAAGTGGAAGTTGCAGGCAATAAGCAGCGAATTACAGAAATTTGTCAAAAGAATGGTGCGCGTAATGTCACTTCTGCTAGTGACCCAGAAACGCGATTGAAATTATGGAAAGGACGTAAAGCGGCTTTTGCTGCTGCTGGACATTTAAGCCCAGATTATTATGTACAAGATGGTGTGATTCCTCGTACTCAGTTGCCTTATGTGTTGCATGAAATTGAGATATTAAGTGAGCAATATGGTTATCGGGTTGCTAATGTGTTTCACGCTGGCGATGGTAATCTTCATCCGTTAATTTTGTATGATAATTCTGTGCCTGGAGCATTAGAAAAAGTGGAAGAAATGGGAGGAAAAATTCTTAACCTTTGCGTCCAAGTTGGTGGTAGTATTTCTGGCGAACATGGCATTGGTGAAGAGAAAAAATGCTACATGCCACAAATGTTTAGTCAAGTTGATTTAGAAACTATGCAATGGGTACGCCAAGTTTTTAATCCCCAAGGTTTAGCAAATCCGGAAAAAATATTTCCTACACCACGGACTTGTGGTGAAGCAGCAAACGCATTGCCTGTCAAGCAATTTGAAGGTGTCGAAAGATTTTAAGAAGAATTGATGAAGTAAACAAAGGAGTTTATCGAGTTCTGACTTTCCACATCAGGTGAATCATTGGGTTAGGTCTGACGACAGCGGCTCGTGGTTTTGACATTCCACCGCCACCAGCGCGGATCGAGTTCGCCCAACAGACGAGCGATCTGATGCTCAACACCTTGTTTGCAGCGCTGACACAGGAGTTCGACGAGACTACACCGGATAATGTAGAGCAGGGCAAGGACTCCATTTCGCTGATATTTAACGATAAGAATAAAGATATGCGACTGGTCGGCACCTTTGCACCACTTGAGCAAAACGATCGCCCCCGCGACAACTTTGAGCGTCAAGCAAACGCGCTGGCGTTAACAGGGCAGATATACATCTCCGTTCAGCGTGTAGACAATCAATGGTACTATCGACGCTCGATCCCTCTGAGTAACTTCAGGGCGGAGTGTGCCCTCTGCCACACCAATTTCGCCCCTGGCCCCACATCAGACTGGGTAGGTGCGCTCATGCTCAGGATGCCGATCAAAAAGTAAGCAACTGACAAAAAATACAGGAGAATTCAGAACTCACAACTCAGAACTCAGAACTCAGAATTCAGAAGTAAGACAACCTCTATGCTTGGCTTTGAGAGTGAGGTTGTGTACTTGGGCAACTGAAAATCCGCTGTAAAATAATCATTGTAGAAGTTAGGAGTCAATGCTGCCGATGGCAATGTTGGCTTATTTTTTGTAGTAAATTTAACTGAATTCAGAATTCAGAATTCTTATACTTAATCATCATTTATTAACATATTCCGGACAATTAAATTTTAATTGTGTAGTTATATATAGTATTGATAGTATTGCGATCGCACTCCTTAACGCTGACAAATGAATCAGGTTGCACGCCGTTTTTTTTCTTACTTGCTGTGTTTGGGATTAGTGATTTCCATAACAGTTTTTTCACACTCTTCAGGCCTAGTTTATTCTCAAAAAACAAGTCCTTTAAGTACAGAAATTCGCGGTGTTTGGCTGACTAATGTTGCTAGTGGTGTACTATTTGTACCTTGGGGTATTAATCGCGCTCTCAATCAATTATCGGCTCTCAATTTTAATACAATTTATCCTGTAGCCTGGAACCGAGGGCATACTTTTTATCAGAGTGCTGTAGCTAAAATGACTACAGGCTCAGATACTCAACCTTTGCTCAAGTTTATGCATGGTGGACAAGATGTTTTAACAAAGATAGTCAGACTAGCCAAAAATAAAGATTTGAGAGTCATTCCCTGGTTTGAATATGGGTTTATGACGCCCCATTATTCAGAATTAGCAAGGCGTTATCCTGACTGGTTGACAACTGGGCAAGAAGGTATCAATTCTATTTCAAATACTCCACTAGAAGAAATCGACAATGGTTTAGTAAACAAGCAAGCTTGGCTAAATCCTTTACATCCGCAAGTGCAAGAATTTATCCAAGGGCTAATTGTGGAAGTAGTCAAAAATTATGATGTCGATGGTATTCAAGTTGACGATCACTTTGGGATGCCTGTACAGTTTGGTTACGATCGCTTCACCATTGAACTTTATCAACAAGAACATCAAGGCAAAAATCCCCCAAACGATCCTTTTAACTCAGAATGGATGCGTTGGCGAGCAGACAAAATTACTGATTTCATGGCAGAAATCTATCAAGCTGTCAAGGCAGTTAAACCCAACGCTAAAATATCTGTGTCTCCTAACCCCCAAGCTTTTGCCTATAAATATTATTTGCAAGACTGGGAAAATTGGGTAAAAAAAGGTTTGGTTGATGAGTTGATTTTGCAGGTATATCGAAGTGACAAAAACTCTTTTATCGCTCAACTCGAACAACCATCTGTGAAATTAGCTCAAACTTTAATTCCCGTAGGAATTGGTATATTAACAGGAACAACTCATAAGCCAGTAAAAATACCACAAATCAAAGCACAGGTTCAAGCAGTGCGCGATCGCAATTTTGACGGCATCTCCTTTTTTTACTGGGAGAGTCTGTGGGGTTACATCGTACCTGAATCACCCCAACAGCGACGCAAAGCTTTTTTTGACATGTTTGATGCTAAAACAAAAGGCATTGGGGATTAGGGATTGGGCATGGGGCATGGGGCATTGGGCATGGGGAAGAGGTGTGGGAGGTGTGGGAGGTGTGGGAAGCTTTTTTATATTCTTTTATATTCTCCAAACTCTCCCCCCACACTCCCCTCTTCCCTCATCTTCCTGATCCCCCTCATCCCCCCAGTCCCCACTCCCCTCAATGCCATTATTTAACTTTACTTTTCTCTGGGCTTCAGCTACTTTTAGCGGTTTTTTGCTGAGTTTGTTGTTAATTGAAATTGGCGAAAAGCCTGATATTGGAGTATTAGAAGCTGCTATCGGTGGATTTGCGATCGCACTTTTTCAAGGTTTTCTTTTCAAACAACCCATAGCTTCTATCAAATGGATTTTGTCAAGTCTTTTGGGTTGGAGTATTATCACTGCCATCGGTATTGGTGGCTTGGGTTGGTTTGTATTTACCACTCAGTTTCTGCCTTTGAGAATTCTCTATGGGGCAATTTATGGGGCACTCGGTGGCTTAGGCATTGGTATGACACAATGGTTAGCAATTAACAAGCCCGCCTCTGTGGCGTGGCGATGGATATTTATATCTTCGGCAAGTTGGGCAATTGCTATTCCTTTCGGTTCTGCTATCGGGATTGTTTTACGCCACTGGACTCACTTATTCTTAGGCGAAGTCATCGGATTAGCTATCACTTGGCTGATGGTTGGTATCCTCACAGGAATCAATGCTCATAAATTGCGATCGTAAATAAGGGGCAATGGGCAATGGGCATGGGGAGATGAGGGAAATAAGGCTCTTGGGCAGGGGGCAGGGGAGAAAATCTTCCCCTCTGCTCCCTGCCCAAGAGCCTCTTCCCAATGCCCAATATTAAAAATTATTAATTAAATTGATAATTCTTGATGATTGTACCTGAGTATATGCAACAATTCTGAAAAACTGTTTAAAATCAGCAATTTTTTGTTCGGCTGCAAATGCATTTTCGTCTTCAAAAAGCAGGATTTGTTAAGCTGACTCCTATTAACTTTCCTGAATTTCCCATCGCCAAGTAGAAAAAGATCCAAATTTCCATGAGCAACGGCTGACAACACTTTGGCTAGGCGCCTAAGTGCATCTACTACAAGCATAATAACAAGAGAGCGCCGAGAAGAGTCAGTAATACCAGACAGGGACTCTCGCATGAATATAAATCCGACTGAATCAATTATAGAACTGACACAATTACCACCTCCTCAGGTTCTCTTCGGCACAGAAGTAGATAAAAAAAGTAGCAGCGAGCAGTTTCTACTGAGTATGTACGATTCTGTGCAGGCATCAATATTTGTAGTGGATGTCCTAGAAGACGGAGATTTTCGATATGTAGCACTAAATCCCACTCACGAGCGCTGGATAGGCATTAGCTCAGATGATTTGCGGGGCAAAAAACCAGAGGATATTCTCTCGCCCATTGATGCTGCTAGGGTGCGTCAGCGTTACACTGACTGCGTATTATTTGGCAAAACTATTTCCTACAAACAATGTTTGCAATTCCAGGGAATTCCCACTTGGTGGAGTACAACTCTGACTCCATTACGGGATGCTAATTCCAGGATTTATCGATTAATTGGTACTAGCAGTAATATTACTTCTGTTAAAGAAGCAGAACAAGCAGTTGAACTCCAGGCAGAACGGGAGCAACTTCTAGAAGCGATCGCCTCTAGGATTCACCAATCTGTAGAATTAGAGACAATTCTCCATCAGACAACACAAGAACTGCGACAGTTTTTAAAGAGCGATCGCGTGCTAATTTATCGTTTTAGTGCTGATAGTAGCGGAGTTGTCATTGCTGAATCAACTGTGGCTAATAGCGATCCGCTATTAGGAAAAAACATCAGCGATCCCTGCTTCGGTAGCCAATATCAAGAACAGTATAACCGGGGTTATATTCAAGTTATTGAAGATATTCATACCGCCGGATTACATCCTTGCCATATAGATTTCCTGGCATCTTTGCACGTGAGAGCAAATCTAGTCGTGCCAATTTTTTTGCAGCAAGATGTCTGGGGATTATTAATTGCCCAGCATTGCCACCAACCGCGTCAATGGCAGGAAATAGAAACTAGCTTGCTCAAGCAACTGGCAACTCAAATCGGCATTGCTGTCCAACAGGCAGAACTTCATCAACAACTCAACGATTTTCCAGCCAAAATCGATTTACACAAACAAAAACACATCAATCAGTTGCAGCAAGTCCGAAACTTTGAAGCCTTGGTGCGACGGATGACAGAACAAATCCGCGACAGTCTCGATGAAAGTCAGGTATTGCAAACAGTCACCCAGGAATTAGTACAATTACTCAACCTTGACCGTTGTCAAATCGAACTTTATAGCATGTGTCAAAGCCGGGTAAATATTGCTTACGAATACACCACTAATTTACCCCAGTGCTTAGGATTGACTAGAGAAATTACAGACCGTCCCGAAGTTTATCAACCACTTTTGCAAAAACAACCTTTGCAATTTTTAGAAATTGTACCGGGATGGCAACCAAAATTGTTAGTTGTTGCTCAGATGGCTTGCCCAATTTTTGATACTCAAGGAATTTTGGGAAATATTTGGTTGACAAGACCAACACAAGAGGCATTTGATGAATTTGAAGTCGGACTAGTGCAGCAGATAGCCAACGAATGTGCGATCGCTACTCGCCAAGGGCAACTTTACCAAAAAACCCAGGCACAAGTAAAAGAATTAGAAAAACGCGATCGACTAAAAAACGAATTTCTCAGAACCCTCTCCCAAGAACTGCGGACACCAATAACCAGCATCAGCCTCGCCGCCCAAACTCTCGAAAGTGTCCTCACACCAGAAGAAATATTAGATATCGAAATAGTTCCGCAGCTTTTACAGATATTGCATAACGAATGTGCGCGAGAGAGCAAATTAATTAACGACCTACTCACACTCACATCTTTAGAAGCCGAACCAAATCCCCCAACTTTGATTGCCATTGACTTACAAACTTGGCTTCATCCCATCATTGAAACTTTTCGAGATGTTACCAATTGCCAGCGCCAGCAGTTAAACCTCAATATTGATGGTATACTCCCGCTTTTAGAAACAGACATCACAGACCTAGAAAGGATTGTCACCGAACTGCTCAACCATGCCTGCAAATACACCCCAGCAGGAGAATCCATCACAGTTTTGGCTGAACTCACAGGCGACGCAATAGAACTTAAAATTACCAATTCCGGAATCGAACTTACCAGCAACGAACTGTCACGGATTTTTGAGCCTTTTTATCACCTTGACAAACACGATCCTTGGAAACGCGGCACCGGATTGGAATTGGCATTAGTACAGAAAATGGTCACACATTTAGGCGGTTCAATTTGTGTAGAGAGTGTAGCAGGTCAAACCACCTTTACTGTCAAATTTCCCCTTTAAATCCTTTTTTGGGCTGTTGCAGTGGCAAATTTCTGAGAAGTTTGCTACTATAGTTATTTGTGTGGGTGACTAGCTCAACGGTAGCCTCCATTACGCCAAGAATCCCTAAAATAAGGGTTCTCCCTAATATCTCTCAATGGTTCCACCCTGTATTGAGAGATAAATGAGAGACGAGTCTTCAGACAATTTAATTGGCTTTGAACGCTTACTAGCTTTATTTAAGGATGTTCAAAAGCAGACCCCTTCAGGAGTTGGACTGAAAAGAGAAACTAAGCCTTATGGTACCTACATACTAATCCAGTTTAAATTAGGAAGTAAGCGTGTAGCTAAAGCTTGTGGGTGTACCTTTACTCAACTGGGAATAGTTGAAGCCCTCCAAAAAGCTAAAAAGGTGGCTGAGGCTCTAAATAGCTTTTCCACTGAAACAGAGTTTTGGAGCTGGTATGACCAAACCATTCTAGCTAAAAATACAATCCAAAATAACCTAATTACTTTTAGGCAGGCTATTGAGATAGCAGAGGGTTATTTTTGGAATAGTGTGAGGAAAAATAGGGTAAGGGATAAGAGTAATCCTTCTCATCAATCATGTTGGTATGATGCTTATGGAAGGTTCTATAAAAGCCTTCCCTTAGATAAAGTATTTAATATTACAGATATACTGCAAGTTATTAACTCAAAGGAGAAGGGGACTAAAAACTTCAAAATGTGTGTGAGAGCAATGAAGAAACTAGCCCAGCTTAATAATCAAGAGAATGCCTATAGAGAACTTGAGAAAATTAATGCAACCCAAGTTAAGTTTAAGCAGGATTTACAAAATGTATCTCTTGATGATTTCTTGCAGATGAGGGAGCAAATACTAAATGTCCCTGCAAATGATAAAAGGTATAGGCTTGAGTCACGTAAGTCTTGGTTATTTGTTTTCTCATTGCAGGTAATTTACGGACTGCGAATTAGTGAAGTATTTGCTGTTAAAAATATTGACCAATCTTTTACAACTAAAGATGGTGTAACTATACCTGCCTTAAATGACCCCACTAATCTAGATATGGTGGTCGTAGTTGGGGATGAAACTTTAATAGGGACAACCACCAAAACAGGCTACAGGTTATCTATTCCATTAGTACCACCTAAACATAGTGACCTAATTGATAAGCTGGAAATTAAATCAGGTCAGCTACCTACGCTCATTTTAAATACAGATAATCCTGTTTCAGTAAGGCATAAATACACTAAAACTGCTAGAAATAATCTAATTAACTGGCTAAAAGGTAAGTTTACACAAACTCATGCTCTCAGGCATCTATCTAATTTACATGGGATAATGTCAAATGTAAGTCTAGAAAAAAGAGCAATGTCATTAGGTCATTCTCCTGCTATGAATGATTCTACCTATAAGAAGCGGCGCACTACCCAAACCACATTAGACTTATTAACTCAATCTAGTAACCCAGCTATTCCATTACAGTCAGCGATAACTATAGCTAGACAATTAGGGTGCCCTGATGATAAAAAGTCAGTGAAGTTATTAGCAGCTATATATAGTATAAGTGCAGAGGAAATAACTTCCCTACTAGCAGATAACTGAAATTAAACCAAACATCACTAACCAAAATTAGTACATTAATCTATACCAAGCCGCCACTAACAATAATTCTATATAAGGTATAATAACCATCAAAATATCTAATTTACCTATATAGACACTAAGAGTAGAGAGAAGAATACATAACCAATCAGTCAACTGAACTTATGTTGCTCTATAACAACCTGCACTTTCCCTACCTCACTAACTTACCTGAAATGTAGTAGCAGCAATGTGTTGACCCTTCTAGCAGCCTGTGGTGAGATGACTGCTTGGATAGCAAAATAGGGAGTCTACTTATATAAGACTGCTTGAGTTTCCAAGTCATTTAAAAAATTCACCTTATTATGCAGGGTTATTCAATCACTTCTATTTATAGATCAACTGAATATGCAGGTGACTAGTGTAGTTGACTCTATATAGCAAACTACTACAGTTGACTAGATGCGATCGCTAACTGAATTAGTTTAATAAATATAGGTGACTGATTGATATGCTTTCTCCTTCCCTTGGTAGAGTGAAGCTAATTGGGATGTTATGTTGTCTCTCTCTACAGTTATCTCTATTGTTATTAATAGTAGTGGTTTAAGTAGCGGCCCAGATTGCGGTTAACTTTAGATTAGGTAGTTAATAGTAAAAGCCCTCAGTTATATAGCTATTTGTCTAGTTAATAAATAGTAAGAAGTAGGCGCTATAATGGTTATAATAAATAAGATGACCTCTCCGTTTCAAACGGAGAGATTAACTCACCCCACAAGGCCCCAGAATGGTAACTGTGAGTAGAGGTGTTAGTTAGGTCATTCAGGTAAACTTGACCCTGTAGCGGGGCAGTGCAGGGAGTTGGGGGTAGGTAACGCCCTTTAGCCTACTAGAAGTATTGGAATATAGATTGATGGGAGCAACTGAGGTAATAGAGGTTATATGTAGATACCCTTGAATATTGAGTATAATATTATATACATGCATCAGTGCATTCTCTGTAATAAATGGAATAATAAAAGGTTATTTTGAAACAGAAGCCTTGAAATTAAATAATAAAATACAAGTAAATGGAAGACAATAATATATATAAAGTAATTTGGACTATTATTGGTATTGTGATAATAGGGAGTACTAAATCTTGCATAAAAGAGAACTATAACCCTAATAATAGAAATTTTCAACTTCCTCAACCTAGTAGTGCGTTTGGCCCATGTGGTGCCCAACCTTGCCCATACGACTCTCAGCCTCGTAGATCCTGGTAGATGGTGGAAGGAGCGATCGCTAACTGATTCTCCCAAAAGAGAAGCAGTCTCAATGATTAGGTGGTGCTTGTGGTGGTTTGAAATGAGCAATGAAAAGCTTGATAGATTAAATGAAAGGATGAAGGATTTACTTAATGTTTACCATCCTTCGATAGTAGAAAGATATGAAGCTTGGGAAAGTAGAGACAGATATTTACCTTTAGGTAGCAGTAGTGGCTGGATTGGGGTAAATAGTAATGTGGTTGAGTGCATAACAGATGCAGCAAAAGCTTTGTGTGCTGAACAAGAAATGGGTGCAGGGTGGATACCTGATTGGATTCAGAAAATAAAAGAGACAGCTTTAAATGAAGGCAATGTTAATGACGTTGAAACAATCATTAAAAATTGGAAGGATTATTATAGGTAGCACACTCCCTTTGTAGAGTTGGATTACCCAATTAGTCCGACTGGCATATCAGGCTTTACTTGTGCGTTTAGTGAAATCTGAGGTTTAGGAAAAAGTTGTAAGGATTTTTATAGCCTGTAATCTTTACTGGGCAAGGCTTGTAAGCTATTAGTGTAGGGTAATAATGCACTACTTGTTATTAGTTAACTTATTACTCTTTACTAACCTAATCTCGGTTTTAGATAACTTAGTATACTGTGTTGCTTATTCTATATTGCTGTTTCTCTTGCTTATTATAGATAGCTAGTTTTCAGGCTAAAAAGCTAACCTCCTCTGTGGCGGCCTTATATTTAGCTAACCTTAGGCATCTAATGAAGATTTATAATTAGATTAAATAAATAAGAAAAGGAGAAGTTAGTTTAATTAACTTCTCCTCTCTCCTTGGTAACTTACAGTTATCAGGAGAACTAACATGTCTATAAATTATTAAAGCACGTTATGTATTAAAAAATACTTGTATATACTCTTAAGTTAAAATGTAATTAATATAACTTTAATTATATAAGTAGATGGCTAGTTACACTGGCTAAAGTGGGTTAGGTTAATACCTATATAGAAATCTGGGGGATTTTCCGCAAATTCATTTGAGTTTGAAAATGGCTGTAACCTTTACTAGTTAAGTGTTTCAGGCTTATTACCCTTACTTACTATTAAGTATCTAAGAAGGGGAAGGAGACAACAAAGGAACAGAAAAGGAAAGAAGACAACAAAGAAGCAGAAAGGAGAAGAGAACAGAAAGAAGAAACAGACAGAGAAAATTCCCTAACTAAAAAAAAGTTAACTATAAGCAAAATTTAACTCAACCTTTAGTAAACTGAAGGGGGGCCTTTTCAGCGTTTAGTCACCAAAGCAAAAGGGTAGCTGAACCTTAGTCCTCTAAGTGTGTCAGAATTATCTAAAGTTATATATTCAACATTAGTTTACTAGTCTTCTCAGTACATGCGAATGGTGTTTTTAGCCTGTAATGTATACTGGGTAAGGATTGTAAGCTATCTACTTACCAGCCTATACTATATATTTCCTAACTTCTCCCCCTACCTACTTCCCCTTACTCCTACCTCCGCCACTCTACCTCCTTACCTATCCCCTAATTTGGGTGGTTAGCTGAACCTAAAGCTAACTAAAGGGATTTGACCCCCCAAAGCAAAAGGGTAGCTGAACCTTAGTCCTCTACCCCTTAATCCCTATATTCAATTCCTTTTAGTCTGCTTGAGTTAGGTTAACCTTAGTTGAAAGCCTTCTCTTCTAAGACAGCATACTTTAGTCCTGACCGTTGTTTGGCTATCTCTCTAGCCTCCTCTGGTATCTCACCAATAGTTACCAAACCATCGTGTTGGTTTGAGAGGCAGGTATAACCAAAATCCTTACTCAACACAGTTAACCAATGAATGTATCCCGCCTCTACTCCTTGTAGGTAGAATGCAGCCAACTTACGCTTTAGTTCTGATTCATTCTTCCACTTACCTTTAGTTCCCAAGTAAGGAGTCAGGTCAAATGTCATCCCTGTTTTGTTAACCACACATTGTTGACCTCTAGGGTACACACTGTTGACTGGTACATATTCATTTAGCAACCATGCTTGCCACTTATCAATTGCTGCCTTCAGAGGTGCAATTACCTCATTAAACTTGATGAAGTATTCTAGAGCTACATCTGGATTACCATTTGACTCCTTATACAGAGCCTTAAAGATGGCTTCTTCTGGGGATTCCTCAATCACTACACTTTCTCCTTTTACAACCCTATTTACTTTTACAGGCTCAAAGTGCTTTCTCTCTACTTTCTTTTGTAGGTGCGCTCCCATAACAATAGCCATAAAGCACTCCTTCCATCTGTCCTTAGATATCCCCACCCTATCAGCAAATCCCTGCTTATCTTGAGCTAAGTAGTCATGTAACCAAGAGGTATCAATGTTAGCCATCTCAAACCATTGGATTAGACCGTAAACTTGAGATGATTTTAAATCGTAGTTTCTTAAGCCAGGGATATCTGAGAAGCCAGCTTCTTTCATTAGCCTAGAGCAAGACTGCATACCACTATGGGCTTCACTTAGTCTGCCACTCATTTGAGGGCCTTGCTCAGAAAATATAAGTTGATAGTCCGCCAAATCTCCCTCCAGTTTTACTATGTTTGACATTATGTGGTTATATGCACTCCTATCAATTACTAATGCTCTCTTGGCCTTATCACCACCACCAAACACAGGGTCAGTAGCGTCAGCAGTTAACTTAGCTATGTGTTCTCTTAATGCTTTTACATTTACTTTACACACCTGCAAAGTTTCCATCGCATCTAGAATTAGTTGAGGATATGGATGTCTGCTTGCATCATTCTTAGGATATCTAATCTGCTTGTTCATCAACCTACCATCACATAAATTGTAGTATTTGCAATTAGCAAACTCTTCAGGTGTGTTAGGTGAGTATTCCATTACCATATCAAATACTTGTGGGCTAACTCTAAATTCTCTAGATAAACCCAAGTACTTAGAGTATGTTTGACTTAAGGTAGTTCCGTCACTTAACTGAAATTCATCAGTATCTTAATCTCTAACATCCCCTCTTCAATCATTCTAGTGAATTGAACACCTGTTTTGCCCCAAGTCTTTCTAATAAGCTCTGAGCTAACAGGAACCCACCCATCTTCTTCTTTAGAGTAGCTAATTAGAGTTCCACAGAGGATATGAACAAAGAAATGATAATCTGCTTTACTGTAACCCTCTAGTAGGGCATCTAGGTATAGCTTAATGGACTCTGGACTTCTATAGGATTTAATGATGTAAGCGTTAGTCATAAGGGTTAATTAAAAATAGTAATTTGTTTTATATGCCTCAATTATAACTTACTGTGTTACAGATGTTCACAGTAAAACTACAGTAAATAGGCATGTTAATTTAATAAGTTCTTAGCAGCTTTGGTAGCTACTTTCCTTAACCATTCACATAGGCTTCTCTCATCACTAATAGAGGCTTCTAGGAATAACTGATGCTGCTCTTGGGTGAGCCTTAATGTGATTACTTTATCTTTGTTAGCTTTCATAGTAGATATCTATCGTATGTCTCTCTACTAATGCAAAGTGTCCAACTTTCATAGGTTAGGGATTAGACAGCTTCTTCTTTAGGAGAACCAGTTAAGTAACCAATAAAAAAGAGGACTTATTACAGCCCTCTTAGTTTGATTTATTTAGTCAGTCTTAAGCAGCCTTACTGGGAACTGTGTAGCCTTCTCTTTGAAGGAATCTGATAATGAAAGCCAATCCTTTTTGAGTTACCTTTGGGGTCAGTTTAACTCCTACATTGGTAGCAGTTTCGATAACTTCAAAGTAGCCCTGTGACACATATTGCTGGTAGGGTAGATTACCAATCTGTAGTACCTTTTTATCTCTCAACAATTGCATTAAATTGTTACGTCCAAGACCAGGGCTATTGATAACTTTAGCCGCATCACTGAAGCTAAGAAGTTTACCTGACTCAGCAATGACATCAAATATCTCAGCTTTGGGTTGTAGTTGAACTACCTTAGCCTCAGCTTCAGCAGCCTTTAATGCTAGCTGACTCTTCTCTTCTTCAGCAGCCACTAATGCTTTTAATGCAGTTAAATAATCAGTAGGTACTTTAGGTTGGGCAGCCTTAATAGCTCTCAGTTCCTTCTCACACTGTAGGAAATACAACCTAACTTCTTTACCTTTGGTAGTTCCAGCTAACATAGCCAACTGCTTAAAGCAATCTTTGGTTAAGTAGATTTGTTCAACTCTAGTAGCCCCAATTTCTCGCTCCACAATATTGCGGAATGAGGAATAATCAACCCCTTCTTCAAAGTTAGTAACCAATACTCTTTTAGCTACATCTTTTCTAGAGTACTCTAACCACTGCCAAGCATCATTAAAGTCAACAGCAAATTCTACTTCAGATTCAACAACGGTTTTGATTTGAGATTGGATTGTAATGTTTAAGTTTGTCATTTTGTTTATGTTTATGTTTTATTGATTTAGTAAATTTAAGAATAGTAGGTGGGGCGCTCAAGCCCCTTAAAAGTTAAGTTGACTGTTTATGTTTGAAATAAAAGAGTAGTGCTTTGCGTATTATGTCTGCCCTTGATAACATCTCTTCGCCTGCTTCATTATCTATTTGACTACAAAGGGTATCAGGCATTCTGAGTGAAATATATTTAGTGTGAATCATAAGTCTTCTAGTAATTAAGTTATCTTTGTTTCTCCATTAATTATAACACTAAAGAATACTAATTGCCACTAATATAGTAGTAAGAAATGGGAGATATATTAAACTTATTTCCTAATAGTAGTCCAGTTAATGCAAGATGCTTTTGTTATTATTATGGTATACAAAATAAAAGGAACTATTTCAAATATGAAACCCACCTTGACCGCGCCTGCCCTTCTTCTTATTGCTGCTTTAGCCTTCATAGTAGAGTCCCCAATTGTGCTAGGACTTGTAGTATTTGGCTTCTTTATAGATAGCGTTTTAAACCAAGTTTTAATCTCCTCAATGGAAGCTAGTTCAGACCTAAAAGACTTTTATATAGAGCACCTACAAGGCCAGTTAGCGGGTAAGAAATCAGATGAATGATTGGCAGTCCATTTTACTTAAAGAACTCCAAGAATCTCAACCTCAGCTAAGTCTAGACCTGCTTTCTGAGTGTTTAGCTACCCTAACCAAAGTTGAGAAAGCAGCCATTATTTATCAAACTACTAAAAACCGGAGTGCTGAGATTATACTCAACAATCTTTATCTGCAAGATGACACCTCCTCTAAGTTTGATACCTAGGTTAGTGAACTCTACTCACAGGTTATTGATACCTTGGACTTTTCAATATCGGAAGTCTTAGACGATTTATAGGAAACATTATTATGATTACTATTTTAGTTTTGATTATTACACTACTTAGTTTCACTTTACTTTCATTTGCTTTTGTTCTGGGAGTTTTAGTTGGTAAAGTGTTCTTTCAACCATCTAAATTAGAATCAGAGGGGGGGATGATGCCTTTGTTGACTTTCAACGTGACTTTGTAGACTTCTCTGAGCGCAACTAACCACCAACTAAATCTAATTAAACTAAAGCCTCCTACTAAAAATAGGAGGCTTTAGCCTTTGCACAGTTTTCACCTATGTATATCAGTTAATATTATGTATAGAAGGTTGAAACAGACCTAATTAAAATTACTTAATATATAAATTATTATGATTATTACCACACAGCCACTTAAAGATTCTATCCTTGCTTCTGAACCTCAAGCTGACCAAACCATCTTACAAGAGCTTTGCGACTTAGTTAGAAAATATCAACTCAATTGGGTTCCTGCTGCTGAAGATAAAGGAGGTGCTGGTGCTTACTTTGTTATGGCTGAGGTAGCTAAAGCTAAAGGATTGGATGTTGAGGATTATAGAAAGAACTGGTCAACTAATTCTGAATCCACTACCGCTATAAAAGAGCGACAGTCAGAATCCTTAGCTGGTAGGGATTTCAAATTAGTAGGTGATTCACTAAAGGCTTTTAAGGATGCGTACTTTAGTCTTTATGGTGAGCCTTTAGGTAGAGCACCTTCCCTTATAGTAGGGGATTGGAAGAGAACTTATGCTTATCTAACCCAAGGAAAATCAGAGACTGCTAAGGACTTTCAAGGATTAGGGGCTAGAGCAGTTGAGGTAGCTTCGACTAATGAGTTACATACTATTGAGCCAGATTTACAAAAGCAGCTTATTGAACTTTCTGCTTATTCAAATATTGGTTTCAAGTTTGAGGTTGCTACTTATGATACCTTCAATCCTGGCAGCCACCGTCGATGGGATTTTGTAGAGAGACTACCTAAAGTAATCAAAATCCATGAACTAAAAGCTAGAACACTTTCAGAACAGGATGTAAGAGCTACCTTAGTTGATAAGAAGTATATTGAACTTGCTATTGAAAAGTACCCCAATAAATCAATTGAGTTTATCTTCACCTCACCAAAAGGGATTTCTTGGGAAGCTAAGAATTACATCCAGGAGGTCAATTATAACTCCAAGAAACTGTATCCTGGCTCAAAGGTCAAAGTAAGCTTTATTGACTTGCAGGACATCACAGAGAGGGTGATAAACAACATTCTAGATAACTCACCGATTGAGTCTCACTTCTGGCTAAAGAAGAAATTAGAACAAGAGTTTACCGCTACAGTAAGTCAGAGAACAATTGCTAAACTAAACAGTTCAATTGTTGAAGCTTATGAAACTGGAAGACTAATTAAGAAAGCTAAACCAGATAACGTTATCCAATTCCCTATTATAAGAAGTGCTAAGGTAGCTTAACTTAACTGATTCTCTCTAAACAGAACCACTTTATCCTCCTCTAACCCGGGGGATTTTTATTAGTAAATAAGCCAACTATCCCACCTTTTACTATTACCCTTGAAATATTATTTAAAGCGTAAAGAGTAATGCAAAATACTTAAATGAGTACTGCAATTGGTAGAGCTTACAAACTATTTCTAAAAGGTTATTCCCTTCGTAAAATAGCCAAGATATTCAAGATTCCTAAAAGCACTTTATCTTATAAATTCAGAAAGCTTTATGGTTCAGATTACGCAGATCAAAGGAATCATTGGGGCATCTTACAGGTAATCCAAGAGTATACAAATGATAAGTCTTTATCAGCTAAAGACAGACAACAGATAAGAGATTGGATGAGCGCTAACTTCAATCAGATTATTGAAAGTGAGAAAGCTAACTTAGATAGACCTTTGTATACAAGCCGTAAAATCCAGCAGCTAACAGAGTTGGAATGTAGTTACAGAAAAGGGGACTGGAAGAGGTTGTTTGAAGACACATTAATCTCAAGTTATTAACTATTAATTCTATTTATTATTGAGGATAAGACTTATGACTACTGAATTATTAACCAGCTATATTGATACCGCCTCCTTAGAAGAATGTTTAGAGTTATTTTTCCAAGGAGAGTTTGATAACGTTGACCAATATATTCCCCACCTATACAAAGATTTAAGTGAGCTAAAGCCAGGTAACTCTCTGTTTGGTCAGCTTGATTCTGCTGAGTTTGAATTAGCCTTATGGGGTTTGGGTTCCATACATAGAGCAGCCATTGAATTTCATTTTATAGGTAGTGAAGCATCCTGGTTAGTACTACGCAACAACTACCTCCACAATAACCAGCAAGGGACTCTAGAAAGCTGGATTAACACAACATACCTTGAGGCATTAGAGCTGCTCTCCAATGAGGTTATGAAGCTGATTTAGGACAGATTTATTAAATAGATATCTAAATATTACTGGGTGCTCCTTAGCATCCTTTTTTTATGACAAAAGCATTTATGCTGAGCCAAGTTCAGCGAGAGTTTTTAATATTACTTTTAAGTATTCAGCCTCATCTAAGTAAACCTCAAATGAAAGCTATCTTCCTGGACAAGTTTCAGGTTGAGTTAACAGAGCAACAACTGAAAACATTAATAGCTAAATCAAAAAAGAAAGTTGAGGAACTCCAAAAGTCTGAAGCTTTGACTTTGGAGTTGGCTATCAAAGTTGGGCTAGTTAACCTGCACTCTAAAATCTCCCGCACCTTAGAGCTACAAGAGATTGCAAGAATGGGTAAAGAAGGCTATCAATGTGAAACTCAATCTGCTAGGGGTGAAGTTGTCAGTTATACAAAGCATGACTTAAAGATAGCAGTTGAGGCCATTAAAGCTATTAGAGCTGAGTGGTCTGATGGAGTTCAACAGCAGGCTAACTACACAGTAGTCATAGGTGGGGTGGAACCTCCAAAAGAGGATGAGCTTGAGGGAGACTCAGAATTGTAATGAGCTTTTCCCTTAACTTGCATAATAAGCAACTGAAGGTATTCAGGGATAAAGCTAGGTTTAAATTACTAATCTCAGGTCGTCGTTTTGGAAAAAGTAGGTTACTACTTACTTCCGCTATATTTGCAGCTTTATCCTTTGACCAACCCATAGACCCTGCTTCTCCTCCAGTGTGTTTGATAGTAATGCCCACCCTTAAAAGCTGTAGGAGCATTCATTGGGAACCATTACTTAATCTACTAGCAGGGCAACCTTTCGTAGAGTCAATATCTAAGTCAGATTTTAGAATCAAACTTAAAGGTTCCAAGCCTGATCTTTTAATTAGGGGAGCTGATAATGACGGGGATTCCCTTAGAGGGCTAAAGTTAGCTTGGGTTGGTGTAGATGAGTTTCAAGACTTCTCTTTTCAAGCCTGGGAGAAAGTACTTTATCCTGCGTTAGCTGACACACCAAATTCTAAAGCTTTACTAATTGGAACCCCTAAAGGGCGATCGCACTTCTTACATAAATTCCATCTACAAGTTAAAACTAACCCTGAGTGGTCTTACTTTCACTTTGTTACGCGAGATAACCCATTTGTCCCTAGAAGTTTTCTAAGGCAGGCTAAAGCTGAGATACCAGCCAAAACTTATCGGCAAGAATTTCAAGCCTCCTTTGAAGACTTTGACGGGCAACTGTTTGACCAATTATCTGAAAAACACCTTATAGAAGATATACCAGATGACCTTAGTTATTATTTAGGGGCAGATTGGGGGGATACACATCCTGCTATTGCAGTTGTTGGGTTAAGTAAAGATTTAAGTAAGTTTTATTTAGTTGACGCTTGGACTAATAAAACTGAAGTACCAATTGTACAGGATGAATTCATTAATAAGATGGCATCTTTTTGTACTAAATATAATATCTATAAAGCTTTCCTTCCTGATGATAGACCTGCCTCTGTGATAGCCGCTAGATTAGTAGGAAAAGAGAAAGGTATAGATGGCTTAAAAAGGGCAGTTCAGGTCAGTAGGGGCAATATAGGGGTAATGCCCAGTATTGAAACAATAAACAATTTACTCTTTCAGGAAAACCTTTTTATAAAAAGTAGTCTAACTGAAGTGGTATCTCAATTTAAAGACTACCACAGAGCAGTTGACTCAGAGGGGTTGCGACTAAATCGTCCTGCTGACCATCAAGCAGACCATATTATTGACAGTTTTAGGTATGCCTGTGTTTCAATCTATAACACTATTCAAACTAAGAAAAGATAAATAATTATATATGTACCCTAACCAATTACTTCTAGGAACTCTAGAGGCAAAGAATGTTGAGTATGAGCAGATGCTACCTGCACTTCAAGAAATTGACCTACTAGTTTCAGGTGGCTACAAACTCAAGAATTCTATTAGACATTTTCTCCCTCAAAGGCCAGGTGAGGATAATGAGATTTATGAAACTAGACTTAAAAAGTTTACCTATTTAAATATCCTTAGCACCAACATAAATGAGCAGGTCAGTAAGCTTGCTAACACCTCTATGACCGTTGAGGGGTTAGATACCAATCCTAAGTTTTGGTCAGCCTTTAGGGAGGACACAGACCTAGCTGGACGTTCAGAGAAGAATCTTATTAGCTTAATATTTAGAGAGCTTTTAAAGTTCAAAAAGATTTATGTCCATGTTGACAAGAATAAATCAGATATAATTCCCATCAACAAATTACAAGAGGAAGCATTAGGTTTACGCCCCTATATTGTGACCTATTCTCCCCTTCAAGTTATTAACTGGAGTGAGAGTAAAGGCAAGCTTAATTGGCTAAAGATTAGACAGATATCAGAAGATAGTTCTAACCCTATTGCTGCCCCAAGAAAGGTTTGTACCTGGACAATTATTGACTCCAATTACATTGCTAAGTACTCAGGAGTTGTGGAGCTTGATGGTAAGGGTAACATCACTAAAGTCAATAGTGAGATAATTAATACTGACACCACTATTAGGTTATCAGCACCTCCTATAGAGCATGGATTTGGCACAGTACCAGTTTTCAAAATAGAGTTACCTGATCAGCTTTGGGTTGCTGACCAAGCAGCTAGTAAAGCGTTAGAACACCTAAGAATAGGTTGCAGCAAATATGATTTGTTGACAATGGCTTATTTTCAGAGAACATTCAAACGTATTCAAACACCAGACTCAGACCTTGAGCAAACTTACACAAATGATGAACCGATACCAACAGGTTTGGCACATGTAATTGAGTTAGAGAAGTTTGAGTGGAGTGAACCTCATGGTTACATGATTGAGCACATGGCTAAGTCTCTAGAGGCCATAGAAACTCAGGTGAGAGATTTGGTAGCTGCTGGTGGAGTATCCTCCTCTAATACTGCATTAGCTCAATCTGGTGTTAGTAAGCAGATGGATTTTATTAAGCAGGAATCTATGCTGAAATCTTATGGTGAAATTATCACTGATTTCTACCAAGACCTCCTACAGTTAGTAGCTAAAGCAGCAGGTATAGATGGAGGTAAAATCTCTGTGACTGGCTTGAATTCCTTTGAGAATGACACGCTAGACTCTGTGTTGATGAAGCTGGATTCTGTTAGCAAATTAGATATAGAGAGCTTGAAAGTTAACTTACCTCCTAGCGCACTAAAGGTAATTTATGAACAGATGGTGGCACTACTAACAGGTAATCTATCTGCTGCTCAGAAAGAAGAGGTTAACAGAGAGATAGAGGTACTACTAAACTCAATTAAGCCTTTGGACACTTTAATAGTATAGGAACGCTAATGATAACCAACTGGCTAAGGTTAAAACCAGATAAGTTTTACTGACAACTTAAAAGACAGACACCTATAAAGGATTATTTAAAATGACAGAACAAGAAATTCAAGCCTTAATTGACGCTAGCTTAAGTTCGTTTAAAGCTGAAATTAGCTCAGAGTTTACCAAAGCTAATCAAGGACTTGCAGCAAATCTAACTAAAGAGATTAAGAAACTTCAAGCACCTCAACCTGCCCCCGCAGAACCTACTGAAACCATCCAAGATAAGCTAACCCTTAAGGCTCTAGAGCAGCAGTTAACAGACCTTAAGACCCAACTAGCTAACAAAGACTTGGAGACCCTTGCAGCTAAACGTAGTAGTGCAGTTTCTCAGGTAATTGCTAATAGTAAGGCATTAAGCCCTGCAACACTACAGAAAGTTTTCTTACTTGATAACGCAGATAAACTCAAGGAAGAGAATGGTAAGTGGTATGTGGCTCAAGGTGACTCCGTTTCAACTTTAGAAGACGCGCTGACTTCTTATTTGTCTACAGAAGATGGAAAAGCATTTGTACCTGCTTCAGGAGTTAGAGGTTCAGATGCTCAAGAAACAAAGGTAACTCCAATTGACCCTAATCAAAAACTTAAGGCGGAAGATGCCTTATTTGAGGCTTTCAATTAAATAATTACTATAAATTAAATGGCTAATATTATTTCTCCCGTTAATTCCTTACAGTTACTTGTACAGGAAGAAGTTGCTTCTCTTCAATTGACTAACTACCCAATGGTTAACCGTTTGGCTAAGAAAGTTACAAGCCAACAAGTTATCAAGTGGAATGCAAATGTTGGTGGAGCAGGTGCTACTGGTGAACTTACCACAGCTTCAGTTTCTACTTTCTCTGATGATGACTATGTATCTGCTATTCTACCTATTGGTGGTGTTAGAACCCGCAATGCTTTCCAACTACAAAAAGAAGATATTGCACAAGCTAAAGTAGCTGGTAAAGGTGCTTTACGTGACTTGTTTGCTTCTGATATCAATAGTGCTATCCGCACCATTATGGAAGCTCTAAGCACCAAAGTTTACACAGGTACAGGTATTGCTACTGACGGTGGTGTAATTGGTTTGGTAACGGCTGCTGCGGCTACTGGAGCTTATGCAAACATTGACCCCGCTACCTACACCCTATGGGCATCTTATGTAAATACCAATGGTACCAACCGTGCTTTGACCGCTAGCTTACTGTATGCAACAGAAGTTGGTCTTGCACGTAAAGGTGGAAACTACACAGCTATCTACACAACTCCTGAAATTTGCATCAAATACAAAGAATTGTTTGCTGCTCAACTTAGCATCACAAATCAACTCCCTGCTGGTCAAGCTGACCTTTCTTACACAGGCTTGACTTTCTCAGGTCGTCCTATCATCCAAGATATATACTGCCCAGCTAACACTGTATACTTTGTTGATGAGAATGAAGTGGCTCTTTATAGCTTCTCTCAAAACAACAGCCAAGACCGCCAAGGTCTTCAATTCAGCATTAGTGAATTGCCTTCTGATAATCCTGATGCAGAGAAGTATGCTGTATACACCAAGGCTCAATTTCAACTGAAGAATCGTGCTAAGGGTGTAGCTGTATTGGATAAAATCACTAGCTAATCATGACACAATTCACCATTCCTCAGATTGAAGAGTTTGAGAGAACTTTAGGGTTCTTTGTATTTGACACCACAGTTAGAAACAGCCTAACTTCTCAATATTCTGACACTGTAATAGACAGAGCTTTAACTATTGTTGATGAGTTGGCGAGTATTGATAATTTACTAAAAGAATCCCTTGAGACTAGCTTTGTAAGAGAGTCAAGGGGTTCTAAATTATCATATAGCAGTCATGTAGCTCACCTGAAATCAGAAGGTACTAGGCTATTAACTGAGTTGGGACAATTACTAGTTGTAGGAGTTAACTACAACAAATACTTACCTAATAGTAGACATAACACAATAGCTTATTGGTAACTCTAATGTACTCTTATAACATTAAAACAACTGGCCTCTTATTCAAGCAGGGCAATATAAAACATTTAATGCAAGAGGCATTAGAGGATACCGCTAGCTGGGGACAGAATAGATTAAAGGACAGAAGCCCTATTAGAACAGGAGCCTTAAAAGCAGGTTGGTATACATCCTTAACTAAGTCATCTATCAGAATTGATAACCCAGTTCCCTACACTCAGTATGTAGAGAAAAAGGTTGAGATGGTTTATAGGACGTTACCTGAGATGGAGTCGCGGCTAAAGGGAAATGTAAATAATATAATTGGTAAATTAAGGTAATGGGTCTATACGATAAACTAGCTCAGATAGAAGATAAGTTAGCTCAGATAGAAGTCAAATTGAATCTACCACAAAGAAGACATCTATTAGTAAGAACATACTCTTACAACACTTCTTCAAAACTACAAATTACCACAGATACCTTAATTTTACCAAGACCCTACATTACCCTAGTACAGCCAAGATACGCTAACCTCCAAGTCTCCATAGAAGGGGTCGATTCAATTTACATAGCTCTTAATGATGTTGAGGTTGAGATACCAATAACTCACCCCAAAACATTATTTATACCTAATGGTAATGCTAGGACAGAATTCATAATTGACCCCCCTGTGAATAACTTTAATCAAATCGTCTATTCTAATCCTTCTACAAAAGCCCTGGTAGGTACTTCAAACTATAAGTTGATATATCTATCAGAAAAGGAGCCAACCACCTGGAAACTCATTTTAAGAAAGGAAGCAGATTAGATGAATATTCAAATTGCCAGAGACTTAGTAGATGCGTTTCTAATAACTATTATAAAAATAGATGTCTTTGATTTAGATGAACCAAAGGAACTGTACAAGTATCAAGGTGACAATTTACTACCCACTAACACTGTCATAAGATTACCTGTACAACACTTAATTCATACTAAACAGAATCTAAATTCAGTTAAGACTACAGCTAGATTACCTTATAGATTAAGTTTTAGATTCCCTGCTGAGATGTCCCTCCATGACCTACCAATTAGGGCATTAGAGGGAATGGTAGCTCACATACATTTGTATACTTTACTACTAGGCCCTGACCCTATTATAGAGTTATTTGCCCCAGTAGATATAGAAGATTCTGTAACAGCAGAAAGGGTAAATGGAGTTAAGTCTGATTGGTTATGCCATCTAAACTTTTCTTTTGATATCAAGTTTAATACTACCACTACTCCAGATATATCTGATTTACAAAGTCCTGATTACTTTAAATTTAATAACCCTCCTAACTTACAGGAAATTAAGATTAGAACCTATAGGGCTAAACCTGATTTCACTGTAGAGGAAGTGGACACTTACATTGAAGATTCAGAAGTAATTATTCAAAAATAAATATAAAATATGACCGCAATTTTTAACAACTTTAACTCCCCCGGCGTTAGGATTGTAGAAAGTACCCAAGGATTCCGAACTCTACCTATTGCTAGTTTTCAATCAGTTTACATGATAGGCTCCTCTGCTGTTGGGGATTACTTAGTACCTACACAAGTTACCAGTTTAGAGGATTTCACCAATCAATTTGGGGCTTCTCCATCTGAAGCTTCAGTTAAACTATTCTTCAGAAATGATCGTAGAGGAATACTTTACTTTGTAAGAACTCCTATTGCTGTTCAACGCAGTATTACCGTAGAGACTGCGGCTAATCAAACTTATACAGCCACTATTGCGGGTACTGTAGTAACTTATGTAAGTACTGGTGGTGAAACCAAGGTTGCTATTGCTAGTGGTCTCTTAGCGGCTATTAATGCTAGCCCAGTTGCCAACTTAGTAACAGCTTATGCTGGTGCCATTACAGATTCAATTATTGTTAAAGTAGATAATCCCCTTGGTGGTGAAATTACCTTAACAGTTGGGACAAACCTATCAGTAGAAGTAACAACCCCAGTAACCCCTGCTGCTTCAGATTATGTCTATGTAATTGAGAATTCCTTTGATGTAGAAGATGACTATAATCAAGGGTTTATCATTGCTCCTCAAGCATTCCAATTATTAACTTTAGGTGCAGACCGTTTAGCAGTTGGTAATGCCCTACATGCTTTGGCTTCTGACGCTGCTTATGATTGGATTGCTCTGATTGATGCGGGTGCTAACTTAACAGTTGCTCAAGCCCAAGCTGAAGGTATTCTGTATGCTGCACCCCAAGGACATGCTAGCTTTTACTACCCTCACCTTAAAGATTTAGAAGGTGGAGTTGTACCTGCTTCTGCTGCTGTGGCTGGTGTAGCTACCCGTAGATTCAAAGCTGAAGGTTTACAACAACCTCCTGCTGGAGCTAAGTTTCCTGTACTTGGAGTAACTGATGTAACCGTTAAAGTTAACACCCAGCAGCAAGAAGTACTGAATCCTTTAGGTATCAACATTATCAGAAACCTACGCAACAAAGGTGTTGTAGTTTGGGCTATGAGAACGCGCTCCAATAGCACCTTCTATAGCTTCCTACCTGTACGTGTGATTATGAGTGTTCTGAATGGTACCTTACGCCGTGGGTTTGATAATGAAGTCTTCTCAAGCATTGACGGTTTGGGTATTTTACTAAGTGATATTGCTGCATCTGCACGTTCAGTTTGTAGTAGATTCTGGAGAGCTAAGTTATTATTTGGAGCCACTGAAGCTGAGGCTTTTGAAGTCAAATGTGACTTTGAGAACAACACCAAAGAAGACTTAGAGTTAGGTAACGTTTTGCTGGAAGTATATGCAATCCCCGCCCCTGCAATGGAGAGATTACTTATCTCTAGTGTTAGAGTTGCCATTGGTACTTTACCACTAGGACAAAACAACCTAGAAGCTCAGTTCTACTACCCAAGCTTAGGTTAGCTTTAATAACTAAAGATAATTTCAGTCAGAGTTTAATTACTTTGGCTGAAATTTATGCTGCAAACATTTAAAAATATTTAATAGAAATAATAAATTATGGCTATTGCTTTAAACAATATTAATCCTATCAGTAACTCTGATTATGTTATCAAAGTTACTGAAATTCCTGGAGCTTATTGGACTGAGTTCTCTGGCATCAAAGCTGCTTACACCCGCGCTGAATATAATGATGGTTTGTCTCAACTTACCCGCACTGCTTCAGGTGGTAATAAGAAGTATGAAAATGTTACTATCTCTAAGCCCTACGATCCTGATAAAGATTCAGTGGTAGACCAGTTTATCTCTGATTACGAGGGGGGAGAATTCTTCAATCTTAACCTAACCCCAGTACGCTTTGCTAAAGGTAACACAAGTGGTAGAAGTGAGATTGCGGCTACTGCTAACAAAGGTTGGAATCTATCAGGTTGTCGCCTTCTCAACTGGTCTTGTGCTGAGGGGGTTGACACTGCTGATGGTTCTAAAACCCTTATGTATAAACTTGAGTTCAGTGTAGAGCAGGCTACCCCTACAGGTTCAGTTAAGACTGCTTCTAGCAGCCCTTTAGTAGTTAATAACTAATAAATAATGCAAAGTATCATGAGACAGAAAAGAGTAATTGAAGAAGTAAAAGAGTTAGCACCCCAGGAAGATACCTTAAAAGAAGCTGAAGTATTTCAATCTGAAACAGTAGAAGAATCCTCTGAGTTCAAAGCAGAGTATGATGCTGATGCTGGGATTGTTAGTTTTGAGCTTACTGATGGTACTCCTGTTTCTATGAAGTCACCAAAGACCCGTCAGTTTTTATTGTTAGAAAGCTTTATGAGTACTGCTGAACCAGAGTACAGAACTAATTCTTTTATAGCTCTAAAGCTGGCGGCACTTTGTATTACTAAATATGGTAAGAATCCTAGTATCTCTTTTGATAATTTAGTAGATAATCTTGAGTTACAAGATACGGAGAGGTTGGCAGCAGGCTTGGCCTTTTTTCAAGATAAGTTTGAATATTTATCAAAATCAGTTGTACATTAGTATTCAAGAACAACCTGCGTTTACTATTAAGGGCTTACTCCAAAACTTAATACAGGCATGTGGGGGTAAATTAACTTCTGCATACCTGTCTTTTGTAGATATGGATATTAGTGAAACCTTGTACCACCTGTACTTATTAATTGACATTAAGACTCAGGAAAAGAATAGTGAATCTAAATTACAAGGTTGGGGATTTTCAGAAGAAGACTTTGAGTAATATAAATTATGAAATAAATGGCTAACAATAACCAAGTTACTATCACCTTACGAGCTGATGGTAACCAGGCTAGTGCAGTAATAAGTGGGTTATCTAATCAGATAAATAGAGACCTATCAGGTTCATTAGGTAGAGCTACATTAGGGGCTAACCTAATGACTGGGGCTATCAGTGCAGGGCTACAAAGATTAACATCTTTAATTGGTAACATAGGTGGCAAACTAAATGAAGTAATGGATATCCAGCAGGGTAATATTGCTACTGCTGGAACATTAATGAAACTGGTTGGTTTTACTTTTAAAGAAGCCTCAGACTATATTGACCAGTTTTCTTCTAACATGGCTAAAGTGGCATCCACACTACCTGGGGCAACTTCTGATTATGTAAAACTAGGTAAAGGTATTATGGATAACCTAGTACCTGCATTCAAAACCCTAAACGGTTCTTTTGATAAAAAAGGTTATACGGAAGCTCTAAATGATATTACTAGGGATGCTGGATTTTTAGCTTCAGCTAATAAAACTGATATAGGTTTAACATCTCAAGGTATTAGTAAGTTTTTAGCAGGTAGGAGCGTAAAAGAATTAGCACAATCTAAGTTCTTTGAAGATAACCCAGCGATATTATCTCTTATTGAGTCTGAAGCTGATAAATTAGGAATAGACTTAGAAAAATCTACAGAAAGACAGAGAGTTGATATACTCCGAACAGTCTTAGCCACTCCTAAGGAAGTATTACTAGCATCTAGTAATAGCTTATCTGGTCTAATAGAAGGATTTAAATCTTCATTAATAGACCCTAATACTGGGTTGTTTGGTTTGATGAGAGATTTATCAGAAAAGTCTGGTAGTCAAACAGCTTTACATTCTATAACCGATGCTGTAAAAAGCCTTATTGGGGAAGGAGGGTTATTTGAACAAACCTCTAAAGCTTTAGCTGGTTTAGGGATTGTATTAGGAGACCCAATGGTAAAACTTAAAAGTGCTGCTGATGACTTCACAGAATCTGTTAAACAGATAACTTCTATTTTTCAGGAATTTAATAATAGAAGACCTGGACAAACATTAGATGATTCCAAGGAAACTTTAGAAGAAGATTTGAAATATTATTTCAGTAACCTATTTGATTTCACTACCCTTGGTAAATCATTAGCAAAAATTGTTAATGGTATATTTAATGGTATATTTGCCTTCATTTGGTCTGGGGGGTTACAATCCTTAATAGGTGGAATTGCTAAAGGTTTGGGGGCATTCCTAACTAATTTAGATTGGTCAGTTTATGCAACTATTTTAAGTGGGATCTTAGTTAAGAAATACTTAACTATCGCCTTTATCAAACTGGGTGCTCTTATAGCTACCAGAATATTAGCTAGTGGGGCTTGGACTTATGCATTAGGCTTCATGGGGCCAATAGGAGCAGGTCTATTACAATTAGGTGCTTTTATAGGAGGAACTGTTGGTACAGGTGGTGCTTTATTAATAGCCGCATTATTAGGATTTTTAGCTTATGGTATCTGGAAAAACAGAGACTTTATAGGTAAAAAACTACAAGAGTTAGGAAAGGGAATAGATAAATTTTTTGCAGGAATTATTGGTTGGTTTAGAGATGAACTTGATAAAATACCTGGGGGTAGCTCAATCAATCAAGGTTTAGATAGTGTTGCCCACGGTAATGAGCAAATAAAGGAAGCCACAGGTGGAAAAGTAAATATAGCAGCCATTCTTGCTTCTACGGGTCTTTTTTCTTATTTGTCGAGTAAGGCTGTTGGTACTCTTAGGGGAGATATACCTAACTCTTACAATGGACTAAACACCTCATCCTTAATGAATGCTGCCAATAAAGAGTTAGCTAAAGCTCCTCCAGGGGCAGGTTTAGTTATGGCTAATTCATCTGAGACTATCCTTAACTCCTCTCAGCAGGCTAGGATTATGTCAGCAATGAGTTCTAAACCTGAGATTACTAAGGTTACTAGCTCTAAACCTAGTATTACTATTGGGGCTATTAATATTCACACTGCGGCTACCAATGCTCAAGAGATTGCTAAAGATGTGGTAGCTTGTATTGAAAGAGAGTTACAAAACTTTGGACAAAACTATGTAGCAGCTCCTGTTGTTTAACTACTATAAATTTACCCTTACTTTAATCTCATTTAATCTGAGGTTGGTAAGGGTTATTTTTTTAATTATTATTTAGAAAATATGTCAAATCCTGCTGTAATATCTGGATTAAATGCTGGCAAGAAAGTTGAGGGTATTTATGCCACTTTAACGGATAAAGAAGGGAAACCTTTATTTACTTTTCTATTTAATCCAGAGTCTAAAAGATATTCTAGAAAGGTCAATTACACTGAAGCCCCTACTGCGTTAACATCTACCCCTTCTCAACAATATAAGTACACTACAGGGTTGACATTACAATTGTCTAACCTTCTAATGCAATCTTATGTTGAAGGTAAAACTTGTAAGTTACTTTTACAAAAGCTTCAAGGGTTGATGGTAGCTGACCCTGCTAATACTAAACTAACTCCTTCACTTGTTTACTTTACTTGGGGTTCTGATAAGTTTGGCCCAGCAGTTATCACTTCATTAGATTGGACTGAATCATCTTGGTTAAATGGTGAAATAGCCGCCGCTAGAGTGGACATTACCCTACTAGAAGTACCCACCATTAAATTAGAATCCACACCCACCGTAAAAGACCTAGAAACAGCTTCTGCTAAGACAGCTACCCTTACCCCTAGACAAGTAAGTGAGTCTGCTAATGAGGCTAGTAAGTGGCTTAAAGCTAACGTTAAAAAGTTACCTGAAAAGGTTGCTGCTTTGGTTAAAGTTAACAAGTATAAATTATCAACAGATAGCCAAGGTAATGTAACCATTTTTAGCAATAATAATGAAAACTTAGGAATTGTAGGTAATTACAAAAATGGTAAATTTACTGGTAATTTTATAATCACAGCCGCCCAAACCTTAATTAATAACATTAGCAGATAATGAGTACTCAACCAATTGTATTTTCAAGTGGGGACACTTTAACTAGTGTTGCTTACAAAGTATTAGGGGAATCTTCAGGCTGGAGAGAGATAGCTGATATTAATGACTTGGACATTTTCTCAATAATAGAAGTGGGTCAGTCCTTAACGGTACCCTCTAAAGATGCTGCTGAAAGAAGAATAAAAGATATAGCTGCTAAGAATATTAACTCTGTCAACTCCACAGTACAGTCCAATGTTCAATCTATTCTCAATAGTAGAGAAGTTAAAACTATTACCAAACTACTTGGGGTAGACACCAGCCAACTATTAAAAGACTTAGATTTGTCTTCTTTAGCTGATAAGTTAAGTGCGCCCACTAAAGCAGAGAGATTAAGAAGGGCTTTAAATAAATCTTCTTACGAGACTGATACTCCTATTTACAGACTAGCCTCATGGATTTTCTAAAAACATGCCTGAAGAAATTAATATATTCAATATAAATAATCCTAATAGTGGGATTGATTTACTTTCTCCATTTGTACGGGTAACTATAGGGGCAATAGGTAATGTTAGCTCTGAAGTATTCACTATAGGGGACGGTAAGCTCATTAGCGCCTCTGTAACTCTCAGTGAAGGTAAAGCTCAATCCAACTGTAAGTTCACTGTCTATGACCCTCAGAAAAGGTTAACCGATAAGTTCTTTAGTTATATAGAATCTGTAGATGGTTTAGACCCTATTGAAGCCCCTGAAACTGAGCAAGAAGATGAGAAAGATGATGAAATTGTAGAAGGTTCTGCTCCTAATGAAGGGGAAGCTACTTCAGGTAAAGTTATATTTGAAAATGTTGTAGCAAGTACTTATGGTTGGGGGAGTAAATATGATGGTGGTAGTAAAGGAGCTTATGGAGACAAGATAGATTTTGAAGGCATGACTGCTGCCATGTATCATCCTTCAGGTAAGAACTTCTATAAGTACGCCAAGATGAAGGTTACTGAAATTAGTAGTGGTAGAAGTATTATAGTTACTGTTAATGATACAGGCCCTTTTGCTATTGCTCCTAACGGGGATGTTATAACACCTTACATACCCCACCCAACTAGAAAGATAGACTTAGTTAGGGGGGCTTGGAAGAAGTTAACTAATAACGCCCCGCGAGGTTTAACTAATGTCAAAATTGAATGGTTAGAGGCAGGGACTACCACAACAGTTATTCCTCTAAAAGATAAATCCGAAAGTAAAAATCAGATTGCTAATAATATTAAAAAAGGTAATATAGCTAACGCTAAAATAGGTAACTGGCCTACCGCAAAAGTAACAGCTACTAAAAATATTATTGTATTTCCAGGGCATCTTGCTGACACTCCTGGCGGCGGTGGGACTTCAGGTTCAGGTGACACTAACTCTGTTCTTTATAAAGGTGAGCAAAGGGTTAGAGAATTTATAGCTAATGATATTTCAACAAACTTATTTATAAGTGAATTACAGAAAGCTGGATATAATGTTATCACTGCTCCTCCTACTCCTCCTACTAGGGGAGATGCTGCTAGGAATGCCTACTATAATGCAGTTAAATCCCTCAAAGAAGCTAACTCAGCTTATGCTTTAGAACTTCATTTTGATGCACCTCCTAATGGTAGACCGGGTGTTATACCGGGTGGCAAGTATGACCAAAGTGGGGCATCCCTTAGCGTAATGGATGTTGCCTTAGCTAAGGAGTTTGGTAACTTTTCATTTAACCATAGGCAATCTTTAGGAGGCCCTTCTAGAGGTATTACCCTATTAGAATTAGATGCACTAGGTTCTACTCTTACTGGGTTAATAAATAGCGGGATATCCACAGGTGACTTTACTTCACTTGAAAGGGCTTTATTACCCTACTCTCAGAGGGCAGTAAGGGCACTTAATACTGTTACAGATGGGATTATATCTAAAACTGGAGAAGTTACTGATTCTGTCAATAATGCCAAGGGTGCTCAGCAAGAAAAGATAGCAGAAGCCAAGACGTTAGCTGGTGCTCAAATTACTATTGAACTTGGTTACAATGGTAAAACTTTGGCAGCTTCTAGCTTCATTCATACAGGATTAAGTTACTCAATATTTGCCCCTGACCACTTAGAGTTTAGTGGGACTTCTGCTGGCTGGGCTCTAACTCAGAGAATTAAAAATAACGTTTACACTAATTTAACTTTTAAAAAGATTGCTAGTAAGGTTGCCTCAGCTTATGGCCTGAAATTGGATATGCCAATAGACGGCCCCAAGTATGAATACTTCCCTCAAAGAGGACAATCAGACTATGAGATGTTACTTATTGAGGCAAGAAGAATTGGGTTGAGAATGTATGTTAAAGGTAATGTACTTCACATCAAACCAAGGGCAGATATCTTAGTTAATAAAAATACTTATGTGTTGACCTATGGTGAAAACATGGGTATAAATTTCACCTGTGACCATACTGCTCAAAAGGATACTAAAGGTGGTGCTAGGTCAAGTGACCCAGGTGAGTCTACTACAACAGGTGTACGTAAGTTTGAAGTTGACCCTGACACAGGTAAATTAGAACAAAAGGTTAAAGAGAATATTGTAGCCACAGGTGGAGATGCTGGGGATGTATCTACTACGGGTTCATCTGTACCCACACCTGCCCCTAAGACTGATGGTACCACTGCTAAAGAGGATGCTGACAGAAAGGCTGGGGAAAATAGAATCAAGGGTATAGGAGCAAAATGTGATTTTCCTACCACTCCTGAAGCTCTCAGCCTTGACCCTGACACCTTATTACTAACCAAAGGAATATCAGCTTTCTTAGATAGAACTTGGGTTATAGATAGTGTTACCCACTCCTATAATTTAGGAGACTTTTCTACTAGCCTTGAGTTCTATAGTCCTCTTAAAAATAAGAATGGTAGTGCTGAGACCCCATCAAGTAACACATCCAATAATAGTGGAACTCCTACTGCTGCAAATAATAGTAACGCTCCTGCTTCATCAAATGGATTTATTATCCCCAGTAAAGGAACTTATACTTCACCCTTTGGCCATAGAGGAGGGAGAAACCATAATGGTATTGATATAGCTAATAGTTTAGGGACACCAGTTTATGCCTCTGCTTCTGGGGTGGTAAATATAGGAGCTTCCACTTGTCAATTCTCTACTTCAGGTAATAACCAAATAGATAGAGGTTGTGGCGGCGGATTTGGTAATTACATAACTATTACTCATGCTGATGGCTATCAGACTATATACGCTCATCTAAGTGTAATAAGTGTAGTAAATGGTTCCCAAGTAGCTCAAGGTCAATTGATAGGTAAAACTGGTAATTCTGGGAGCAGCAACGGAAATCATCTGCATTGGGAAGTACTTAAAAATGGTACAAAAATCAACCCAGGTAAAGTTGTAAAACTACCAAGTATAATGAGTTCAATAGGTTTATAAATATGGTTAATTTAATAGAGTTATTACATAACACAAGTAAAGCCAACCAGATAGCGCTAGACTCCCAAGGACGTTCCCCTTATGCCACACTAGGGGCAGTAGTAAAAAATGAAGACCCTGACAAAAAACGTAGAATAAAAGTAGCATTAGCCTCCTCTCCCCAGCTTGAATCAGATTGGTTAAGAAGATTATCTACTACACCTTTTGTTGATGAATGTTTACCAGCTATAGGGCAGACAGTTTTAGTTCTATGGGCTGATGGATTGGAAACTAATGGTTACTATTTAACAGTTAATAATTTAGTAAATCCCCCTAGAGATAAAGAAGATATTATCAAAGATTACTCAGCAGAAATTCCTGGCAATAAGGCTGTTTTAGTTGGGGGTAATGATGACCTAACTGTAAAAGGTGAAGTATTAGTTACTTCTGAGAAAAGTGTCACTACTAAAGCTGATTTAGACTGTAAGGTTGAAGTTAAAAGAAACTTCATTGCCCAAGCTTTACAGGCCATTACCCTAAGTGCTGCTCAATATATCTTACTTTCAGCAGGTAATTGGTTCTTTAAGTTATACAGTAACGGAACAAGTGAAATGGGGGGAAGTGTACTTACAGTGGACTGCGCTGGCCTTGGAATTTCGTTTGTAAATGTAGGTACTATGACTATAAACGGTCAGTCGGTGGCTACTGTAGGGGCTGTGGACACAGATGGTGAACCGTTGGTCTCAAAAGGCTGGTGAGCTAATTTAACTAAATATTATTGGACGTAAATAAAGAATGAAAGGCGTTACCTTCCCCTTATCCGTCAGCAAGGGCAACCTTGTTGTGGCTACTGATGCAGAACTATATAGAGGTCACATTCTCTCTTGGCTGAAAACTGAAAACTTTGAGAGAGTAATGAGACCTGAGTATGGACTTAAAGATTACCTATTTGAGAGTATTCAAGATATCTCATTTATTGCCTCAAGTATTAAGTCAGGTTTAGAAAATTATATACCTGAAGTTACTTTTGAAGTAGAAGGAAGTATAAATGATTTAGGTGAATCTGAGATTAATATTTACTGGACATACGATGATTCAGACACAGCACAATTAAGATTTATTTTATAAAATATGGCAGAAAATACTATACCACTTGACTCAGTGGTAATTGATGAGAGGTCAGAAGAAACAATATTAGAACAAGCCAGAGTTAGGGTATTCAACGAGTCAGGTAGCCAACTAAATGACTTCACTGAAAACTCCCCTGTAGCTGCCCTACTACAAGGTCAATGTTTTGCTGCTGCTGAGTTACTCTACTATGTCAATAAACTACCTCTAGCACTTGTTATAGACTTCTTAAAAGTGACAGGTGTTGAAAGAAACCTTGGTACTAAAGCAAAGGTGACATTAACTTTTACTATAGCAGCACCTCAATCAGTCCCCTTTAATATCCCTCAAGGATTTGAAGTAGTAGATGACTCTGGTACATATAGCTTCCTAACTGATAACCTACTACAAATTCCTGTAGGACTAGTTTCAGGTTCAGTTACTGCCACTGCTGAAGAAGTGGGTAGTGATTATAATGCCCCCGCATACTCTATTACAAATATTACTCAACCTCTAACATTTCTAGCAGGGGTAACTAACGTGCAGCCTGCTAGTGGGGGTACAGATTTAGAAGAAGTAGCGGATACTATTAGTAGGGCACTTAATCAAATTAGACTTAGAAACTTAGTTTCAGCTAATGATTATGAACAGGCTGCTGAAGCTTTAATAGGTAATGGTTCTCTTGTCAAAGCGATAGGGTTACTGGGGGCAGATAAAACTACCAGAGAGCTTGGAGCAGTTCACTTGTTTCTTTTAAATGCAAATGGGGAACCTACTAATGATGCTCAGCTTTCTTATGTTAAATCTGAATTATCTAATAATATACAATTAGGTACTAGTTTATATACCTCACCCATAGAGTTAATCCCTATTAGTGCAGAACTAACAGGTAGGTTAGTTCCAGGTGTAAGTCCTGAAGAGGCCTTTAACACTTTATGGGGAGCTTTTCAAGATTACCTTAACCCTAGTAACTATCCATTAGGTCAGGATTTACTTCTTTATGAAGTAGGTTTTGCTTTAAGGACTACTGGGGTAATTAAAGAGGCTGGATATCTGACTTTGAATGGTGCTCCTTCAAATATCCCCATACCCAATGATTATACTCTCCCTTCTGCCTATAGCTTATTTATGCAGCTAGTTGATGCTGAAGGTATTCGTTATGAGAGTTTAAGGGGTGGGGGAGAATCGCCTGAATTTGGGGGCTTTGTCTAATGCAAACAAAAATTGCTTGGGATTCAGGTAAACCTATTTGGGAAAGATTACCTGAATGTTATAAAGAGAATGATATTGCTCTATGGTTAACTGCTTACTTTGATGAGCTGCTAATTAACACTAAAGCAAAGATTGATGACCTCCCTAGACAACTTAATCCCTTAGAGTGTGATGAAGTTTGGTTAGATGTTCTTGCACCTCTTTGTGGCTTTACAGAAGTGTATTGGGATAGGAATTGGCCAACTTCAGCCAAGAGGTTACTAATATCAAACTCATTTCTAAACATCTGGCCGCGTAAGGGTACTAAACAGACTTTAAGTTTAGTACTGAATTGCTTTGGTATCCAACATTTAATAACCTCTAGGGGTGACTTTATTTTAGGTACTTCTGTTACTGGCGACCCTTTAGGTTCTGCTGCTTGGGAATATACTATTTACCTTCCTGAAATATATAAAAATAAGCCACAGCAAAAACTAACTGAAAATCTAAATACTCTTTATGGCCCCTGTTGGTGTAGTACTGAAATTATATTTAATGACAGCTATTTCTCCTAAGAACTTTACTAATTTAAATTAAATAATATAAATAAATGAGCCAAATTGTAGGAACACTGCTTGATTCTGCTGGGAATCCTCTTACAGGTAAACTTGTAGTAGTATTAGCAGGAAACTTAATCGATGCCAGTACTACCCCAGATACTATCTATCTTCCTCAATCCTATACCTTTGATATAGTAGATGGAGACCTTGATATAGATTTATATGAATCTGAAACTTCAAGGGTTACTTATAATTTTCAATTCTTTAAAACTGATACTGAAGGTGAAATAATCGAACCAGCATTAATTAAATTTGATGCCTTGGTTCCTAATACTAGCCCAGTTCAATTTGCATCACTAACCCCTACAGGATTTGTAAATGATGTAATTGACACAGGCGCTATACGTATTAGTAGGATTATTTCAACTACCCCAGCACTTTCTCAAAACATTGGAGGGCCTTTTCCTCAAGGTGCATATAATCCAGCTACTACCTACAAGTTTAGGGATTTAGTAACTTATCTAAACAGAACTTATATTTCCAAAGATTTGAACCCAATTAAGGGGGTAGCCCCAACTGTTACATCTAGTTGGATGAATATACCTGTAGAGCCTGACGGTTCACTAATTTTAGCTGATGATACCCCTTATGGGGTCGCTTGGAATAACTCAGGTAAATCTGCTTCTCAGGATGCTGTTTATGATGAAGTAGAGTCTGTTAAAAGTACTATTTCCACAAAAGCAAATCTAGTTTCCCCTATTTTTACAGGTGATGTAATTGTACCTAATCAAACATTAGGGGATGCTTCAACTAAGGCGGCTAATACTAATTTTGTTGCAGCAGCCCTATCAGATAGTAACACAACTATAAATACTGCTTTAGCTTTAAAGGCTAATTTAGCTTCCCCAATTTTTACAGGTGACCCAAAAGCACCTACCCCGGCAACTTCAGACAACGACACTAGTATTGCCACTACTGCATTTGTTAACACTTTTATTGCTAGTAAAATAACTTCTTCTGGTACTAATCCTTTTATTATTACTCTACCAAATAATATAAGAATTGTCTGTGGTTCAAGTGTGGTTACTGTTAACTCTGGGGGGGCAGGTAGTGTCTCATTTGGGTTTGCCTTTTCCTCACCTCCTACCGCTGTCGTTTGTAATGGGGATATAGTAGCAGCACCATACGCTTTTTCAATTATTAGTATCGTTACAACAGGTATTAACTTTAGCAGCTCCCCTGCTGTTAGTATACCAGTTAGGGTTAATTGGATTGCTATTGGCACAGTTTAATATTCTAACAATATAAAAATTAATATTTTTAAATATATGGTTCGTAAAGTATACCAAAATGGGGATATTTTTACCGCTGAGGATGCTAATGCAATAGCATTCCCAATAGTAGATGGGGATGATTTCATTGGTCATGGCCCCAAGGTTTTAGACACGTACTTAGATGATAGCCCCGGTCAAATTAAATCTACCTTTTATACTTTTTATAACCGCCTGAAAGTTAACCACCAATCTGGTTTGACCTTTACCTATTTAGGCGGCGTAGTTTTATTAGCTGATGGTACTTTAGCCAGTATCAGCCCCGGTAGTATTAATATAGATAATAATGTTACCCGCTACATATATGTTGGTAGTGATGGTACTGTTCAATCTGCATCTAGTCTACCTAACATAAGCTTTCCACTAGCTAAGTTAACTACTGCTGGTGGAACTCTTTCTGGTGGTATAACTGACCTCAGAGACAAAGTAATTGATAGATTAACCCCTGCTGATATCCCTGTTGCTCAACTAATCCCACCGGGGGCAATGATGGACTTTGCAGGAACAGCTTTACCTTCAGGTTGGTTGTGGCAAGATGGTAGCCTTTACGCCCCCTCTACCTACCCCGCTTTATTTGCAGCAATTGGCTACACTTATGGTCAATCTGGAGTTAACTTCAGAGTACCAGATAGTAGGGGTAGAACAAGTATTGGGGCGGGTGTAGGGTCAGGTTTAACTAACAGAGTGCTTGGACAAACAGGAGGGTTAGAGAATGTTACTTTAAACCTAGCTCAAACCCCTAGCCACTCCCACGGAGTTAACGATACTGGGCATAACCACTCAGTAAATGAAGTTGCCCATACACATGGGGTAAGTGACCCAGGACATGCTCATGGTGTATATGACCCAGGACATGCACATGGTGTATATGACCCAGGACATATACATACCATATTTGGCGCTCTAAATGATGGTACAGCTCATACTGATGGTTTTACAGCAAAACCATCAGTAGGTATTGCAGGTGAAGATGCTTTTAGTAAAGGTTATATCTTCCACAATCTTTCTGGTAACCAATTGATAGGTAGCTCTATTACTGGAGTATCCATAAATGGGGCTGGTACAAATATTGGTATCAACCTAAATGGCACCAATATTGGTATTGGTGGTAGCAAGACTAATGTTAGCCTCAATGCTGCTACTTCAGGTATCACTATTAACGCTCAAGGTGGTAATGGAGCACATGAAAATATGCAACCTTGGTTAGCTGTTAATCAGATTATCAAATATTAAAAACTTTGAGTTCATTTTGTTTATTTAAAATGAACTCTCTTTATTCATAAAATAAATATGCCAACCCAAAGAATTATTAAATCTACATTTATTGGGTTAAATAATGAACCCCTGAGAAATGCCACTGTTCAAGTAATTCACATGCAGGGGAACACTATTGATAATGTAGAATACCCTCAAGTTACTAAAAACTTTATCACCAATAGAGAAGGTCAAATTAACTTTACTCTATGGTGTAATGAAGAAGGTGAACGTGCATCTTTTTATAGATTCATATTACCGGGTGGAGAAACTTTTGATGCTATTGTACCTGTAGGAACCTCTGACTTAGAGTTGTCTGTACTGCGAGAAGGTGGTGGAAATTCCTCTACCCCTCAGTATCAATCTTTGATATCCTATATATTGTCTGAAGTAGGTTCAGGTGCAGTTATCTCTACTGCCACCCCTACAGTTTCTGGTAAGGTTAAAGTTAACTCACCTTCTGATGACCCTATTGTTTATCTGAAATCTGAGATAGATAATTTATTATCTACTAAAGCTAACTCTACTGATATATATACTAAAGTTCAAACTAATAATTTAGTTAACGCTAAACCTGATACTTTAAGTGAGCTTGGGGATACTACCGTCTCTTCTGTCACAAATGGTCAAGCTTTAATTTACAACTCCTCAACTTCCAGGTGGGAGAATCAAACCTTACCTACTGGAAGTATTGGGATATCAACTAATATTAATTCAGTAAGTTATGATTCACAAAATAGAGTTAGTAGTTACATTGTTAGTGGGACTAATTATGTAATTACATATAATACTTTGACGACTGTAGTTGTAGGTGGAGGTAAAACTCGCACAATTACCTACAACACAAATGGTCAATTAGTAAGCGATATAACAATTTAATATAATGGCTAAACGATTTATTAATACATTTGTAGGTTCTAATGGAACCACTTTTGAAACCTACAATACGGACGTTACTGCTGATACTGATTGGTCAACTAACGGTAATACTACAGCAAGTGTAATTTACAATAATAGTTTAAGAAGACCTTCTAGCCAATCATCTGTTAACCATCGCGTTAACTTTTTTACAACACCCCTAAACACTGGGCAAACTCCAAATATTAATAATTATGAGGCTGTTGTAGATTTTAGCTTGGTTGGATATAGTACAGTAACTTCCAATGTGGGTGTAATTGTTAGGGGGAGTGATACAGCCAACACAGGTTATTTTGCGAGGTACAGACCTAACACAGGTTACCAATTATTCAAACAAACTGCGGGCACATCAGCACAATTAGGTTCAACAAATACAACAGATTTAAACCCCACAGGAATGTCAAACAGTTCCCCCTTGAGGAAACGTTTGAGATTGTCTGTTGTAGGTTCTAATCTCAATGTATATGTTGACACATATAATAACTCCACAAGTCAATGGACTGTAGGGATTACTCCATTAATTAGTACTGTTGATACATCCTATACCACTGGTAAATTTGGTTTATGGTTTGTATCTGCTGCTACAAACTCAGCAACCCCCACAGATGGTTTTATAGTTAATGAATATTATATTAATGATTTAGTAACCGCTGCTAATGCTCCTACTGGATTAAGTGAATCTAATAAAACCCCCACTACTGTTGACTTATCTTGGGCTGCCCCTACTAGTTTAGGGACGTTCACTTTAACAAATTATATTGTAGAAAAAACTTCTATTGGTGGGTCAAGTTGGGTAAGTGTTGGAACCCCTACGGGTACCACACTAACTGGTGTTGGTTTAGGAGTATCTGGTAATGATTTTAGAGTTCGAGCAGTTACAGGATTAGACCATGAGGGTGCAAACTCCTCAACTTTAACTGTAATTAATGACAGTATCCCAGGTGCTGTTTCTTCTTTCACTGCTACCTCTATTACGTCCACCACAGCTACCTTAAACTGGTCTGCACCTAGTAGTGGAACTGTTACCTATTATCGTGTTGAGAAGAGTAATCTGACGGGCGCTAATAATGATTTAGTAAATGATTGGTCACAAGTTTCTGGTAGTCCTTTTTCAAATACTAGTTTATCAGTAAACATCACTTTAGACGCTGGTGTTGGTAACGCTTTTAAAATTACCCCAATTGGTAGTGGTGGAGATGGAACCTCTAGTACTATTAAGATTGCTAGACCTGACCAAGTTACAGGTTTTGGTAATTCTGGGGGTACATTAACAACTACTAATTTATTTTGGTCTGCTGCTACTTCTAATAATGCTAGTGTTACAGGGTATATAGTTGAGTCAGCTTCTATTGGAGGCTCAAGTTGGAGTGCTATTTCTGGTAGCCCATTTACAGGTTTATCTGTTACAGCAGCTCCTTTAAGCGGCGCTGGAAATGATTTTAGGGTAAGGGCAACTAATATTATTGGTGATGGAGCTAATGCTAATACTATATCAGTCACCCCAACTTCAGGTACCCCAGGAGCACCCACATCTCTAGCTATTAGGTCATTCACTCCCGCTAGAAATGATTCACCACTTAATCTATCTTACTTTACTTTTACTGATACAGTAGATAATAAATGCCACCTACAATGGGCAGCACCAGCTTCTTCCGGTGCTGGCGGGGCAATCACAGGTTACTTAATAGAAAGTAGTGCTAATGGCTCTACTGGATGGGTTACTGTTAGAAATACAGGCAATACAAATTTGGTTGCTTACAACATACCAAAGACTACTGGAACATTATATTTCAGAGTAAGTGCTATAAATGCTTCAGGAATTGGGGCACCTTCTAATGTCTTAACTGTTGCTGGTTCTACTTCAACTTGTGAAGGCACAATGGTAAGACAAAATGGAGTGTGGACATTCTTCACTCACCCTAGAGCAGTTTGCTATAGAGGTAATACTTATATAGGGTGGGTTAGTAATGCTGGTATTGTAGGAATTACAAAAGTAAATAACACTACTAAAGAATCCACTCATTTTGAATTAGAAGATGTATCTACTTATGTAACTCAATTAGGTGGTGCAGAAATTGATGACCATGATAATGCAGCAGTATTTATTAGACCTGATGGTAGGATAACTTGCTTTTATGGAGCGCATAATGACCCTGGTGGAATTCGGTCTAGAACCACTATCTACCCAGAAGACATTACTCAATGGTCTACCGCAATTGCTGATAGCCCCGTTAATGCTACATCGTCACCTCCAGTTAACTTACCAACCTGCTATAGCAACCCCAGGTTATTAGAAGATGCTGGGATGATGCTTTATCATTTCAGAACAGGTTCCCCTCCTAATGCCCCTCACGCTGTCTTATTTGCAAACACTCAGAATACTCTAAATTCTACAGCTTCCTACACTGATGGTTTACCTTTAATCCAAAGTACTCAAATACCTTGGGCAGAGCAACGTCCCTATGTACAATCTGTAGTAAATGATAAAAATCGTGTAGACTTTTTCTTCACTGATGGTCACCCCGGAGATTCTGGGACAAATGGTAATGGTAATGGTACAAGTTTATACCACTTCTATGTACAGTGGGACAAAACACTAAACAAAGCTAGATACTACACTTCTGCTGGTGTAGAAATAGTTAACCCTTCTGCTACAGGTTCTCAATCTCCTAGCTTACCAATTAGACCTAAAATCTCAGGTGGTGGTAGCGACCCTACTATGGTTTGGAATGGAGTAAACGTTAGGTCATGGGGCTGGGATATTGTAATAGGGTTTGATGGTAATCCTTGTGTATTGTTTACTACCTATGATAATGGTTCAGGTGGTTTTGGTTATACAAACCAACGCTATAGATTCTCAAGATGGAATGGCACAGCTTGGACTGCTGCTGTAGATATCACAGGCTCAAGTGTAGTTCCTGCTACCCAAACCACTGTTAGAGGTGTTGCTGTTTCTGCCCCTGGTATGGGTACCATTGGAGTAAATGGATTTACTTTAGATGAGCCTTGTTACACAGGAGGCTGCTGCTTTGATGCCAATAACCCAAGCATTGTTTACCTGATCAACACTGTAGTTCAGAGTCCATCTAATAACTCTGCTTTATCTAGTACTGACCCAACTGGTATAAGAGAGCTACAAGAATGGCGCACAAATGATAATGGCTTAACTTGGTCAAAGGTTAGAGATATTACTACAAACTCATTACCTAATATTGTAAATGGTAGACCTTATAGCCCTAAGAATCATGATGGTAAGGTCGCTGTCGTGTGGTGGCGTGGGCCTTACTCTGGTTGGGTAAGAACATTCAATACTAATCTCTGGTGTGCCCCTGCCTCAGAAAGCCTAACCAATCCTTCTGATTTAGCCCCTTTAGGTGCAAGAATCGCGCTTAGTCGTACAGGTCAACTTGTACCTTTTGCATTCTAAAAACAGTTAACTTCCAGCCTCCTTAAGTGGAGGCTTTATTTTTTTTGTAAATTTATAAATAAAATGCCTGAACAAATTAAGTATTCTAATGTTAATTCTAATACTCCTTCAAAGATAAATGAGGCAACTTTTACTCCTATTCCTGAAGCCTCCACATCCAAAACTTATATCAAAATTAACCAAGATACTGAGTCTAAAATAGTTGACCAAATACTGACTAACGCTAGTGGTGTGGGGTTGGGAATTATGGTGACACTACTCAGTTTAGTCTTCTTAGCCAAATGGTTAGGGATAAACAACCTTATTGTTAAATGGGTTGAGAAATTAGAAAGCGATAGCGAGTCTTTCAGATCACTTGCAAATTCTGTGCAAAGTATGTCTAATGATACCAAAAACTATCATGGTACTTATGTGGCTGACCATACCAAAATCATTGAGGAAGTCAGAGAAGTAAGAGAAATTACTAAAGAAATCTTATTTAAAGTTGACAAACAATAACTTAAGTTTAAAGCTGTAATTTTACGTTTCTTAATATAGTTGTCTTGGCTTAACTTACCCCTATGCTGAGGCTGCCGCTTAAGGTGTATACTAATCTGATTGAGAGATATTTGAGAGATACCCAACTGGAGTCACACATTTAGGCGGTTCAATTTGTGTAGAGAGTGTAGCAGGTCAAACCACCTTTACTGTCAAATTTCCCCTTTAAATCCTTTTTTGGGCTGTTGCAGTGGCAAATTTCTGAGAAGTTTGCTACTATAGTTATTTGTGTGGGTGACTAGCTCAACGGTAGAGCATCGGACTCTTAATCCGCTGGTTCTGAGTTCGAATCTCAGGTCACCCATTTTTAAAATATTTAATTTTTGAAATAAAGTAGTTTGACTTCACAGGTAGTTAGTCCTTTGGCTTTTTTCACGAATTTATTATCAAAAGTGTAAAACTCCGCATGATTTTGACTTTGGGCTAGATGAAATGCATCAGCAAAATCTAAACCCAATTCATGCCATTGCAGTGCCTGAAAAACTAGACTACTATTACTCAGATGAACATTGGGCAAACCACAAAGCTTTCTTAAGGCTGTACATATTTCAACAGGTTTAAACTTATAAGCAAACCTTAGTACCCACTCAGTTTCTAGAACAACAGTATCTAGTATAAAAATAGTTTGGTTTTGAAAAATTTCTAGACTCTTTCGGTACTGTAATTCATCATCTTGGGTCAATAGACGGACAATTATATTAGTATCAACTGCCACCATGCCATGATTCCTCTACACCTTGACGGATGGCATCATTCATATCTTCTAAAGATTTTGGTGAGCCTTGATATTTTAAGCAGCCTGCAACATCTTTTAATGTGGTTTCCGCAAAAGGTTTCTTGGGTTTGAGAAGAATACCATCACCCATATTAATTGCTATTAATTCCTGTCCGATTTCCCAGCCTGAAGCTTTTAGCAATTCTTCAGGAATAATTACTTGTCCCTCAGCGGATATTTTTGTTATTTCCATATATTGCGGAAATTCGATGATTATAAATTGAAAATTTGTTTGTACGGCATTTTTATTTTTACATTTTTATTCTTCCACTGTGCCTAATGCTTTGAGTGTGGCAATTTGGGCTGAGGTTAAATTGCTGGAGTAACTTAATTACAGTCTCATTACGCTGAATTTTTTCTTTAATTAAAGGATTGGCAATGCCAGTAATTGCGTTGATGACTAGATCAATTAAGTTCATGACCATACACCGAAAATGCAGAGTTATCTTGCTAACTCGTGATTAATTACTATTAGAAAGCATATCCCAGATTTTCGAGTTTTGTTTTATACTTTCTCAAGCATTATAAATCATCAGTTTGAAGATTTATGAACAGCGATCGCCAGCCATCACAAAAATCTATCAAATATAGGACTTAGGCAGCGATGATTGGTCATTGCGATCGCAGCGCTACCCCCACTGGCTGTCTGACTTGGGATTTCACCGCTTCAACAATGGCATCAGCATCAATTTTGGCAGCATGAAGTAGTTCTTCAGGGGTGCCGGAACCTGGCATCTCACTGACTGCCAACTTAATTAATCGCAGCGGAGTTTCGTCGTAACTAGGACTACTATTAGTACCCGCAAAAACATCTAGCACCGCTGCACCTAATCCGCCTTCTAACCAATGGTCTTCAACAACGACTAAATTACCTTTGGTGTCGCGTGCAGCTTGATGAAGCGTGCGTGCATCAATGGGTTTGACAGAGTAAGCATCAATGACACGAACCGCAATATTCTCGTTTTTCAGACGTTCATAAGCCTTCAGAGCCTCGTGTAAAGTAATCCCAGCGGCAATTATCGCGGCTCGATCGCTGTTTGAACTACGGATTACTTTACTACCACCAATGGGAAAATCTTCATCAGATTCATAAATTACAGGCGTGCTTTCCCTGGTGGTGCGGAGGTAGACAATGCCATTGCGATCGCTCATTTGCGCCACTAGTTTAGCAGTCTGGTTGGCATCGCTGGGATACAGTACAGTACTACTCCACACCGCCCGGAAAGCTGCTAAATCTTCCAGCGCCATTTGTGAAGCGCCATCTTGACCAATGGATACCCCAGCATGGGAACCCACTAATTTAATGTTGGCGCGAGAGACAGCCGCCATTCGCACAAAATCGTAACCCCGACTCAAGAAAGCAGCGAAACTCGATGCAAAGGGTTTGTATTTTCGCACCTGCAAACCCACCGCCGCCGCAATCATTTGTTGTTCGGCAATGTACATCTCAAAGTAGCGCTCAGGATAAGCTTCAGCGAAATCTTCTGCATAAGTGGAATTACTGACTTCGGCATCGAGGACGACTACATTTGGTTGAGCAGCTCCCAATGCTACTAAAGCATCACCATATGCTCGACGTGTTGCCACCTTTGCACCTTTGTTATAGCTGGGAAGTTGCAGCGGTTGAGGGTTACCTGTTAGAGCTGGTTGGTTTTGTTCTTCAGGTTTGTTGACTGGAATTCTGATGTGGCGTTCACCACCCAATTCGGCGATCGCTTCTTTTTCGGCATCGGGTTTGAGTGCTTTTCCATGCCACCCACCTAAATCTTCCAAAGAGGCTACACCTTTGCCTTTCTTTGTGCGAGCAATAATGACAGTGGGGCGATCGTTGACACTCAAAGCAGCGCTAAAAGCTTGGTCAATCTCCGCCAAATCATGACCATCAATTTCCATCGCTTGCCAGCCAAAAGCCATAGCACGCGCAGCATAGGCTTGCGTGTTCCAGCCTAATTCAGTCTGACCCCGCTGGCCTAGACGATTGACATCAATAATCGCAATCAAATTGTCTAGGCTGTAGTGTGAAGCGCGATCAAAAGCTTCCCAGACAGACCCCTCAGCCGTTTCGCTATCACCCAGCAACACCCAAACATGATATGGCAACTGGTCTAAATATTTACCGGCTAAAGCCACCCCTACACCAATTGGCAATCCTTGTCCCAAGGAGCCAGTCGCCACATCAACCCAAGGTAAAATCGGTGTTGGGTGACCTTCTAAACGGCTGCCCAATTGCCGCAGTGACATTAACTCCTCATCAGTAATTACCCCAGCCGCTTTGTACATCGCATACAGCAACGGCGCAGCGTGTCCTTTAGAGAGAATAAAGCGATCGTTATTAGGGTTATCTGAATTTTCAAAATCGTACCGCAGATATTTAGACAGTAAAACCGCCATCAAATCGGCTGGTGACATAGATGAAGTAGGGTGACCTGAACCGGCAACAGTTGTTGCACGAATGCTATCTACACGCAACTGTTGTGCTAATTCATGCCATTGGTGTAGTTGCTCCTGTGTAGCCATAGTAGTATTCCTAAATCAAAATCAAGGGTATTGCAGCGAATCCTTTATCAATCAGTTGTATTTTGGTGAAATAGAAGTTTAAGAAGTTGTTTGAAAAGTGGTTAGCTGTGATTTTCAGCACCTATTGATTCCCCCTTGGAAATTAGAGGATTCTTCTTTCAAGATAATGTCCTTTAAAAAAAGCAGACACAAATGTAAATAATCTTGTTCAGATATTTATTCCACTCCTCTGGGTTTACTTTAGGAAGTGGGAGCTACTATAGCTTCTTTCTAATGGAATAATTAGGTTTATTTCTGAGGGTATATAATATTAATTAGATAATTAACTCAGATGACATATTTTACAGCAAATTGCAATTTTGTGAGATAATTGTAGGGAACATCGCTGCACCCTGTATTTTTAGATGAATTGATAATTTTTGAGATGTTAAATCAGAGAAAAAATTCGTCTTAATGAATAATATTTTTTCATTATCAGCTATTTTCTATATTCTTAATCTGCCAGTAAGTTATAGCACAATACAGTTCAGTTAGAGATGATTTATAAAGTAAACATTAAATTTGTAGGGTGCGTTAAAGCAACGCGTAACGCACCACTATCATACGGTGCGTTACGGCTATATATCATTTGCTCACACGTCCAAATCCTTACACAGCCGTAACACACCCTACTTAATATTTACTTTATAAATAGGCTCTTAA
>VFQR01000525.1_pt1 | contig 50192 bp, 47 predicted proteins | sample 3512321 | NCBI WGS metagenome assembly VFQR01 (sample SAMN10412374, study PRJNA504923) | tailings metagenome | isolation source: Relicate 3 Philex TSF1 revegetated site | place: Philippines: Tuba, Benguet | collected 2017-08-29 | reverse complement strand
GTCACCTGGCCCACTACGCTCCGTTGGGGTGTTGCGTTTCAGAGTTGAGACCGCCCACCTGCAGGACAACTTGCTTGGGAGTAGCTGCCCAAGCCAGGCCCATCCATGCAGTGAGCGCCAAACTGAGAAGGATATTGCGCATGCGGAACTCCTACAGAAGCCAGCCGATGTAGTAAGGAAAGAGCAGCAACAGAGCGATCAGGGCGGTGGCAAACCACAGCCAGCGTCGCCGGCGTCGCAGCAGCGCGGGTTCGACGCAGGTGCCGTCCGTATGGCAGCGAGTGGCCTTGCCGTAGAGCATCCAGAAGGCCCAGCCCAGGCACACCAACGTGGCCGCACTGAACCACGGACGCCACGGGTCCAAGGCGGTGAGATTGGAAATCCAGGCGCCGCTGATGCCCATCAGGACCAGGGCCAAGGGCACGACGCAGCATATTGATGCGCCAATGGCAGCGGCGGCGGCCCCAAGCATGGCAGGTAGGGAGGATCTGGAATGAGGCTGGACCATAGCGTCATGGTAATCTCCGTACCTAGGTACGGAGTCAAGCCATGACTGTCAATTCGATGACGATCAGCCGGCTGGCCCAAGCGGCCGACGTACATGTTGAAACGGTCCGTTACTACCAGCGGCGAGGACTGCTGTCGGAGCCTGAGCGCCCGATGGGCAGCGTGCGCCGCTACGGATCCGACGATGTCGGTCGGCTTCAGTTCATCCGCCGAGCACAGGCCATGGGATTCAGTCTCGACGAGATAGCGGGGTTGCTGGAGGTCAAGGGCCAGCGCGCCTGCGAGGAGACGCGCCAGTTGACTGAACGGAAATTGGCCGAGGTACGGCGGCGGCTCGGTGAGCTACGACAACTGGAAGCCGATCTTGAGCACTTGGTGGATGAATGTCGTCACGTGGTGACCGGCGCACCTTGCCCGACGCTCGATCTGCTGGCGCAACCGGCAGAGAAGAAAAATACTGGCTAAGTTGTTGCCGAGAAAGAACTATTTGAACTCCATGGGGCATTTTTGCGCGTATCTCGGCTGAACCCCAATCAAGAGACGCAGAGTGTCGGGTCCCGGGCGACCCTGGTGATCGTGAGGCGACAGGCTTCGGCTGGCCGGACCCGCGCGCACAGCAGACAATGGTCGCCATGAAACCCCGCGACAGACCGGCCGAAGCCACGCCGGACCTGAGGAAATACGCCTGGCTGGCCATCGTGACCGCGGTGCTGACGGTGCTGCTCAAGGGCAGCGCCTGGGCGATCACCGGCTCGGTGGGCCTGCTGTCGGACGCCGCCGAATCGATGGTCAACCTGGTGGCCGCCATCGTCGCCCTGGTCTCGCTGACCATCGCCGCCCGGCCGGCCGACGACGACCACCACTTCGGCCACAGCAAGGCGGAGTATTTCTCCGCCGCGCTGGAAGGGATCATGATCTTCGTCGCCGCGGCCTCGATCATCTACCTGGGCATCGATCGCCTGCTCAACCCCCGGCCGCTGGGATCGCTCGGCATCGGCCTCGCCGTTTCGATCATGGCCGCCGTCATCAACGGCATCGTCGGGCGGATCCTGATCAAGGTCGGCACGCGCCACCGCTCCATCACCCTGCGCGCCGACGGCAAGCACCTGATGGCCGACGTGTACACCTCGGTCGGGGTCGTGGTGGGCCTGGGGTTGGCGTGGCTGACAGGCTGGAACTGGCTGGATCCGGTGATCGCGATCCTGGTGGGCGTGAACATCCTGGTTGTCGGCTACCGGCTGATGTCCGAATCCGCCTCCGGCCTGATGGACGCGACCCTGTCCCCCGAGGACAACGCCCGGATCCAGGCCATCCTGGACGCGCACGCCGAACCGGGCCGGATCGAATTCCACGCCGTGCGCACGCGCGAGTCCGGGGCCCGCCAGTTCATGGAGATGCACATGCTGGTGCCCGGCGACTGGACGGTGCTGCGCGGGCATGACGCCATGGAAGACCTGGTGGAGAAGATCGTGGCGGAGTTTCCCGCCATGCGCGTGACCGGGCACCTGGAACCGGTCTCCGATCCCCGCAGCTACGAAGACATGGCCCTGTAGCCGAAAAGCGGGAGGCGACGTTGGGTCAGGCAGGCGACGAAGACCCGCGGCTCGATCCCCCGTGCGTTGTCACTGTATTCATCCGGAGTTTATATCCGCACGTATACTAAGGCGCATGCCTTTCCGCGCGCTCCTGATGCGGTTGTTCCTGCTCGTTGCCTTGCTCGCCAACGGTCCGGGCATCGCTGGCGCGTCCATGCACATGGAGCACGTGCGCGACTCCGCCGGTGACGTCACCTCGGCACCGACAGCAGCCGAGGCCATGGCGGCCTGCCATGGAGGAGCAGCGGCTGCTACGGTGGCCAATGAACACCATCACCCCCAGGCCACTGACGAGGCCGGAGCGGTATCGCCGTGGGACGACTGCTGTGAGGCGGGTAATTGCTACCCCTGCATGCACCATTGCGCAGCGGCGCTCGCCGGGTCGGCACTCGCCGATTTCACCATCCGGTACCGGCACACCGCCGAACCGTTCCTGTCGGTGCACGCGTCCGCGGCCCTGACCAATCTCTTCCGACCTCCGATCGGCTAAGTGTCCCTGCGCGCCTTCCGAGGCGCTGATGGATCCTGTCCGCTGCTCCGCACTGACAGGGTAACGCTCGTCCCGCGAGCCTTCGACCTTTCCCGGAGTTCCCATGTCATCCGATTCTTTCGGCCGTGCCGAGGGGCTGTCTGCCCCGTCGCGCCGCCGCTTCGTCCAGGGCCTTGCTGTTGGCGGGGCCGTCGCAACCTTGGGCCTGTGGCCCCGTTCCAGCTGGGCCGTCAAGGCCGAGGGCCTGCCCAACGTGCTCTCGGGCACCGAATTCGACCTGACCATCGGCGAGACGCCGATGAACTTCACCGGCGCCACGCGCCCCGCGATCACAGTCAACGGATCGATTCCCGCACCCTTGCTGCGCTGGCGGGAAGGCACCACCGTCAACCTGCGGGTCCGCAATGCCCTGCCCCGCGGCTCGATCCATGGCGAGCAGGCGTCGATCCACTGGCACGGCATCCTGCTGCCGGCCGACATGGACGGCGTGCCCGGGCTGAGCTTCAACGGCATCAACCGTGGCGAGACCTACCAGTACCGCTTCAACGTCGTGCAGGGCGGCACCTACTGGTACCACAGCCATTCCGGCTTCCAGGAGCAGGCCGGTCTCTACGGGCCACTGGTGATCGAGCCGCTGGAACCCGAGCCCTTCGCCTATGACCGCGATTACGTGGTCATGCTCAGCGACTGGACCGACCTCGATCCGAAGCGCCTGTTCGCCAGGCTCAAGAAGCGGTCTGACTTCGACAACTTCTCCAAGCAGACGGTCGGCGACTTCTTCGACGACGTGAAGCAGCACGGCCTGGCCGCTACGGTCGAGGACCGCAAGATGTGGGGCCAGATGCGGATGACGCCGACCGACCTGTCGGACGTCAACGGCAACACCTATACCTTCCTCATGAACGGCACGACCTCGCTCGGCAACTGGACCGGGCTGTTCCGGTCGGGCGAGAAGGTCCGCCTCCGTTTCATCAACGGGTCGGCAATGACGTACTTCGATGTGCGCATCCCGGGCCTGAAGATGACGGTGGTCGCGGCCGATGGACAGTACGTCCGCCCGGTCACGGTCGATGAGTTCCGCATCGCCACCGCTGAAACGTTCGACGTCATTGTCGAGCCGACCGGGCAGGATGCGTTCACCATTTTTGCCCAGGACAGCGGCCGCACGGGATACATCAGCGGAACACTCGCCGTCAGGGAAGGCTTGCGGGCGCCGGTGCCGGACGTCGACCCCAAGCCACTCCTCACCATGGACGACATGGGCCACGGCGGGATGGGTGGCGGCGGTCACGACATGTCTTCGATGTCGCACGGTGCGATGGCCGGCGGTGCCATGGCCGGAATGGACCACAGCGGTCACGACATGTCGTCGATGGCAGCAGGCACGGCCGCCGGAGGGAGCATGGCCGGGATGGACCACGGTGCCGGCGGGATGCAGGAGCATCCAGCCACCGAAACCGGCAACCCGCTGGTCGACATGCAGACGATGGCCCCTGTGCCGAGACTCGATGATCCGGGCATTGGCTTACGCGACAACGGCCGACGCGTACTGACCTACGGCGATCTGCGCAGCACGTTCCCCGACCCCGACGGGCGCGCGCCCGGCCGCACGGTCGAGCTGCACCTGACCGGTCACATGGAGCGCTTTGCATGGTCGTTCGATGGAGTGAAGTTCGCTGACGCCGAACCCCTGCGTCTGAAGTACGGCGAGCGCATGCGAGTCGTCTTGGTCAACGACACGATGATGTCGCACCCGATCCATCTGCACGGCATGTGGAGCGACCTCGAGGACGAGTCCGGCAACTTCATGGTGCGCAAGCACACCATCGACATGCCGCCTGGTACGAAGCGGGCCTTTCGCGTGCGCGCCGACGCGCTGGGTCGCTGGGCGTTCCATTGCCACCTGCTTTACCACATGGAAGCCGGCATGTTCCGCGAAGTGCGGGTGGAGGAATGAACGCCATGAGCCGTTCCAATCGTCACTCCCTAGCCATCGGCCTGACGTCCGTACTCGTTCTTGCAACTGGTTGCGCCCCGGCGTGGGCGCAGGAGACGGACCACGCCGCACACCATCCGGCAGCCAAGCCGGCTGCGTCACCATCGTCGCCAAGGCCCGCGGATCCGCACGCCGGCCATCTACCGACTTCACCGGACAAGAGTTCCGACGATCACGGGACGATGAACCACGGGAACATGCGGCACGGAGCTGCGAATCCTGCCGACAGCGAACACACCGGGATGGACCACTCCACGATGGATCACTCCGGGATGGATCACTCCGGGATGGATCACTCCGGAATGGATCACTCCGGAATGGATCACTCCGGCATGGATCACTCGGGCATGGATCACGCTTCCATGGGCCATCAACCTGGTGTCAGCGAGGACCTGCCGCCGACGGCCGAGCCGCGCGAGCCAATCCCGGTTGTCACGCCGACAGATCGGGCTGCGGCGTTCCCGGACCTCGACGAGCACCTGATGCATGGTGAATCGATCAATTCCTACTGGGCGCTTGACCGGCTAGAGGCGTGGGACGCGGACGAGGACGGCACCGGCATGGCCTGGGAAGCACAAGGCTGGGTGGGTTCCGACTTGAACCGGCTCTGGCTGCGCAGCGAGGGCGAGCGTGCAGGTGGATCCACCGAGTCGGCGGATGTGGAAGTGCTGTACGGCCGAGCGATCGCCCGATGGTGGGACGCAGTCGCCGGTGTCCGCCATGACTTCGCCTTCGGCGGCGGGCCGTCGCGCACCTATGCCGCGCTCGGTGTGATCGGTCTTGCGCCGTACAAATTCGAAGTCTCCGCGACGGCCTACCTAGGCGAGTCCGGTCAGCTCGGGGTAGGTGCGGAAGCCGAATACGAAATGCTGTTCACCAACCGGCTGATCGGCCAGTGGCTGGTCGAAGGCGAGGCCTGGAGCAAGGACGATCCGGCGGTGGGAATCGGCAGTGGGCTGAGCAAGGTCGAAGCCGGTTTCCGCTTGCGCTACGAGTTCCATCGACAGTTCGCGCCCTATGTCGGCGTGGTCTGGGAGCGTGCTTACGGCGGAACCGCAGACCTCCGTCGCGCAGCATCAGGCGATGTTGACGACACCCGGATTGTGGCGGGCGTCCGCATCTGGTTCTGACAGGAACTGGCATTGAGCCAGCGTACGCAAGGCTGGCTGAAGTTTCTTCAGCGACACACACACCACTGATTTCGGAGTTCACGCATGAACGTAACACCCGTCACCCTCGCCCTCGCACTGGCATTTGCCGTTGTGTCGCCCGCTATGGCGCAGACAACCCAGGCGCATGCACATCACCCCGCCACTGCGGCAGCGGCGAACGTGGATGTTCCTGCCGCCGCCACGGCCGCCGTCGCCGTGGTAGAGCGGTTCAACACCGCACTGTCCAGCGAAGACCTGGCAACGGTCGGATCCCTGCTCGCTCCTGACGTCCTCATCCTCGAGTCCGGTGGTGCCGAGCACAGCCGCGAGGAATATCTGGGCCACCACGCCATCAGCGACGCGGCGTTCCTCAAGGACGCCCATCGCCAACTCCTGCGCCAGCGCGCACGAACCGCTGGTGAGTTCGCATGGGTGGGAACCGAAAGCGAGCTGCACGCCCAGAAGGACGGCAAGCCCCTGACCGTTCTGAGCACCGAGACAATGGTGCTGAAGCAGACCGCCGACGGCTGGCGGATCGTCCACATCCACTGGTCCTCGCGGACCAAGCGCTGACTGGAGAAGCCGAAATGAATGCTTACAGATTGAATCGACTGGCGTGGGTGGCTTTTGCGGTCGCCGGCTTGGGTGCCTGCACCCAGGCGGCTACACCCGCGCAATCCACCATCGCACCCGCTGCACAGGTCGTCTCTGAAACAGCCGACGCCACTCCCGCTGCCCTGCCACGCATGACCGTCCACAAGACTCCGACCTGCGGGTGTTGCGGTAGCTGGGTCGACCACGTGCAGAAGGCGGGCTTCACCGTGGATGTGCACGACATGGATGACCTGGGTCCGGTCAAGGAGCGCCTGGGTGTCCCCTATGCAAAGGGCTCCTGCCACACGGCCGAGGTCGGCGGATACGTCATCGAGGGCCATGTCCCGGCCGAGGACATCAAGCGCCTCCTCGAAGAAAAGCCGGACGCACGCGGCCTGGTCCTGCCGGGAATGCCGCTCGGCTCGCCGGGCATGGAGGTCCCTGCCGGGCGACAACAGCCGTACACGGTCGAGCTGGTCCGTCACGACGGAACCACCGAACCCTTCGCACAGCATTGATCCGTCGGAGCAACAGGGGCGGTGTTGCGGGCGCGCCGATTCTCGCCCGCGAGGAAGAAGGAGAACCACGTGACTCACCATTCCGCAGCCCACCGGTCCCAGGCCATGAACACGTGCATCGACAACTGCACGCAATGCCATGCGATTTGCCTGGAGACCATCAACTATTGCCTGACCAAGGGAGGTGCACACGCAGCACCGGAGCACATCGCCCTGCTGGCGACGTGTGCCGATATCTGTGCCACCAGCGCCGACGCGATGCTGCGCGGTACGAGCGTTCATAACGTCATTTGCGGTGCCTGCGCGGAGATCTGCCGCCAGTGCGCGGATGCATGCGATGCCATGAACGACCCCGAGATGACGCGTTGCGCTGAAGCGTGTCGTCGATGCGCGGAAAGCTGCAGCGCCATGGCAGCTTGATGCATCGAGGGTCCCGCCTGCGATGGCGGGATCCTCACCTCCGATTTCACAAGGCACGGCGCCCACCAACGGGGCTTTGCATCAGTTCACAAAGAGGTCCATATGAAGTCTTCAAGCGTTTTTCGCTCTTTCACGCTCGTACTCGCAATCGCGGCAGGGCAGTTTTCGCTGCAGGTCGCGCGCGCCCACGCGGCGTTACAGCAGTCCACACCGGCAGCAAATGCGGTCGTGGCCTCCCCAAGCCAGATCGATCTCGTGTTCAACGAGACGCTGATTCCGCGCGCGTCGCGTCTCAACCTGCTCATGAAGCACGGCAGTTCCACTATGCCGATCGAGATCGTCACGACCGAGATCGTCAACAACGGCAAGACCCTGCGTGCCAAGTTGCCTCGTCCGTTGGCTCCAGGTCTCTACACGGTGGAATACCGCGCTGTTGGAGGTGACAACCACCCCATGCCGGGCAGCTTCAGCTTCACGGTGCGTTGAGGAGTCGAGGATGTTCGACCTGTCGGCCTACGCACTGAGATTCCTGGAATACATGGTTCTCATGGTTCTTTTCGGGGTTCCGCTGTTCGGCTGGTATGGTTTGCGGCGACCGGCACTCGCCGACGCCCTGGCCGGATGGCCCTTCATGGGCATTCTGTTGGTGAGTGCCGCCGTCGGGCTCGTGCTCACCGGGGCCGATGTCGTATTCAAGACCGCCGGCATCATGGGAATGCCGATTGCCGACGTTGATCGCGAATCGCTTGGCTGGTATCTGCTCGAAACGTCCGCGGGCCGCGCAGCCATGGCGAGAAGCGTGCTGCTGATCGCCATGGCGTTCTTGCTCGGGTGGCATCGTCGTCGCGGGACGGTGGAGTCCGCCTTCCCGCTGGCGGCGACGCTGGCGGGCGGCGCACTCGCTTCGCTGGCATGGAACGGCCACGCCGCTGCTGGCGAGGGCATGGCAGGTGCGGTCCGGCTTGCCGCGGGTCTCGTCCACCTTCTCGCAGCAGGCGGCTGGGTCGCAGCGGTCTTGATGTTCTTGGGGATGCTCCTGCAAGGCAAGGAAGCCTCCCGCAACGACCGCCTGCGATCCACGCATGATTTTCTACATGGCTTTTCGACGCTGGGCACGATTTTCGTAGCTGCGCTCATCGTGTCCGGTATCGCGCACTACGGTGATCTCACCGCTTGGTCCTTGCCGACGCTGGTGCAAAGCACCTACGGAAACCTGTTGCTGGTCAAGCTCGCTCTATTCGGCGGAATGCTCGGACTGGGAGCGCTGCACCGTTGGGCGCTGGTGCCACGCCTGGGACGGGCGTTGACCAGCGGAAACCCTGCGCAGGAAGTGCGCGCCCTGCGGCAGAGTCTGGCGGCGGAGGCCATATTGGCCACGTCGATCGTGGGCGTTGTTTCCGTGCTTGGGACCCTCAGTCCCATGTAGCGCTGCAACCGTTGTGCATCACTGATTATCCAAGCGCTCCGCAGCTACCAGTACTCATTGTCTCGGAGCAGGTGTTCTTTTCATCAACCATTGAGATGGCTCTTATGGGAAGTTTCAGTATCTGGCACTGGCTGATCGTGCTTGCAGTCGTGGTGCTTGTGTTTGGTACCAAGCGGCTGAAGCACGCCGGGCACGACATTGGCCAAGCGATCAAGGGCTTCAAGCAGGGTGTCAGCGACGATCAAGTGACGCCGCCAGCCCAGTTGAGCATCGACGCACGAAACGCTGGCAGCCATGACGCCGAGCGCAGCCACCACGACGAAAGTGTCCCGCGCTGAGCACGCGACTCCGGTCCGAGCCCGACTCAAGGCATGTTCGACATTGGCTTTTCCGAGCTGTTCGTCATCGCGGTGGTCGCTCTGGTGGTGCTGGGCCCCAAGCGCCTGCCGAACGCTGCAAGGTTCGCCGGCCTGTGGGTCCGGCGCGCGCGCGCGCAATGGCATTCGGTGAAGTCCGAGCTGGAGCGCGAACTGGGCGAAGAGGAGCTCCGGCGCAGCCTGAGTCAGGCGCGCGAGGAACGCAGCGGCCTGGCCGCGCGGGTAGCACGTGCCGAGCTGTCGGGCCGCCTCAGTCCTTGACCTTGCCATCGTGGCAATCTTTAAGCTTGGTACCACGTCCTCGCTGAAGAGCTAGTTCCATGACCTCCGCTCCCATCCACGCGGTCCTCGATCCACCGAAGCGCGTCGCCACCCGTTTGAGCCTGCCGATCGAGGGCATGACCTGTGCCTCGTGCGTCGGCCGCGTCGAGCGCGCGTTGAAAGCCATCCCTCACGTCCAGACAGCCGCGGTCAATCTCGCCACCGAACGTGCCGACCTCACCTTCATTGGCCTGGTCGATCCGCAGGCGGCGGTCCGCGCCATCGAGAGTGCCGGCTACACCGTGCGGGAAGAAACCACCGAGCTCGCGATCGAGGACATGACCTGTGCGTCGTGCGTGGGCCGGGTCGAGAAGGCGCTCGCTCAGATCCCGGGTGTGCTCGACGCCAACGTCAACCTGGCGACAGAGCGCGCGCGGGTGCGCCACCTTGCCGGGGTCGTTTCCACGGCCGACCTTGAAGCAGCGGTCGAACAGGCGGGTTACAAGTCCCGCCGCTTGTCCGCCGATACGGGGAGTGCAGGCGATCAGGACGCCGAGCGTCGTGACAGCGAGGCACGGGGGCTGCAGCGAGCCTTGATCATTGCCGCCGTCCTCACGTTGCCGGTCTTCATCCTCGAGATGGGCTCGCACCTGATTCCCGCCATGCATCATTGGGTGATGGGGGTCGTGGGTCAGCAGACGAGCTGGTATATCCAATTCGCGCTCGCCACCCTGGTGCTGTTCGGTCCGGGCCTGCGCTTCTTCCGCAAGGGCGTACCGGCGTTGCTGCGCGCTGCCCCCGACATGAACTCGCTCGTCGCGGTTGGTACGGCCGCGGCCTACGGCTATTCGGTCATCGCGACCTTCGTCCCCGACGTGCTGCCCCCGGGCACCGCCAACGTCTATTTCGAGGCCGCCGTGGTCATCGTGACCCTGATCCTGCTCGGACGCTCGCTGGAGGCGCGCGCCAAGGGGCGAACCTCGCAGGCGATCAAGCGCTTGGTCGGACTCCAGGCCAAGACTGCGCGCGTCGAGCGCAACGGCGATACGGTCGAGATTCCGCTCGATCAGGTGACGACCGGTGACGTCGTGCTGGTTCGTCCGGGCGAGAAGATTCCGGTCGACGGCGAGGTCGTCGAGGGCGCTTCTTATGTAGACGAAAGCATGATCACCGGCGAACCGGTCCCCGTATCGAAGGGGGGGGGTGCCGAGGTCGTCGGTGGCACGATCAACAAGACCGGCGCTTTCAGTTTCCGCGTCACCAGGATCGGCGCGAATACGGTGCTCGCGCAGATCATCCGCCTGGTCGAGGAAGCGCAGGGTTCCAAGCTGCCGATCCAGGCGCTGGTCGACAAGGTCACCATGTGGTTCGTCCCGGCAGTGATGGCAGGAGCCGCGCTGACCTTCCTGGTCTGGCTGGTCTTCGGTCCGGAGCCGGCGCTGACCTTCGCGCTCGTCAATGCGGTCGCGGTGCTCATCATCGCCTGTCCCTGCGCCATGGGGCTGGCCACGCCGACATCCATCATGGTCGGGACGGGCCGTGCGGCCGAGCTCGGCGTTCTCTTTCGCAAGGGCGAAGCCTTGCAGGCGCTGCGCGATGTAAGTGTCATCGCGCTCGACAAGACCGGCACGCTGACCAAGGGGCGCCCGGAGCTGACCGACCTCGTGCCTGCCGAAGGCTTCGAATACAACGAAATCCTGGCGCTTGTCGCGGCGGTCGAGACCCGCTCCGAGCACCCGATCGCCGAAGCGATCGTCGACGCCGCCAAGCAGCGGGACATCACGCTCGCACCCGTCGGGGGCTTCGAGGCCACGCCGGGTTTCGGCGTGTCGGCCAAGGTCGCCGGTCGCACCGTCGCCGTCGGCGCGGACCGGTTCATGACGCAGATCGGTATCGATGTGTCGGACTTCCTGCCTGTCGCCCAGCGTCTCGGCGACCAAGGCAAGAGTCCGCTCTATGCCGCGATCGACGGCCGGCTGGCGGCGGTGATCGCGGTGGCCGACCCGATCAGGGAGACCACGCCCGAGGCGATCAAGGCGTTGCATGCGCTGGGACTCAAGGTCGCGATGATCACCGGCGACAATGCCGCGACGGCCGCGGCGATCGCCAGGCAGCTCGGCATCGATGAAGTCGCGGCCGAGGTCTTGCCCGACGGCAAGGTCGCGGCGCTGAAGAAGTTCCGGACCAATGGCGCGCGGGTCGCCTTCGTGGGCGACGGCATCAACGACGCGCCGGCGCTGGCCGAAGCGGACGTCGGGCTCGCCATCGGCACGGGAACCGATGTGGCGATCGAGGCCGCCGACGTGGTGCTGATGTCGGGCGACCTGCGCGGCGTGACGAATGCCATCGCGCTCAGCCGAGCGACGATCCGCAACATCAAGCAGAACCTGTTCTGGGCTTTTGCCTATAACGCCCTGCTGATCCCGGTCGCGGCGGGTGCGCTTTACCCGGTGAACGGCATGTTGCTTTCGCCGATCTTCGCTGCGGCCGCGATGGCCCTCTCCAGTGTCTTCGTGCTCGGCAACGCGCTCCGGCTCAAGCGCTTCCAGGCTCCCATAACGATCGAAACCCGTACGGGGATGCCCCAGAGCGGGGCGGCATTGCCCAATCCGCGCCAGGCAATCGAACATTGATCCCAAGACACGGTGCCGCCTGACTGAACACCAAGACAGGATCGATGTGGCGGACGCCGGCCTAGCGTGTCGAACCAAGCATCCTTGGGTGACCAGGAAAAGAGAATGATGAATATCGGTGAAGCAGCCAAGTTTTCAGGCGTGTCGGCGAAGATGATCCGCTACTACGAACAGATCGGCTTGATCCCCAAAGCTGCGCGCTCTGAGGCCGGCTACCGACACTACAGCACGCCTGACGCTTATAGCCTTCGCTTTATCCGTCGCGCACGAGACCTTGGCTTCTCTGTCGAACAGATCGCAGAACTGCTGGTCTTGTGGCGCGACCGTGAGCGCGCAAGCGCCGACGTCAAGGCGATGGCGCTTTCCCATGCCGCCGGACTGAAGACGAGAATCGCCGAGCTGCAGGCAATGGTGCAAACGCTCGAGCATCTGGCCGACCACTGCCACGGGGATGACCGACCGGAATGCCCGATCCTTGCGGATCTGGCCGAGCCAACAGCGGCGGAGTCGCGTTCGCAGGGTCCACATAGGACGCCTCGGTTTGGGGCCGACACGCCCGCCTCCTCGCGTAACCGCGGCGTCAGATGACTCATTCGTGGTCGGACGTGCATTCGCAAGAGTTCTCGGCGCCGTTGTCGGCCAGCCGTGAGCAGCTTGCAAACATTCTGCTGATAGCCGATTGACCTTGCCACGCTGTCAAACCCCATATTGATCCGACACCACAGTCGATCAGGAGATCAAGATGCTTCGTTTCCACATTCCAAACATGACATGCGGCGGCTGCGCCAAGTCCGTCAAGAAGGCACTGCTCAGTGTGGACCCCCAAGCCCGCATCGAAACCGACCCACCGACGCGTCAGGTGAGGGTCGATAGCGACATGGACGGGGGCGCGTTCCTCTCAGCGCTCAGTGAGGCTGGGTACCCGGACGAGCGATCAGCCTGAAGCTGGTTCCGGCCGCCGCCGGCGCGCTCTATTCGCGCTCGGGGATCCCGCTGAGCCCGATGGTTGCGGCGCTCGCCATGAGACTGAGCTAGGTGTCGGTTGTGGCCCGCGCGCTTCGCCTGGCCGGGTCGGCTCCGGTTTCGGCGACACCGAAAGCGGCCTACCGGTCCAGTCACCCGATCTGCCCGGGGGATTGATCTGGATCAGTTGCATCTGACCGAGCAAAAGGTAACCTCAAGCCATGATCCGCCGTCGTCACCGTAGCTGGTTGCAGCGCGCCGCCCTCCTCGCGATGGCGGCGCTGCTCTGGTCCCAGTTCGCGCTGGCCGGTCATGGCGGTTGCCTGGATCTCCCGGGAGCGACCACCGCAGACGCGGCTGACGCTTACGCCCAACACGACCCCAACCACGGCTGTGACGCCGATCTTCCCTCAGCGGACACGGCGCTGTGTGCCGCACATTGCAGCGAAGGGGGCATTTCGGCTGACAGCAGTCGCATCCCCCCGGTGCCACCGCTTATTGTCGGTGCGTGGCTCTCCTGGTTCGCGGTCGCTCAGACCGCAGACGCCGGTCCCGGGGTTTCGTCTGCATGGGTGGATGCACCACCCAGGCCCGCCTGGCACCGCCCCACCGCCCATCCAGCGGCTCTCCTGCTGATCTGATGCCCGAACGCTGACTGCTCCGCACGCCTCTGTGCGGCGCAGTGCTGTGCGTTCGTGCCGTGCGCGTCACGGCATGTGTTCTGCCTCGTCCGAGCGACCTGCGTCGCGTCGGCCCAAGGACACTGATATGGCATCCCTGTTCGACCCGATGCAGGCCAGGCGCCTGCACCCTTACCCGCTGTTCCGCCGTCGGCCACTGCTCCGGCACCTGCTTGCCTGCGTGTTCGCCGGCGGCTTGTGGACGCTGGCGCTGCCCGCGACCGCCGCCGAACCCATCCCGGGGCACAGCCTCGAGTCGATCCGCACCTGGGTTCTGGAACACAACCCCGAGCTGCGGGCCATGGACTTCGAAACCCAGGCCGCCGAAGCGAGGATCCTTCCCGCAGGTGCCCTGCCCGATCCGATGGCCTCGGTTGGATTCCGCGGCCTCGATCCGGACAAGCCCTGGCGCACCGCCGGTGCCGAGCGCGAGGTGAACTACGCGCTGCGCCAGCGCTTCCCGCTCTGGGGCAAGCGTGGTCTGGCGCGGACCGCGGCCAGCCAGGACGCGGTCGCGGTCGGGCTTGACCGCATCACCGCGGCGCGCGACCTGCTGGCAGAGGCTGAAGCGGCGTACGTGCGCTACTGGCATGCCGATCAGGCCGTGGCCGTGCTCGACCGCCGCATCGCCCTGCTCCGGCAGGTCGAGGAAATAGCCGGCGTGCGCTACGCCCTGGGTCGCGCGGCGCAGCAGGATGCCATCCGCGCCCAGGTCGAGCAGACCAGCCTACAGCGCGAGCGGATCGAACGCCTCGCGACCAAGCAGGAGGCGGCCGCCACCTTGAACGCGGTGCTGGGGCGCCGGTCCGATGCACCGCTGGCGACTCCCGGCGAGGCGCCGCGCCTCGCCGTCCACAGCGCCTCGCTTGCCGAGGCACTGGATGACGCCGATGCGCATCCCGCGGTGCGCTCGCAGCAGGCCCGCGCCGAGGCGGCGCGCACGAACGTGGTGCTGCAGCGTCGCAACCGCTTTCCGGACATCACCCTGGGCGTGGGTGCGATGCAGCTCGGCAACGGCCTCGAAAGCACCGAGCTGATGCTCGAGGTCGAGATCCCGTTCCAGCAGCGCGCCCGCCGCGAACGCGAGCGCGAGTCGCGCCTGCTCGAAGACGCGGCGCTGGCCCGCCGAGACGCCACGCTGCGGGCCGTCGAGGAACGCGGCGCTTCCGCCTGGTCGCAGTGGACCAGCGCACGCGAGCGCCGCGCGCTGGTCGAGAACACGCTGATGCCGCAGGCCGACGCCACCTGGCAGTCCGCACTGGCCAGCTACCAGGTCGGCGAAGTCGACTTCGGGACGCTGCTGGAAGCACTCAATGAATGGCAGGGCGCCGACCTCGCACGGGTCGATGCACTGCGTGACGAACTGTTGGGCGCCGCCGCCGTGCGCGCCATCGAAGGAAATATCCGATGACCCGTGTCCAGACCCTGTCGCTCGCCATCGGCGTCGCACTCGCCGCACTCGCCGTCGGCTGGATGGCGGGCCGCGCCACGAACGATTCGCCCACCGCAGCCACGTCCGCCGAGGCAGCGGCCGCGGAACGCAAGGTGCTCTATTACCGCAATCCGATGGGCCTGGCGGACACGTCGCCGGTGCCGAAGAAGGATTCGATGGGCATGGACTACGTCCCGGTCTATGCCGACGACGCCCCGCCGGCGGCGCCGGGTACGGTGGTGCTGCCCCCGGACAAGGTGCAGGCGCTGGGCGTGCGCACCGAGGCGGTCAAGCGAGGAGCCATGTCCGCCACCGTGCGCACCAGCGGCACGGTCGAGGTCGACGAGACCCGGCAGTACGCGATCGCGCCCCGCTTTGAAGGCTGGGTGGAGCGGCTGTACGCGAACCAGACCGGCATGCGCGTCCGCGCCGGGCAGCCGCTGCTCTCCGTCTACAGCCCACAGTTGGCGGCGGCGCAGCAGGAATACCGGCTGGCCGACGAGACCGCCCGCAGGTTGGCCGGGTCCGATCCCGCGAGCGCGGCATCGATGACCCGCCTGCGCGATGCCGCACGCACCCGCCTGCGCAACTGGGAAATCAGCGACGCGCAACTCGGCAAGACGGGGCTGGTGCTCACCGCGCCCGCGGACGGGGTCGTGATCGAGAAGCCGGTGGTCCAGGGCGCACGCTTCGAGCCCGGCGAAACCATCCTGCGCCTGGCGGACCTGTCGACGGTGTGGGTGATCGCGAAGGTCCCGGCGGCGCAGGCCGCGGGCATCCAGCCCGGCCAGCCCGCACGCTTTGAAACCGTGGCCCTGCCGGGCCAGGTGGCCGAGGGCGCGGTCACCTTCGTGCAGCCCGTCATCGATGCGATGACGCGCACCGTGGATGTGCGCATCGCCCTGCCCAACCCCGACGGCGACCTCCGGCCGGGGCTCTACGGGACGGTGGTGCTGGAGGAGCCGGGTGCTGGACCGGTCCTGACCGTTCCGCGCTCGGCCGTGCTCGACAGCGGCACGCGCCAGGTGGTGCTGGTCGAGACCGGCCCCGGCCGGTTCGCACCGCGCGACGTCACCCTGGGTCGCCGTGGCGGCGATCGCATCGAAGTGCTCGACGGGATCGCCGAAGGCGAACAGGTCGTGGTCTCCGCCAACTTCCTGATCGACGCCGAAAGCAACCTGCAGTCGGCACTCCAGGGGCTTGAGGGTCATGCAGGACACGGCGCGCCTTCGGGCACCACTGAGGATCCACACGCCGGGCACGGTGAGGACGTCGTCGATCCGCACGCAGGTCATGTTGACGAGGTCGCTGATCCCCACGCAGGCCATGCCATACCGGCGACATCGGGAGATCCACCGGCTGCCGCCAGCGATCCTGGCGCGTCCGACGGCCATGACAGCCATGGCGACCATGGAACGATGAACGACCACGGCACACCTGCTCCCGCCACCAGCCACGAGGGGCACTGACATGCTTGGCCGTCTCGTTGAATGGTCGGTGCGCAACGTCTTCCTGGTGCTGCTGATGGCGCTGGCGATTGTCGCCGGTGGCATCTACGCACTGATGAACACGCCGCTGGACGCACAACCGGATCTGTCGGACGTGCAGGTGATCGTGTTCACGGAGTACCCGGGGCAGGCGCCCCAGGTGGTCGAGGACCAGGTCACCTATCCGCTGACCAGCGCCCTGCTCGCGACGCCGAAGTCGAAGGACGTCCGCGGCTTCTCGTTCTTCGGCGCCTCCTTCATCTACGTCATCTTCGAAGAAGGCACGGACCTGTACTGGGCGCGCTCGCGCGTGCTCGAGAACCTCAACGTCGCGTCGAAAAACCTGCCGGCTGGCGTGGCACCGGCACTGGGACCCGACGCGTCCGGCGTGGGCTGGGTCTACCAGTACGTGCTGCAGAGCGACCGCCACTCGCTGGACGAGCTGCGCGCGATGCAGGACTGGTACCTGCGTTACCAGCTCACCACCGCGCCCGGCGTGGCCGAGGTCGCCAGCGTCGGCGGCTTCGTGCGCCAGTACTCGATCACCGTCGATCCGGTCCGGCTGCGCGAGTTCGACATCCCGATTTCACGCGTGTCCGAGGTGATCGCCGAGAGCAACCGCGACGTCGGCGGCCGCGTGATCGAGATGGCCGAGACCGAGTACATGGTGCGGGGCCGCGGCTACCTGCGCGGTATCGAGGATATCGAGAGCCTGGTTCTGCGCGCCGAAGGGGGCGCACCGGTGCTGATCGGCGACGTCGCCCGGGTCGAACTGGTACCCGATGAGCGCCGTGGCATCGCCGACCTGGACGGCGAAGGCGACGTTGTGGGCGGGATCGCCATTGCGCGCTTCGGCGAAAACGCCCTGGCCGTGATCGGGGGGGTGAAGGAAAAGATCGCCCAGCTTGCGAGTGGACTCCCCGAGGGCGTCAGCGTCCAGGCGGTCTACGACCGCTCCGATCTCATCGTGCGCGCGATCAAGACGCTACGCACGACGCTGCTCGAGGAGAGCCTGATCGTCGCACTGGTGTGCCTGGTATTCCTGTTCCATGCGCGCAGCGCGCTGGTCGCGATCGTCATGCTGCCCGTCGGCGTGCTGATCGCGGTGATCGCGATGCGCATGCTGGGCATGAACTCCAACATCATGAGCCTGGGCGGCATCGCGATCTCGATTGGCGTGATGGTCGACGCGGCGATCGTGATGATCGAGAACGCGCACAAGCACATCGAGCGCTCCGACGGCTCCCGCAGCCGGACCCAGCTGATCATCGATGCCTGTCGCGAGGTCGGGCCGGCGCTGTTCTTCAGCCTGATGATCATCACCGTCTCGTTCCTGCCCGTGTTCGCCCTGGAGGCTCAGGAAGGTCGCCTGTTCAAGCCGCTGGCCTTCACCAAGACCTTCGCGATGGCCGGTGGCGCGCTGTTGTCGATCACGCTGGTACCGGTACTCATGCTGCTGTTCGTGCGCGGCAAGATCGTGCCCGAGCACAAGAATCCGGTGAACCGGTTCCTGGTTGCGGCCTATCGGCCGGTGATCAACGTCGTTCTGCGGCATCGCATGGCCACAATCATGTTTGCGTTGGTCGCCCTGTTTGCAAGCCTGTGGCCTGCATCGCGGCTGGGCAGCGAGTTCATGCCAACCCTCAACGAAGGCACGCTGCTGTACATGCCCGCGTCGCTTCCGGGCATGTCGGTGACCAAGGCCTCGGAGCTGCTGCAGCAGCAGGACCGGATCATCAAGGGCTTCCCGGAAGTGGAGTCGGTGTTCGGCAAGGCGGGCCGTGCCCTGACGGCCACCGATCCCGCACCGCTGGAGATGTTCGAGACCGTCATCAACCTCAAGCCCGAGGACGAATGGCGGGACGGCATGACCACCGACAAGCTCATCGCCGAGATGGACGCGGCGCTGAAGTTCCCGGGCGTCGCCAACTCCTGGACGATGCCGATCAAGGCGCGCACCGACATGCTGGCCACCGGCATCCGCACGCCCGTGGGCATCAAACTCTTCGGCACGGACCTTGAGCAACTCGACGCGCTGGCCACCGAGATCGAAGCCGTGGTGCGCGAAGTGCCGGGCACGACCAGCGCGTTCGCCGAACGCCTGACCGGCGCCTACTACCTCGACATCACCCCCGACCTTGGCAGCCTGGCCCAGTACGGCGTCACCCTGGGCGAGGTGCAGAACGTGGTGGCCGCCGCGCTGGGCGGCGAGATCGTCACCACCATCCTCCAGGGCCGCGAACGCTTCAGCGCGATCGTGCGCTATCCCCGCGAACTCCGCGACGATCCGCACCGGATAGGCAGCCAAGTCCTTGTGCCGGTGCCCGGCGGCGCCCAGGTGCCGCTGGGCGAACTGGCGCGGATTGAGGTCAGGAAGGGTGCGCCGAGCATCCGCACCGAGAACGCGATGCTGGCGGCGTACATCTACGTCGACACCCGAGAGAGCGATCTCGGCCGCTACGTGAAGGCTGCGCAGGAAGCGGTCACCGAGCAGGTGCAGTTCCCGCCTGGCTACTACGTGACCTGGAGTGGACAGTACGAATACATGCAACGTGCCGCGGAGAAGATGCGTGTCGTCGTTCCGGTGACGCTGGCGCTGATTTTCCTGCTGCTGTACCTCAACTTCCGCCGTGTCACCGAGTCGCTGATCGTGATGCTGTCGGTGCCCTTCGCACTGGTCGGTGGCATCTGGCTGATGTGGATGCTCGACTACAACACCAGCGTCGCGGTGATCGTGGGCTTCATCGCGCTGGCCGGCGTCGCCGCGGAAACCGGCGTGGTGATGCTGATCTACCTCGACCACGCACTTGAAGCGCGTGCCACGCAGAGGCAGGCCGAAGGCCGGGCACTGGATTCACGGGACCTGCGCGAGGCCATCATCGAAGGCGCGGTCGACCGCGTGCGCCCGAAGATGATGACCGTGGTCGCGATCATGGCGGGCCTGCTGCCCATCATGTGGAGCAGCGGTACTGGCTCCGAGGTCATGCGCCGCATCGCCGCGCCGATGGTGGGCGGAATGGTGTCGTCCACGGTGCTGACCCTGGTCGTGATCCCGGCGCTGTACTCGTTGATCAAGCAGCGGCAGCTGGCCAGGAAGGCGCCGGCATCCGCCGCGCTGACCGTTGAAGTGCCGTGATGTGGCGCACGTTCAACGCAAGTAAGAACGGATTGTCCGCGCACGTACGGACGAGAACATCCGTCCGTTCGCGGCGAGGTCACGCGTTACTGGCTCCGTCCGCCCCAGGGCGGCTTGACCTGCGTGCGAGACACAGGTCTAGCCTGATCAACACCTTGCCGGGAGTACGCCAATGACGGCCAAAGACGAAGTCGCGCCGCCGCTGATGACGGTCCGCCAGCTGGCCCGACAGGGCGACGTCACGGTGCATGTGGTGCGCAACTATCTGCGTCGCGGCCTGCTGCAGGCGGCGAGGCACACCGAGAGCGGCTACCAGCTGTTCTCGGCTTCGGAGCTCCAGCGCCTGCGCTTCATTCGCACCGCCCAACAGCTCGGCTTCACGCTGGCGGAGATCGAGGAAATCGTCCGCCACAGTGTTCTGCGAAGGAGTCCCTGCCCGCTGGTGCGCGACATCATCCGACGCAGACTCGAAGACACCCGCCAGCAACTGGACAACCTGCTGGCCATGCACGGGCGGATGGAGCATGCCGTCCACGCCTGGACTTCGCTGCCGGACTCCATCCCGACTGGCGACGATGTCTGCGCATTGATCGAATCCGTTGCCGCCGCTGAGGGCGGCGGATTCGTCAGGTCCACCCCGGGGCGACTCCTTGGACGCCGCCCCACTCAGGAGAACTTGCCATGACTGTTCCTGGTCCTGCCACCTCAGGGTCCCGACGTTGGGTCTTCTGGATCTTCCTGGCGCTAGCCCTGTTCTATCTCGGCGTCGAGCACCGCGCCCACCTTGCGGGGACGCTCCGCTGGCTGCCGCTGGCCATCTTGCTGCTGTGTCCCTTGATGCATGTGTTCATGCACAAAGGGCATGGCGGTCATGGAGGCGACGGAAGTCATGGGCGCGACGGCAATGCCGACGACCCACCCCATGGCCACCATCAGAGCCGTCGGAACCGGGCATGGAACGACGAAACGTCCGACACCTCGAACGAAGGACACCGACATGCACGCACCTGACTCCGGCTACGGTCTTTGGCTCCTCGCCGCCATCAACGCCGCGTTCTTCATCTTCTTCGCCTGGAGCTTCTACAAACCGCTGACCCGTTGGGACTGGCGTGGGTTCGGTATGTTCTCCGCCTTCGTCGTGGCCCTGTTCGCGGAAATGTATGGCTTCCCGCTGACGCTGTACGTCTTGGGCGGGTGGCTCAGCGCCAACTATCCGCAGGTCAACTGGCTCAGCCACGACGCCGGCCATCTGCTGGAGATGTGGTTCGGCTGGCGCGCCAATCCGCATTTCGGTCCATTCCACCTGGCGAGTTTCATCCTGATCGGCGGCGGGTTCTGGCTCCTGTCGGCAGCCTGGCCCGTGCTGTATCGGGCACAGCGTGAGGGTCGGCTTGCCCGGGAGGGCGTGTATGCACGCATGCGTCACCCGCAGTACGTCGCCTTCGTACTCGTACTGACTGGTTTCCTCCTGCAGTGGCCCACGCTGCTCACGCTCGCCAGCTATCCGGTGCTGGTGTGGGCCTATGCCCGCCTCGCGCGTCGTGAGGAGAGAGATTGCCTGAGCCGCTTCGGCGAGGACTACGTGAGCTACATGCAGGAGGTGCCGGCCTTCATACCGCGACGCCGGCGCGGTCCTGTCCGATCGGCGGGGGAAGTCCGATGAAGGCCGACCGTCGTGTTCCATCCGTTTGTGCTCTCGCAGTCTCGCTGTTTCGCCTCACATCCATTCAAGGAGTCCACACAATGAACAACGTCACACATGCCGCCTGTTTTGCTGGCCCACGCACCAATCCCAATCGCTGGTTCGCCGCGCTGGCGCTGGCGGGCGCCTTTGCCTTCTCCTTCGCACTGCCGGGGGCTGCTTCCGCGAGCGAAGGCGGGTTCCGCCACAACGTGTTGATGCGCGGCCAGGTTCTGGAGACGCAGGACGACACACTGGTGGTCTGCGTCGGCAAGGCCGACGGAGCCCAGGTCGACCAGGTGCTGGATGTGATCCGGCACAAGCGCCGTAACCGCGGTCCCCGGGGTATCGGGCCGCGCTTTCGCCGGGAAGCCGTCGGTCAGGTGCGCATCACCGGGCTGTTCGACGACCACTACGCAGAGGCTGAAGTGATCTCCGGAAAGCCCAAGGTCAATGACATCGTCGAGCTGATTCGACCGTGAGCAAGCCACGCGTCCGGCGCGATCTGCGTCGGACGTGTGCCCGCTGTCCGCCATCACTTCCTGCCAGAACCGGAGCTCATCATGACCTCGACTTCCCGCCCGACGCTGCAGTTCCTCGGTGCCGCCGGTACCGTCACCGGATCGCGCTACCTGGTCGAGGCCAATGGCCAGCGCGTGCTGGTCGACTGCGGTCTCTTCCAGGGCTACAAGCAGCTGCGCGACCGCAACCGGGCACCGTTCCCAGTCGATCCGGCGTCCATCGACGCGGTGGTCCTGACCCACGCCCATCTGGATCATTCGGGCTACCTGCCCGCGCTGGTCAAACAGGGATTCCGCGGCTGGATCCACTGCACCCACGCCAGCGTGTCCCTGTGTGGCCTGCTGCTTCCCGACAGCGGGCACCTGCTTGAAGAAGAGGCGAAATACGCAGCCCGCAAGGGGTACTCCAAGCACAAGGAACCTCGACCGCTTTACACCGAGGAGGACGCCCGCCGCAGCCTGAAGCAGCTCAAGGGGCATGACTACGAGCGCGACATCGAGGTCGCGTCGGGCTTCAAGGTCCGCTTCCATCCCGCCGGCCACATCCTGGGCGCCGCACACCTCAGCTTGGACGTCCAGGGCCAGCGTCTGCACTTCAGTGGCGATCTGGGGCGTCAGCAGGAATCGCTGATGAATCCGCCCACGCCGCTGCCCGCCTGTGACGTGCTGGTCTGCGAGTCCACGTATGGCGACCGCGAACACATTCCCATCGACCAGGAAGCGGAACTGGCGCCCATCATCCGCCGCGTGGCCGCACGCGGTGGCGTGATCGTCATCCCCGCCTTCGCCATCGGGCGCGCCCAAGCGCTCATGCTGCATATCGCCCGGCTGCTTGAACGCAACGACATCCCTCGCGTGCCGGTCTTTCTCAACAGCCCGATGGCGATCAACGCCACCCGGCACTACCACGCCCACCATGCCGAGCACCACGTGTCCGAAGAGGACTGCCAGCGGATGTTCGACGTGGCCACCTTCGTCAACACGGTGGAAGAGTCGAAGGCGCTCAACCGCCAGCGCGGGCCGATGATCATCATCTCCGCCAGCGGGATGGCGACCGGGGGGCGCGTGCTGCACCACATCGAGGCCTTTGGCCCCGATGACCGCAACGCGATCCTGCTCGCGGGCTACCAGGCCGGCGGAACACGCGGTGCCGCGCTAGCGGCAGGAAAGCGCACCTTGCGCATGTTCGGTCGCGAGGTGCCTATCCGCGCCGAGGTGGTGCAGCTGGAAGGCTTCTCCGGCCACGCCGACGCCGGGGAGTTGCTGGACTGGATGCGTACCGCACCGTCCGCGCCGCACGTCGTCTATCTCACCCACGGCGAGCCCGATGCAGCCGACACGTTGCGCGGGCGCGTGCAGCGCGAGCTGGGCTGGCGCGTGCGCGTTCCGGAGCACCTGGAGCGCGTCGGACTGGAGGATGCGCGATGAGCGAGCTGGCGGCTGGTCACACTCTGCTGCGCGTCACCCGTGCCGGCATCGACACCTACCAGCAGCCTGTGGTGTACATGCACCGGGACTGTGAAGTCTGCCGCTCGGAAGGCTTCGCCGCGATGACGCGCGTGAGACTTGACGTGGGTTCGCGCACGCTGGTGGCGACGCTAAACGTGGTCGTGGACGATCGGCTCGGCCTCGACGAGGTGGCTCTGTCGGAGGCCGCGTGGACGCTGCTCGATCCCATGCCCGATGTCCTGGCCCGGGTCCGGCACGCGGAGCGCGCGGCGTCGGCAGGTGCGCTCCGCGCCAAGGTGTTTGGGGCACGGCTGGACGACGCGCAGTACCTCGCCCTGGTGCAGGACGTGATGGAAAGTAGGTTGTCGGACCTGGAACTTGCCGCTTTCGTCACGGCCAGTGCGGGTGACCGCCTGGACCATGCGGAGACGACCGCGCTGACGCGGGCCATGATCACCGTTGGCCAGCGCCTGGACTGGGGCGATGGGCCGGTGCTGGACAAGCACTGCGTCGGCGGCCTGCCGGGCAATCGCACCACCCCGATTGTGGTGGCCATCGTGGCCGCGCTCGGCTACCGCATCCCGAAGACGTCCTCGCGCGCCATCACATCGCCCGCGGGCACCGCCGACACGATGGAAGTCATGGCGCCGGTGGCGCTCGACCTGCCTGCGATGCGGCGGGTGGTGGAGCGCGAGGGCGGCTGCATCGTCTGGGGCGGCAACGTGCGCCTGAGCCCGGCCGACGACATCCTGATCCGGGTCCAGCGGCCGCTGGACTTCGACAGCGACGGCCAGCTGGTGGCCAGCGTGCTGTCGAAGAAGATCGCCGCGGGCTCGACCCATGTCCTGATCGACATGCCGGTGGGTCCGACCGCAAAGGTGCGCAGTGAGGCTGCGGCCGACAACCTCGGCTCGCGGCTTGCACACACCGCGGGCGCTCTTGGATTGGAGTTGGGCATCCATCGCTCCGACGGCAGCCAGCCGGTGGGTCGGGGCATCGGTCCGGCGCTCGAGGCACACGATGTGCTCAAGGTGCTGCGCAACGCCACCGACGCACCGGCCGACCTGCGCGAACGCGCGCTTGCACTGTCCGCGGCGCTGCTGGACATGGCACCGGGCAGCAGCGCTGGCACCGGGCTGGAGCGCGCACGCGACGTGCTGGATTCCGGGGCGGCGCTGGCCAAGTTCCTGGCGATCTGCGACGCCCAGGGAGGCTTCCGCGAACCTCCCCGGGCGGCATTCACGGCTGACGTCCCGGCGGCCGCATCGGGCCGCATCGCGCAAATCGACAACCGCAGGCTGGCCAAGCTGGCCAAGCTGGCCGGCGCACCGACATCCCCCGCCGCCGGCCTGGAAACTGGCCTGCGCGTCGGCAATACGGTCGAGCGCGGCCAGCCCTTGCTGACCCTGCATGCGGAGTCGCCGGGAGAACTCGCCTACGCCCTTGAGCACGCTGCGGCGTTGCAACCCTTTGTCCTCGCGGAGATCCCATGAATCGTGTGCTGATGCCGTTCCCGGACGATGCAGTGTTGGCTGGCACCATCGCCACGCCCCTGCAGGCGCGGGTGTCACCCGTGGCCTGGCGGCACTTCCCCGATGGCGAGTCGCTCGTCACCCTGGACGACGCGCTGGCCGGCGCCGATGTCGCGATCTTGGCCAGCCTGCGCAACGCCGATGCCCTGGCCCTCCCGTTGCGCTTCGCCGCCCGGACGGCGCGCGAGTTCGGGGCGCGCTCGGTCGGCCTGATCGCACCCTACCTGGGCTATATGCGCCAGGACACCCGCTTCCATCCTGGCGAGGCGGTCAGTACGCCGCTCTTCGCGCAATTCATCGAAGAGGCCTTCGACTGGCTGATGACCGTGGACCCGCACCTGCACCGCGTCGAGCGCCTGCAATCGCTCTACCGGATGCCGACGGCCCACGTGTCGGCGACGCCCGCCGTGGCGCGCTGGATCGCGGAGGCTGTTCCCGACGCGGTGCTGATCGGACCGGACAGCGAGAGCGGGCAATGGGTCGCCGACATCGCCGCCCGCTCCGGCATGCCCTGGCAGGTGCTCGCCAAGGAACGCCACGGCGACTATGACGTGCGCGTGAGCCTGCCTGACCCGGCGGCCGTGGCCGGCCGGACCCCGGTGCTGGTCGACGACATCGTCTCGTCCGGCCACACGATCCTGGAGACCCTCGCGCACCTGCGCCAGCTGTCGCTGCCGCCACCGCTGCTGGTCGCCATCCATCCGGTGTTCGCGGGCGATGCCTATGACCGCCTGCAGGGGGCGGGCCTGGCCCGCATCGTCAGCACCGACACCATTCCCCACCCGTCGAACGCGATTGCACTCGGCGCGGACCTCGCCGCCGCGGCATCGACCCTGATGCGCGCTTCGGCCGATTCCCCGGAGGACCCATGAACCTGCATCTGAACTGCTGCACCGCGGACCAGCTGTCGGCCGCCGAGCGCCAGCGGATCCTTGAGCTCGCCGATGCCCACCGGCAGGCCGATCCCGCGTTCGCCCACTGGGCAGCCGGCTACGGCGTGATCCGGCATGACCCGCTCACCCAGCTCCGGGTGCGCCAGATGGTGGACGAGCTGGTGACGTTGGGCCGCACGCCCGATGCCGCCACCGCCTGGCAGCGGCTCGCCGCGGCCGATCGCGTCACCAGCGCCGGCATGTGGCTGGTGGCCCACATGACCTACAGCGACCGCGTGCGCACCGACGGTGCGGCGCTGGAGGCCGATGATTTCAAGGCCACGCCCGAAGGCCATACCGGCGGGTCACTCAACATGGTGCCCGCCTATGCCGGCTACCTGCTGATGGACGCCCTGGATGGCGTCACCCGCGCGTGGATGATGGGCCAGGGACATTGCGTAGCCGCCATCGACGCGCTCAACCTGCTGGTCGGCAACATGACCGACCGGCACGCCGAACGCTACGACCGCTCCGACGCGGGGCTGAGCCGTTTTGCCAGCGACTTCTACGCCTACACCCTCAATCCGGACGGGACGCCGGCGTCGCCACTGGGCTCCCACGTTAATGCGCACACCGCCGGCGGCGTGATGGAAGGCGGCTATCTCGGCTTTGCCGAACTGCAGTACGTGCATGCGCCGCTGAGGGACGAGCGCCTGGTGGCCTTCCTGAGCGACGGTGCGTTCGAGGAACAGCGTGGCAGCGACTGGGCACCTCGCTGGTGGCGTGCCGAGGACAGCGGCCTGGTCAGCCCGATCATCATCCTCAACGGGCGGCGCATCGAACAGCGCAGCCAGATCACCCAACAGGGCGGCGAGCGGTGGCTGGACCGGCACCTGCGCTTGAACGGCTTCGATCCGATCGCGCTGGACGGCCGCGATCCGGCCAGCATCGCGTGGGGCATCCACGTGATGGAATCTCGCCTGCAAGCGGGTTCCGCTGTTCCCGATACCGACGTGCGGCTGCCGTATGGCATCGCCGAAACCGTGAAGGGCTTCGGCTTCCCCGGCGCCGGGACCAACGCCTCGCACAACCTGCCCCTGCCCGGGAATCCGGCGAAGGATGCCGCGGCACGCGCGCTGTTCAATGAAGGCGCCGCGGCGCTGTTCGTGGCCGCGTCCGAACTGGATGAGGCCATTGCCGCACTCAACAGCCACGACCTGCAGCAGCGTGTGCGCGAGCGCGACCATGCGCTCGCCGATCGCCAGATAGACCCGCCCCGCGTTCCAGCCATTGCCGATCGCGGCGTCGGCGGCGAGAGCTCACCGATGACCGCGCTCGACGAACAGTTCGTCGCCATCGCCGAAGCGAACCCGGGGCTGCGCGTGCGCGTGGGCAATCCCGACGAGCTGCGCAGCAACAAGCTCGACCGCACCCTCGATGCGATGAAGCACCGGGTGCACGAGCCCGAGCCCGGCGTCGCCGAATCGACGACCGGCGCGGTCATCACCGCGCTCAACGAGGAGGCTGTCGTGTGCGCGGCGCTTGGCAACAAGGGCGGGCTGAACCTGGTGGTGACGTACGAGGCCTTCGCGCCGAAGATGCTCGGTGCCGTGCGCCAGGAGCTGATTTTCGCCCGCCATCAGAAGCAAGCCGGACGTCCACCCGGCTGGCTGGGCGTGCCTCTGGTGCTGACCTCGCACACCTGGGAAAACGCGAAGAACGAGCAGTCCCACCAGGATCCGACCATGGCCGAGACGCTGCTGGGCGAAATGGCCGACATCTCGCGCGTGGTGTTTCCGCCTGACGCCAACGGCGCCGCAGCCGCCCTCGCCCACGCCTACGCGCAGCGCGGCACGGTCACCACCCTGATTGTCCCCAAGCGCCCGGTGTCGCATGAGCTGACGCCACAGCAGGCCAAGGCGCTGGCAGAGACCGGCGCAACGTGCCTGGCCGGCGATCCGGCGACGGCGGCCATCCTGCTGGTCGCCACCGGCGCTTACCAGCTGCAGGAAGTGCGTCGCGCGCAGGCGCGTCTGGTCGAACGCGGTGCGTCGGCAGCGATCGTCTATCTCGGCGAGCCCGGCCGGTTCCGCGCGCCGCGCGATCCGGAGGAGGCGCGCTACGTGCACGCCGACAGCGAGGTCCTTACGCTGTTCCCGGCGGAGCGGCCGCGCGTATTCGTCACCCACACCCGGCCCGAGCCCTTCCTCGGCGCGCTGCGCCGGCTCGACACCGGCCCGGCCACCACTGCGGCACTGGGCTTCGTCAACCGCGGCGGCACGCTGGACGTGCCGGGCCTGCTGTTCGCCAATCGCAGCACCTGGGCGCACGTGGTCGACGCGGCTGCGGGCGTCCTCGGCCAGCCCCGTGGCAGCCTGTTGTCCGAAGCCGAGTTGGCGGCAGTGGATGGTCGGGGTGATCCGGCCACCATTCTGCGTCCAGCGAGCGGGTTGACGCCATGAGTTGGCCAACCAGGAGCGCACGCTGATGGCGGGCACGGTGCGGCGCGGAGGGCAGATCGCCTGGGCCGGACTGAAGCTCGGGGCCGCCGTGCTGCGCCTGCGCCGGCGCGCACCCGAACGGCTTCCCGCGTACGTCAGCGCCACCTTGGTCGGGCTGGGCACCACCTTCGTCAAGCTGGGCCAGGGCTTGAGCCTGCGTTGGGACCTACTGCCGGTGCCCTATCGCGAGGCGCTTGCGCGGTTGCACAGTGACGTGCCGGCGTTTCCGGCGGACGAGGCGAGACGCATGGTTGAACAGGCGTTCGGCGCGCCGGTGGACGCGCTCTTCGCAAGCTTCGATGACAAGCCGTTGGCCGCGGCGTCGGTGGCCCAGATCCATCCGGCGCGCATGCAGGATGGTCGCGATGTGGTCGTCAAGATCACCCGCCCCGGGATCCATGCCCAGGTGCAGGCCGACCTGCGGCTCCTGCGGCGCACAATGCGCGTGGCCCAGTGGATCTGGCCGCCCCTCAAGCGACACCGCCCGCTCGAACTCGTAGACGAACTAGGCGCATTCCTGCGCGACGAGATCGACATGCGTCACGAGGCGCAGAACATGCGGCGCATGGCCAAGGTGCTTGATGCGCTGCCCGGCATCACCCAGCCGCACGTCGTCGAGCCGTACGCCACCCGCGACGTGCTGGTCCAGGATCGAAGCCACGGCACCCGTCTGGAGGCCGCCTACGGGACAGCGGCCGCTCCCGAGCTGGCACGGGCGTTGCTCGATGCCTACGTGCATCAGCTCTTCGGCGCCGGCGTATTCCATGCAGATCCGCATCCTGGAAACCTGTTCTTCTTTGACGACGGTCGCCTGTGCCTGCATGACTTCGGCTCGATCGGTGTGCTCGACCCGGAATCGCGGCTCGCGCTTGGCGGCATGGTCGAGGCCATTGCGGCCGACGACGCCGAGGGTGTCCTGGATGCGGCAATCGCCCTGGGCTTCTTCCCTCCGCAGGTCGAGCGACGCTCGCATGTGCGCGAGATCCACCTGATCCTGGCCGAGATGGCCAGCCGCCCATTGGCGGCGTGGTCCATTGCCGAGGCGATCTGGCGCGTGGCACGCATTGGCCAAGGCGCGGGCTTCCGGCTTCCTGCCCACCTGCTGTCCCTGATCCGGACGCTTTTCCTGGTCGAGAACACGTTGCGGGCACTGGATCCGGATCTGGATCTGCTGGGGACGCTGTCGGCACAGGCCGCCGAGATCGCCGATGCCAGCCGCCCCGGCGGCAACAGGCCGCTCGCCATGCGGCTGGCCCGCACCGCCCGCCAGCTGCCCCAGATCGCCACCGATCTGTTGCGGCAGGCGCAACTGAGCGACGGACGGCCCGCCCTCTCCGTACATCACCATGGCCTGAGTTCGACGCAGGAGGCAATCGCCCGCACGGGCAATCGGCTGGCATTGGCCCTGGTCACCTTGGGCCTGTATGTATGTGGTGCGCTGTTGAGCCTGCACTCCGACGGCCCGCAAGTGTTCGGTCACATGCCTTTCCTGGCTATCGTGGCTTTCGCTGCTGCGGCATTGCTCTCGCTGCGGCTGGTGACGGCCATCGCCAGATCGGGGCACTTGTAAGCAGCTGGAGCCCCGACCATTGGGGATCGCGATTTCAGACAGTCCCTTGCAGAATCACTGATCTATCTCCCCGCTGATGCCCAGTGCATCAGTGCATCCAGGAAGGCAGACCCATGACGCAACACAATCATCATCATCAAGATCATCAGGCGCACGGCGAGCAACCGCCGCATCCCCGCACGGGTGCTGAAGGTGACGTCCATGCCGGGCACAACAAGCATGCCGGCCACAGCGTGGCGAGCTTCCGCGACAAGTTCTGGCTCACGCTGCTGCTGACCATCCCCACTCTGATCTGGAGCGGGATGATCCAGCATTGGTTCGACTACACCGCACCACAGTTCCCGGGGTCGGCGTACATCCCGGCGGTGTTCGGCACGATCGTGTACTTCTACGGCGGCTCGCCGTTCCTCCGCGGCGGATACCACGAGCTGAGAAATCGCCTGCCGGGCATGATGACGCTGATCTCGCTTGCGATCACCGTCGCCTTCCTTTACAGCGCGTTGGTCACGCTCGGCGTTGTCGAGGGCATGGACCTGTGGTGGGAGCTGGCGACGCTGGTGGCGATCATGTTGCTCGGCCACTGGATCGAGATGCGTTCGATCAACCAGGCACAGGGCGCTCTCAAGGAACTCGCGAAGCTGCTGCCTGATATGGCGGTGCGGTTGGATGAGGCCGGTACCGCGAAGGAAGTCCCTGTCGCGGAACTGAAGCGCGGCGACCTGCTGCTCATCAGGCCCGGCGCGAGCATTCCCGCCGACGGCGTCGTGAAGGAAGGGACCAGCGCCGTCAACGAGGCGATGATCACCGGCGAGTCCAAGCCGATGGACAAGTCGACGGGCGACCGGGTGATCGCCGGCACCGTCAACGGACAGGGCTCGTTGCGTGTCGAGGTGACGGGAACCGGCGACGAGACCGCGCTCGCGGGTATCATGCGGCTCGTCGAGCAGGCCCAGACGTCGCGCTCGCGCGCCCAGGCCCTGGCGGACCGGGCGGCGTTCTACCTCACGATCATCGCCATCGTCTCCGCCGCGGTTACCGCCATTGTCTGGCCACTCCTCGGTCGACCGTGGAGCTTCACGATCGAGCGCGTAGTGACCGTGCTCGTGATCGCCTGTCCCCATGCGCTGGGTTTGGCCATCCCGCTGGTGACCGCCATCTCGACCACGATTGGCGCACGGAACGGCCTGCTCGTGCGCGATCGACGCGGCCTGGAAGAGGCCCGTTTGCTGAACACGGTCGTGTTCGACAAGACAGGCACGCTCACGCTCGGTTCGCACCGCGTCGTGAAGACCACTGCCGCCGATGGACTCACCGACGACGAGGTGCTTCGCGTGGCCGCGTCGGTCCAGCGCGACGCTGAACATCCGATCGCGCAGGCGCTGATGACCAGCGCCAAGGAACATGGCATCGACGTTCCGATGTCGCAGGACTTCGAGTCCATGCCGGGACGCGGCGTGCGCGCAGTCGTCGAGGAGCGCTCGCTTCACGTTGGCGGGCCGGGTCTGTTGAGAATGCTCGCGGTCGAACCGCCGGAGACGCTTCGGCGGGCTGCCGAATCAGCGGCAGCCGATGGTCAATCTGCAACCTACCTGGTGGAAGGCGACCGGGTGCTCGCCGTATTTGCGATCGCGGATGCCATCCGTCCCGAATCGTTCGACGCGGTCAAGCGGCTGCACGACGAAGGACTGGAGGTTGTCCTGCTGACGGGTGATTCCACGGCGGTCGCAAACGCGGTCGCGAAGGAACTCAACATCGACACCGTCTTCGCCGAGGTATTGCCCGAGGACAAGGTGGCAAAGATCGAGGAGCTGCAGGCCCAGGGCAAGCGCGTCGCGATGGTGGGTGACGGTGTCAATGACGCTCCGGCGCTGCTCACGTCCGACGTCGGCATCGCCATCGGCACAGGGACGGACGTCGCGGTCGAGGCCGGCGACGTCGTACTCGTGCGCAGCGACCCGCGCGACGTGCCAGCGATCATCGAATTGAGCAAGGCCACCTATCGCAAGATGATCCAGAACCTGTGGTGGGCCGCCGGCTACAACATCGTCGCCATCCCTCTCGCCGCTGGCGTTCTCGCCGCATGGGGGATCCTGCTGCAACCTGCGCTTGGGGCAGTGCTCATGTCGCTGAGCACCGTCGTTGTGGCAATCAATGCGCAGTTGTTGCGCCGGGCGGTGCGGTCCCCATGAACATGATTCGGGGACACCTGTGACCACGCGCCGGCTTCTTGCACTCAACGTTGGCTCGTCCACCCTCAAGGGCGCGTCCTATCTGTTCAACACTGAGGGACACGGCGCGCAGTCTCGTCTGCTCGAGCGCTCCCGGGCCGAAATTCCAGTCGGCGTGGATGCGCAGGAGCGCCTTGCCACCCTGCTCGAGGCATTGTCGGAGCCGTGGCCCAGCCCCGACGTGGTGGTGCACCGAATCGTACATGGCGGTGACCTGCACGACGCCCGCGAGCTCGACGAAACCGTGCTCGCGAAACTGGATGCATTGGTGCCGTTCGCACCCTTGCACCAGCCGGTAGCCCTCGCTTTCGCGCGTGCCGCGCGCATGCGTTGGCCGCACGCGCGCCAAGGCGTGGCCTTCGACACCGACTTCCACGCGTCGCTCGCGCCCTGGAGCCGGCGCTTGCCTGTCCCTGAAGCATGGGATGCGCTGGGCATCCGCCGCTACGGTTTCCATGGACTCGCCTTTGCCTCCGCGCTCCGCATAGTGGCCAGCCACGACGCTGGAATCCTGAAGGGCCGCGCTGTCTTCGCGCATCTGGGGGGTGGCTGCAGCGTCTGCGCCGTCGAGGGCGGCCGCAGCCGCGACACCACCATGGCGCTCACTCCGCTGGGTGGAATCCCGAGCCCTACCCGCTCCGGAGATCTCGATCCCGGCGCGTTGCTGTATCTGCTGAGGCATGAACGCCTGGATGCGCAGGCGCTTGAAAACGGCCTGTACCGCAGTGCAGGCCTTGCCGGAATCGCCGGCCATGGCGACATGCGCGTGTTGCTGACGGATCCCGGCCCGCAGGCCCAGCTTGCCGTGGAGCTCTTTGCAGTCCGGATTGCGCAGTCCATCGCGGCCATGGCCACGGCAATTGGCGGTCTCGACCATGTCGTCTTTTCCGGCGGCATCGGCCATCGCGCGCCGGTTTTGCGGGCTCGCATCGTCGCGCGACTGGCCTGGCTCGGCCTGGCGCTGGCACCTGACGTCAACGATGCTGGAGCCACGCGGATCGACCGCGGGGGCGGGCCGAGCATATGGAACGTCGCGATCGATGAGGAGCGCGAACTGGCTGAATCGGCACTCGCCTGGCTGTAGCCACGACACGCCCCAAGGGTCGGCTCCGGTGGGGAATCACTCCTCGATCCGTGACGACGTGAGCACCGCTGCGAATCCACCACCGGGGGTGCGCATGTTCGTGGTCTGGCCCTGGTACAGCCTGGCCGCGAACAACAGGACACCCGCCTCGGACGCGAAGCAGCGCACATCCGCCTTGAGGGACTGGCCCCCATGCACGATCCGCATGCTCGGTGGCGCGAAGGCCTGTGCGATGTAGGTCGCCGACGCCATAGACGCCCAAGTCCGCCGGGTCAACTTGTCGCCCCGATAACTCCCACGGCTGCCAAACCCTGCTGCAGGCTTGAAGAAATATCCGTTGCGCACTGCCCACAACGCATCCCGGTTCGCGGGCACGAGTTCGACCGTGGGCGGGATCACCTGGCCCAGCAGTGCCGTCGAACCCGCATCGACCCCGAACCCGCCGAGCAGAGCCGGGTCCCCGAGCACCGCAAGGTTGCGCTTGTCGGCAAACAGCGCGTGTGCTCGGGGATGCGGCATCAGCGCGACGTCCCCTGCCAGGTAAGCCTCACGAATGTCTGCATGCGAGGCATCCTCGAGCGCGAAATCGGTCAACCGGTTGTAGACAGTGTCGATTCGACCGTGGGCATCCTCAAGCCCGTCCGAACCAAACGACAAATCCTCGGGAGCGCTGATCACGCAGTCCACGCCATGGTCCCGAAACGCGTTCGCGTACAGCTCAAACTCGGGGTAAAGGAACTGCGCTCGCGGAGTGCTGTCCACGATGGCCAGGCGCGACGGCGTGCGCCCGGATTGCTGCCGAGCATCCTCCATCCAGGCCGTGACGGCCGCATCACGCGCTTGGGCCGCGTTGGTCCAGGTGGCCCATGCTGGCGGCGCGCAAGACCGCACGGCATCGAGCAACAAGGCATTGAGGAGCAGACCGCCTGGATTGGTGTTGACCTCGATCAGCCGCGGCCCATCGACCGTCAGGTGAAAGTCCAGACCCAGGACGCCCCCCGCCGAACCCGGATCATGGGTTGCAATGTCAGGGGCCCATTGCAGGACCCGTTGGCTATATCCCGGGTTTCCTGCGACGTCGAAGACCGCCGCCGCGACTCGTCCCATGGCCTCCAACGCGGGCCGATCAACGAACAAGGCATAGGGTGAAAATAAGTGCGCGTGTACGGCGGGATCAGTCGTGAACTCCGGAAAGGCACCCCGGATCGACTCGTGCAGACGGAGGATGTCGACCACTTCGCATGCACACCGCTGGTTGAGCGGCGCGCTTTCCAGGGTGGCACAGTCGATCTCGCAGCCTGTCTGTCCAACTATTATCGGAGTCCGCGGTTCAACCACAACAGGGATTGTTCTGTTGGATCGGTGGACATGGCACTGTTCCGAACGAGCAGAACACACAGCAGTCGCCTTGATGCGGACGCAAAACCGCTCCACAGCCCGTGCACTCATAGAAGAATTGACACGCTGTGATGGGCATTGTCTCGGTCGCCCGATGGCCGCACTCCGGGCAGGTCAAGATGCTTTCCAGCTTGACGTCACTCACCGCCAGTCCGCACCTTGGCCGGGAAGCCTGCTTCCGTGACTGCACGCGCGATTCCGGCTGCATCCGTCTGGCTCGATTCGAACGTCACCGTGACTGTTTCAGCCCGGGTGTCCACCTTCACATCGGCCACGCCCGGCACCTTCTCCAGCGCCTTCCTGATGGTGATGCCGCAGGCGGGACAGGTCATGTTCTCAGCATCGAGCATCACTACGGTTGCGGGCGTCGCAAGAGCGGCACCGACCGACAGAGCAGCCACCAGGGCCAGTATCCACTTGTGCATCGCGCCTCCTACAGAATCCAGACGATGTAATAGGGAAACAGCAGCAACAGGACGATGAGGGCTGTCGCCAACCAGAGCCAACGTCGCCTGCGTCGCAGAGCGTCCGGGGCGATGCAACTGCCATCCACACCGCACCGTGCCGCCGGTCGATACAGCATCCAAAACGCCACGGCCAAGGACAGTACGGCGGCGGCGCTGAACCAGGGCCTCAAGGGATCGAGAGCTGTCAGGGTGCCGATCCAGGCGCCACTGATGCCCAGCAGGACCAGCACCAGCGGCACGACGCAGCAGACCGATGCGCCAATGGCGGCGATGCTCGCGCCAACGATGGCTGGAACAGACGATTTGGCCGGGGTTGTTTGCATCAGAGTATACTAGCCTCTGTACCTAGGTACGGAGTCAAGCCGTGCGTCCGAACACGTTTACGATCAGCCGGCTGGCGGCGGCGGCCGATGTGCACGTCGAAACCGTGCGCTACTACCAGCGACGTAGGCTGCTGCGTCAACCCGAGCGACCCATAGGAGGCGTGCGTCGTTACGACGAAAACGATGTCAATCGGCTTCAGTTCATCCGGCGCGCTCAGATGATGGGATTCAGCCTCGACGAGATCGCTGGCCTGCTAGAGATCACAGGCGAACGTTCTTGCGAGCAGACCCGTCAGCTGACCGAGCGAAAGCTCGTCGATGTCCGTCTACGAATCCGCGAGCTGCGACAGCTGGAGAGGGATCTCGAACAGAAAATAGGGCGGTGCGCCCAAGTGCCGGCGGGAGAGTGCTGCCCAACCCTCGATTTTCTGGAGCGGCCAAGAAAGCCAGCTGCGACAGGCAGTTAGCTCACTTTCGGCCCGTTTTTACACGAATCCCTGCCGACCCTCAAGTTGGTCGGCGCTCTATAGGTCAGACGAGTCAACGCTGCTTCGCAACACGGGTCAACCGAGGCGGCAAGTGGGATGTTACGTCAGGTCGGGAGCGGGCCTTCTACCCCCGATAAATCTTCCTAATCGAGTCGAGCCGCACCCGCCGCCGTGGTGAGGCCGCCCGCTCGTTCCCCTGGTGCGCGCATGCACAAGAGTGAGACCTCCATCACGCTTCCGTCAACCTGTCAGATCTGACAGGTCACCAGAAGCCACGCATCCACGCGCTCTTGCCTCAGGCCAACGGGCGCGGTTGTCCGCGCGAGGTGTCACAGCTGCAGCGACTTCGTGGACGACAGTCGCGGTGTCTGGGGCTTGCAGGTTGACCGATGGGCACCGTCCGCGGCCTCTGGACTGACACGCTCCTCGACAAACCAGCAATGTCGGACCAAGCCTTAGACTGCAGACATGCCCGGACCATCGCTTCAAACTCACGCACCTTCAGATTCCGGCATCCATGGGCGCATGCCCCACTCTGCTGCACCGTGGATCTGGTTTTCCGCGTTGCTCTCCCTCGTACTGTTCGCAATAGACGCCTGGTGGCCGCAGCTGGGGTGGACCGCACGACCATTGATCTGGCTGGGCACGCTGTTTCACGAGCTTGGCCACGGCATCGCCGCGATCGCGCTGGGCGGCGAGCTGGTGCAGCTGGCGATCTACGCGGATGGTTCGGGCGTCGCCATGCATCGCGGTGCGTACTCGGGGCTCGATCAAGCACTGATCGCTGCTGCCGGGCCGCTGGGTGCGCCGCTTGCCGGGCTTGGTTTCTTCATCGCGCTCGGGCATCGGCATGCGGCGCGTTTGCTGCTGGCGGTCCTTGCGGTGTTCCTCGCGTTGGCGATTCTGCTCTGGGTGCGGAACCTGTTTGCACTCGGCTTCGTGGCCGTGCTTTCACTCGGACTCGCGTGGGTGGCGTGGCGTGGTGATGATTCGGTCGTACTGGCCGTGACAGCCTTCGTCGCTGTGGAAATGAGCCTGTCGGCGTTCACCCGCATCGACTACCTGTTCAGCGCGGGCGCGAAGACTGGCGCTGGCACCCTGCCCTCCGACACCGCGCAGATCGCGCAGGCGCTCGGCTTGACCTACTGGATCTGGGGCTTGCTGCTGGCGTTGATTTCGCTTGGCATTGTTGGCCTCGGCCTGTGGCGAGCGATCCGACTGGGGCGAGTGCCAGAAGGTTGAACTGTCGAAACTTCGTGGCGTTCCCCATGGCCGCGCGAAGCACGCAGTGACGGCCGTCCGCTTCGACCCGTTCCAGCGGCACGCCATGGCGCAGCCAGTCGTACATCTCGCGATTGCTGTCGACCAGCGACTGCGAGGCATACGTTGCCATCCGGGTAAGTGCGGCGTCCCGTTCTCGGTGTCAGTCCCTGGTTCAAGCGCGCGACCGCCTTGTACAGCCGTGGCAGTAGCACCACCTCCGACCAGCGCCGGTGGGTCGATTCCGATCCGCGGCTCTATCGCGTTTTCTGTGGGAAGCCGCTGGTCAAGCCGGTTTGGCTGCGGGGGTCATCCAAGGGTTTGAGGGCAGGTGCCTGAGCTTGCCGCAGACCAGATAAGCCACGAGGATCAGTCGCTGATCGGTGCGGTAGCGACGTGCCCTCGACTTGGCGGCTTGGATCAGCCCGTTCATGGACTCCAGAAAGCCGTTGCTCAGCCCGCTGCTGAAATGGCCGAGGATGCCTTCGCGATGGTCCTTCAGAGTCTGCCCAGCCCGCTTGAAAGGCGCCAGCCTGCAGCGCCGCGCTCAACCGAGCCATGCGCGCAACTTCGGCTCGGCTTCAGCCCGCGTGTGGGCGTCCCTGAAGATCTGGCGCAAGGCTTCCTTCAGGCGCCAGGCCCGCGCGGTCTGCCGGCCGCTGCGCTGGAGGTGATGCATGGTCTGGATCTGCTTTGCGTTCCACTTCTTCCACGACTTCCGGAAAGCCCATCGACTGCCTTTGAGTTTGGGTATGCGCTTGCTTTCGGCGCGTCGCACCCGGTCCAGCGCCGTGCTCGCCAGCTGCACGACGTGGCTGGTATCAAAGTGAGTTGCGCCCGCGGCGCAGCTCGGTTTGCTGGCGTCGAGCAACGACAGCTTCGCCAGCGTGTTCGGCCTCGATGGTCTGGAAGGCGATCGACCTGGCTGCGGCGGCCGCGTGGTCCTCGATGCCCCGCAGCTGGAGCGCCTGCCGGACTGCTGGCGGCCGCAGTTCCTGAAAGCGCTGGATCACTGAGCGCGCCCATGTCGAACACGAACGACACCACCGTCCTCCCCGCGCGCATCGAGGTGATCCGTGGATTCCATTTCGGCAGCACCACGAGCGGTGCCGCTGACCGCTGGGAATTGGCGCGGGAGCAGCTCCAACAGGCCCATTTCAGCCTCGAGGCCACGCTGGCCGCTGTGATGGAGAGCTGCCCCGATGCGATCGACAACGAGATCACCAACCGGCTCGCATCAACCGTGCTGAAGGCGCGGCGAGTCGCGCTGGAGCGCCGCGGCACCGAGTAGGTTCGCGCCGTTCCAAGTTGGCAGCGCGTCGCCGACTGCGACAATCGCCGCATGAGCACGCGAACCTTCACTGATGAGCAGCAGGCCGTGGCCGACCACGGGCACGGCCACGCGCTGATCAGCGCCGTCGCCGGCAGCGGCAAGACGACCACACTCGTCGAACGCATCGCGCGGCTCGTGGAGCGCGGCGCGCAGCCGAGCCGCATCCTGTGCCTGCAGTTCGGCAAGTCCGCCCAGCTGCAGTTCCAGTCGCCGCTGGCCAAGCGGCTGCCCGGTGAGCAACCCAAGGTCCGCACCTACCACGCGCTGGCGCTGGCCTTCCTCCAGCACTTCGTGCGCCGCGGCGAGCTGCCGGATGCGCGCATCGAGCACGGCGAAGGCTTCTGGGAAGCGCGCGCTCGGCAGACGCTGCAGCCGATGTGGGCGAAGGCGTCGCGCGGCATGCGCCCCGGTGCCGATGTGTTTCAGGAATTCCTGGGCTTCGTGACCCGCGCGAAGGCGACGCTGGCGCCGCTCGAGGAGACCTTCAAGCGATCGCAGCTGAAGCCGGAATTCGCGATCTTCGTGCCGGCCTTCAAGGCGCTGGAATCCGCCCGGCTCGCAGAGATCGACGCAGGCCGCGGCTCCCGCAGCTACGACGACATGCTGTTCGACCTCCTGGTCCTGCTGAAGCAACGTCCGGAGCTTTGGCAGCAGCTTCAGGGGCGGCTCGATCACATCCTCGTCGACGAGTTCCAGGACACCAACGAGATCCAGTTCGAGTTCCTCCGCGGGCTCGCCGGCGACTCGGCCTCCGTGGCGGCCTGCGGCGACGCCGATCAGGCGATCTACGGCTTCCGCGGCAGTCGCGTCGAGATCATGACCCGCCGCTTCGCGGAGGCGTTCAGCCCCTGCACCCGCTTCACCCTGAGCCGCACCTTCCGCTACGGGCCCCGCGTGTCGCTGATGGCGAATGCACTCATCAGCCACAACCGAGAGCGCGACGACCACATCGTGGTCAGCGCGCCGAGCTGCCCCGACACGGCCGTCGAGCGCCTGGCGGTGGCCCCCGGCGCGAGCAGCGGGCTCGTGGGCCTGCTCTCAGGCTTGGCCGCGCAGCATCGCCTGCACGAGGTGCTGATGCTCGTCCGCAACTTCGAGCATGCCCTGCCCTTCGAGTTCGAGCTCACAAAGGCGGACATCCCCTTCGTGGTCGAGGGCCGCGAGAGCCTGCTGCGCTCCCCGGAGCTAGCCATGCTGACGGGGGCGCTGCACCTCGCAGCCGGCAAGCTGCCGACCGAACCGAGCGTGCTCTCGGTCTACCTCTATGCGCTGATCGGCACGCCGACCCTCTACCTCAACCGCGCCACCAGCGAGAAGATCAAGGGCGATGTCCTGCGCGCAGGGCTCGCGCGCCAGCGCCTGGGCCCTGCCCTCAATCCGCACATCGCGCGGCTGCAGGGTCCGGTGCAGGGCAACCTCGCGCGGCGAGCCGCGGCCATCGCCGACATCGAAAGCGGTCGCTATGCGACGCAGTCGCCGAGTGCTGTCCTGAAGCGCTACGCCACGTCGATCGACCTGATCGCGGGGATCGAGCGCAGTGCCACCACCCCGGAGCGCGCGGCGGCCCAGCTGGCCAACATCATGGCTTTCCTCACCCTCGCCGGCGAACACGAAACGATCGGCAGCTTCCAGCAGGCCATCGACGAGGTGGCCAGCCGGATCAAACCGCAGGGCGACCATCTCCGCATCACCTCCATCCACCGGGCGAAGGGCGCCGAGGCACCGCTGGTCATCGTGGCGGGCTGGGGTGGCGGCTTTCCCTCGCCTCGCTCGCACCTCGAGGAGGAGCGTCGCCTGGCCTACGTCGCAATCACCCGCGCCAAGGAGCGGCTCGTGCTGATCCATCCGGATGACCGCGAGCTGGAGGCCAGCATCTCAGCAGGTGCGGGGGTGCCGACACCCATCGGGGCCTCGGCCTCGCGCTTTCTCTACGAGATGGATCTGCCCGGCATGGCCTCGGTGCACCGCGCGCTCTTCGGGGCTGGCTTGGGCGGGCGCTGCCTGCAGCCGTCTCTGGCCAGTCGCTACGCCGCCGAGATCGGGATGGAAAAGCCCTTCACCAGCTCTTCGACCTCGACACCTGCAGCACCCACCGCGGCACCGCTACCGCCGCCCCTGCCGCCGGACGCCGAGTTCAGGCCGCTCACCGAACGCACCGTGGTGCGCGTGGGCGATTTCATCAAGGCGACAACCGGAGCGCGCTGGGGCGTCGTGGTGAAGCTGCCCTCCCCTCGCACGGCCGTGATCCGAGATCATCTGGGGGGCGAGGCAGGAATTTCCTTGGCCCGAGGCCTGTGGCGGTACGCTCCAGCAAGTTGGGGAAGCCGCCAAGCGTCAGAAGGTTGAATGATCCTGCAGAGGGCACTTCAACGCCGCACCAACTCATGGAGCGTCTCGCGACTCGGAGTTGAATCTGCCGTACGCCGGGGTAAGAAAACTCCTATTGTCAATATCTGTCTCCGGTGCTGTAGTTCGCGCCTTGTCCGCGTACCCGCCTGAGCAGTTCAATGAACCGCCTATTCAATCTCAGCTCGCCCTTCGGCGACGTCCTGCGCTTCGAGCGTCTGACCGGTCGCGAGGCCGTCTCCGAGCTGTTCGAGTTCGAGCTCACCGGCTCTTCGGAAGAGCGCGGTCTGGCTCCTACTGCCGCACTCGGCCAGCCCTTCACCGTCGAGTTCGAAGTCGAGGGCGGCGACAAGCGATTCTTGAACGGCCAGTGCGTCGCTTTCCGCTCGGTCGGGCGCTCGGGCCGCAAGCATCTGTATCGCGCCACCCTGCGCCCGGGCCTGTGGTACGCCACCCGCCGCACCGACTACCGCATCTTCCAGAAGATGACCGTCGTCGACATCGTCAAGGACGTGCTCGGCGCCTATCCGTTTGCGGTCAAGTGGCTCACCGCCGGCAGCTACTCGCCCTGGAACTACTGCGTCCAGTACCGCGAGACCGACGCCAACTTCGTGATGCGCCTGCTCGAACAGGAGGGCCTGTGGTTCTGGTTCGAGCACGCTGCCGGTGAGCATACGCTGGTCATCACCGACCACATTGGTCTGGCCTCGCCGTTCCCGAACTACGAGAGCATCGAGTTCTATCCGCACGACATCAGCGTGCCCGACAAGGATCACCTGAGCTTCTGGGCCGATGCGGGACAGGTCACTTCCGGCAAGTACGTCGCCCGCGACTACAACTTCATCATGCCGTCGACGGATCTCACCACCGACGATCTGCTGCCGGGCTCGCACCCGCATGCGAACTACGAGATCTTCGATTTTCCGGGTGAGTACGAGAACCTCGGCGAGGGCCTGCCCTTCGCCAAGGTGCGCATGGAGGAACTCCACGCCGGCCATCTGCGCGCGGCCTGTGAGGGCCGCGCGCGTGGCGTGGCACCGGGTCGTTTGTTCTCGCTCGCCAAGCACGCCGTCGGCCGCTACAACCGCGAATACCTGGTACTGGCCTGCGACTACCAGTTCGCCGACAACGACTACGACGGCTCGGGCGGATCGAGTGCGGTCGAAGTGCAGATCAGCGCCGAGGTGCATCCGACCGACCAGCCGTATCGACCGGCACGCCGCACGCCCAAGCCGCTGACCAGCGGGCCGGACAGCGCGGTCGTCACCGGCCCTGCCGGGCAGGAAATCCACACCGACGAATACGGCCGGGTCAAGGTGCAGTTCCACTGGGACCGCTACGGCAAGAAGGACGAAAACTCCTCCTGCTGGATTCGCGTAAGCCACCCCTGGGCCGGCTCGGGCTTCGGCGGCGTGCACATCCCGCGCATCGGTCAGGAGGTCATCGTCGACTATCTCAACGGCGATCCGGACCAGCCTTTGATCGTCGGCCGCGTCTACAACTCGATGCAGCCGCATCCCTGGGGTTTGCCAGCCGCCGCCACCCAGTCGGGCTTCCTCACCCGCTCGACGCTGGGCGGCAACTACGAGACGGCGAACGCCCTGCGCTTCGAGGACAAGCGCGGCGAGGAGCAGGTCTGGCTGCATGCCGAGCGCAACCAGGACATCGAGGTCGAGAACGACGAGACCCACTGGGTCGGCCGCGATCGCACGAAGACGATTGACCGCGACGAGACCAGCCACATCAAGCGCGACCGCACGGAGACGGTCGACAACAACGAGACGATCACCGTCCACAACGACCGCACGGAACGCGTCGACCACAACGAGACGATCAGCATCGGCGACAACCGATCCGAGGACGTCGGCAAGAACGAATCGGTCAGCATCGGCGACAACCAGACGCACGCGGTCGGCAAGAACCGCACCCGCACGGTCGGCGGCAACGAGTCGGTGACGGTCGGCAAGAACCGCAGCAAGAAGGTCGGCAAGAACGAGAGCGACAAGATCGGCAAGAACTGGTCGATCAAGGTCGGCAGGATGAAAACCGAGACCATCGGCATGGCCTCGATGCAGAACGTGGGGCTGGCCAAGATGACCAATGTGGGCATGGCCTACAGCCTGAACGTGGGCATGGTCATGAACACGGTGGTGGGGCGCAGCCAGTCCGCGCAGATCGGCAAGGCGGCCAGCCTGAAGGTTGGCGACAGCTACAGCCTGGACATCGGCAAGACCGTCGATCTCAAGGTAGGCGAGCAGCGCAGCAGCGCGATCGGCCAGAACGACCTGACCACGGTCGGCAACATCCAGAGCCTCAAGATCGGCAATGCCCAGATCACCAGCGTAGGTCAGCACCTCGAACTGGCCTGCGGTGCCGCGCGCATCGTGCTGAAGCCCGACGGCGGCATCTACCTGAGTGGCACCCACATCGAGATCCAGGCCAGCGACCAGTTCAATGCGGATGCCGGACTGATGCAGCTGAACTACGGTGAGTCGCAAGCCCCACCGGACGCCCCCGAAGTGCCCGAGTCGGCCAGCACCGCCGATGTCGATGCAGGCGCATTGAACGACATCACCAACGGCGGCTTTGCGGGCACGGGCGTGGGCGGCGGTGGTGGCGCAGGCCCGGGCAGTGGTGCTGGCGGAGGCGTCTTCGGCGCCCTGCGCGGGCTTGCGGAAGTCGCCGCGCAAACGGGGCTGGGCGGCGAGCGCGCGGCGCAGGCGGCTCAGCTCCTCGGAATGTTTAAGGGCGGCGGCTAAGCAGGCCGATTCGAACGTTTCGTCCATCCACCAAGGAATGCATGACACATGTCTCAGCCGGCAGCGCGGCTAGGTGACGAGGTGCTTCACAAGGGCGCCAAGGGACCGATCCTTGGCGGCGCGGGTAGCGTACTGATCGGGCGCAAGCCTGCGGCGCGGAAGGGCGATCTGGTCGCACACGGCAAGGGCGAGGAAGCGATCGTCGAGGGCGAAGCGACGGTATTGATCGGCGGTCGACCGGCCGCGCGCATCGGTGATCTCGTGGCCTGCGAGGGCGCTATTGCTACGGGCTGCGACAGCGTCCGCATCGGCCTGACCCCGCAGGGCGCGTGTTTGAAGAGCGCCAGCGATTCGGGCGCCCCCTTCGTGCAGGCCGTTGAGTGAGCGTCTACCCCGACCTCGCTTGGCTGGGTGCGCGACTGGGCCCTGACGACGGCCCGCTGTATGCGCTCATCGACTGCGCGCGCGACTCGCGTTTGCACGGCTGGCTGCGCGCGCCGGGCGTGTATAGCCAGAGCTTGCACAGCGGCGTGCAGGCCCTGCGACTGGAACGCTACGGCCCCTTCTGCACCTTGATCGAACCGGGCCGCGGTCTGGCCGAGCCCTGGTTCAGCGACCGCGGTTTGGGCTGGCGAGAGCACTGGGGGTGGCTGTTCCAGAGCCGCGCGCCCTTGTCCTCAATCGTCCTGCACTTCAAGAAATTCTTGCGCGTCGACTCGGCGGGCGGGCCACTGTACTGGCGCTTCTACGACCCGCGCGCGCTCTGCCTGAGCCTGCCCCAGCTCAGCCTGCAACAGCAGGCGGAGTTCTTCGGCGATTGCATCCGGCGCCTGTTCTGCTTCGACGCACGGCGCCAGAACCTGATCGAACTTTGGCAGCAAACGCACCTGCTGGAGAGCGCGCTCACCGGCACGAGGCGACTGCATGTGCGCGTACATTCCGCAGGCCTGCTGTCGAATGCCGCAGCGCCAAACACTACGCAAAGACTGCCCGCATGAGACTCGCCCAGAAGCAGCTAGAAGCCATTCGCCAGCAGCACTGCGTTGAGGACCATGAGCGCCTGAAGCGCTCGATCCGCGAGGGCTGGATCGACGCGCGCGCCCGCCTGCAGCCGCTGCTGATACTGGCCGACGATGCCCTCCTCGATTCCTGGATCCAGGCCTGCTATGAGGACTGCGTGCGCGCGCAGGTCGACAGCCTGCGCGACTGCGCGCGCTACAGCCTTGCCGTGCTGCGTGCCCTGCATCTTGGGGTGGGCCAGGGCTTCATCAACGGCCTGCGTCATCACTTCACCAGCCGACCCCGCTGTGCTGCGGGCAGCCTGGTGTGGATCGAGCATGTCGTGCAACAAATCCACCTGCAACGCACTGACGAAGCGAACGAAGCGCTCGCAGCCCGGAGCCCACGCAGCATATGAGCACACCGACCGCCCCACCTACGCCGCCGACCGCCGAACAACTCTCTGCCGCACGGCAGACGCGCGAAACCGCACGCGAGGCCGCCACCGCCGCGGACATTGCCCACCGAATGGCGCGGCGAACACGAGGCGCGGACACGGCTTCGACCCAGGCGGCGCTGGATCAAGCCAATGCCGCCAAGAAGGCCGCCGAAGACGCCTACGCCCAGCTTCACAACCGCAATCTGCAGGGATTGCTGGATCCCGACGACTGGACGCTTGTGGTGGATCAGATCGAGCGCTCCTGTCGAGGGGGGCGCCCTTCGGCCTTCATCGACGAGGTGGTGCAGCCCTGCGGTCGTGTTCGCAACAACAACTGCGCAGGGGTGTCCCCGCCTGCCAACCAGCGCCTGCCGCAGAGGGTGTTCGACGAACTGAACGCCGCCAATGGGAGCCAGATAGACTATGGCTTCCTTCAGGAGTGGGAGGGCGGCTTGGCGACCAGCGCCTATGTTCCTTGGTGGCCCCAGCGCAGCGGCATCAACCTAGACGGTGGCTCCATCGTGCTTGATACCAGCCAAGGCACCAATGGTCGTCTGCTGGGGGCGCGAGGCAACTCCTCGGGCGTCACCATCGGGGTCGGCGTAGATCTGGGGCAACAGAGCCCAGACGCATATCGCCGACGCCTTGAAGCGGCGGGCGCCTCTAAAGAACTGATCGACAAGCTAATGCCCTACGTGGGCCTGAAGCAGGCCGAGGCATGTGCGTATCTGAGGGCGCATCCTCTCACCCTGACGGAGGATGAGGCGATCTTGGCAAGCAAGGAAGCGAAACAGGAAATTTACGATCGCGTCGAAAAGCAGTACGAAAGAATAACAAGAGGCGGAAAGCTCACGGACCTCAGCCCCGGTGAGCAGACGGTGCTGTATTCCCGCGCCTACCAGAACGGCAATATCAGCAGCCACACTGGCAACCTAGCGCTCGGTCGAGCCCTAGGGAACGGCGACCGCGTGGGCGCCCTTCAACTGCTACAGGACCGCTCCCTGAGCATGCCCAACCAATGCGCCTCGCCCAACTTCAATCCGCCCAATGCACTTGTACGGGATCCGCGCATTTTCAAGGAGTTCCAGTACCTCGCGAATCAGCCCGTGGCGCCGCCAGCGTCCTCCAGCCCCTGAAGCAGGCGCGTTTTCAGCCTTTGCCCCGAAGTAAATCAAGTCGCACCTAAGCATGCGCATACTGGCTCTGCTGGTTGGCCCTGTCCACCACCCACTGGCTGCGGGGCCTAGCGCTCTACGCGCGATCCAGTGTTCTCACAGGGTGGGGACTCATGACCACCCTCGTGCCCATTGCACGCCAAAGTTAGAGCGGTCGGGCTGTTTTTTGCACCTACATCGGCAGTACGGCGTCGAACACATGGGCAAGGGGTGTGCTTCTGGGATCAAGTTTCAGTACGTCGCTCGCAACCCTAGGCCTTAACACAGGGTACCACACTGCCTTCCCACTTGACCTGGCGCACCGAGTAGCCCAATGAGCCTGAGCCTGATGACCCTGCCCTTGATGCTTTGCCTTTCAGCCGAAGACTGGCTGCGGGATGACCGTTTTCCGTATGACCCGCTGGTCGGAAAATTTCGTGTAGTCGAGGTGTATCCACGACCGCTGCGCCTCCGGCATCCGACAACCGACATAGCCCAAGGTCTTGGCGACCCCTTGTTGCATCTTCACCAATTGATCAGCATTGAGCATGTAGGCGAAGCCGTCTACTTCAGCCAGCCCGCCCAAGAGTACCGCTTCACTTTCCACGGCCTACCGCCCGATGCCGCCGTCGACAATGCCGGACTTCCTCCTCCGATTTGGCAGGACAACCCGCAATCAACTCATAACATCACGGGTGCCGTCATCGGTTTTGAGGGAACTGCAGACGCCTACGCAGCTTTCGGCGCACTACCTGAGGCATTGAACTATATCGTCGCTTTCGGGCAACCGGGTCCAGAGGCGAACCTGTTTGTCACTAACGAAGGCGATTTGATCTGGAGCATCTCCGTGCGGGTCGTTCCTGAGGTCCAACGGCACACAACCTCACTCACTATCGCCTTCCGGCTCAAGCGTGAGGGCTAAGCACAAATGTCGAACCAACCAGCCTATGCCCGCCATTCTTGCATTCTGACCATGCCGTTAATCGCATTCATCGCTCTCGCGCAGGACACGTTCCCCAAGCTGCACATCGAGGGCGAGTTCCTACCCTACAGCGCCAGCGCACCCACGCAGAGCATTGACGTTGTCCGGAGCGGCGCCGAGTTCGTTCCGTTCGGCCAACGCCTGCGCATCGAACGCAGCGCAGACGCTGGCGAGCACGGATTTTTGTGGACTTGGCTGCCACCACTGCACCCTGAACTGTGCAGCCATCCGTACTGGCAGCAGCATTGCAGCGAATCCGCGTTTAGCCGGTCTACCGAAACGGTATCGGTCCCCGTGCGAGTCACCACGCTGGCCGCAGAGGGCACCCCTCTCACCACATCGGACAAGGACTTCAGCATTTACTGGAAGCTTGCCGTGGTCGGACTACAGCGTGGCGAGACTGTATTCCACATCCAGGCCGAGAACGGGGGACCCGAAGTCTGGGCCTACGCTACTGACGATGGTTATCTCGCTCTAACACCGCGAATATTGCCGCACTGGGATCGAAGCTTGTCGTGGCGATTCGAGCCCAAGCTTGGCCGCGAAATTCAAGTACTGAGTAAGGTGGCGCCATCTAGTTCAAGCAAGTGATTTCATCGTTTCGCATTATACTTTTCAAATCTCATTCATTCGCGGGCGGTCGATGGCGCAGTCACGCGCTGCATGCTCGACGCACGCTCCCAGCCGGCACAGGTGCTGGTTGCGCGTGCGCGGCTGCAAATCGATCCTGCAGCTGGATCCCGCCGGCCGCCCAATTTCGCGCGAGAACGCGCTCGGCCATCGCCTGGCCTACCAGTACGACCGCCACGGTCGCCTTTCCACGCTGACCAACGAGAACGGTGCGCTGTACCGCTTCGGCTGGGACGCCGCCGACCGGCTGATCAGCGAACAGGGCTTCGACGCACGACGCATCGACTACCGCTACAACGCCGCCGGTGAGCTGATCGAATCCGCCGACGGCGTGCCCTATGGTGCGGAGTGGATGGCGCCGTGCGCGCCCGGCGTGCTGCGCAGCCACTACCAGCGCGATGCCATGGGCCGACTGCTGGAGAAGGTCGCGGTGCGGCCTGCCGAGGGCGCAGGCACCCGCACCACCCGCGCCCGCTACGCCTACAGCCGCTCCGGCCTGCTGGTGCAGGCGCGCAATGCCCAGGCCCGCGTCGAGCTGGCCTACACGCCCACCGGCCGACTCGCCCACGAGACCACCCACACCCGCGACGGCCGCGAGTTCCGCATCAGCCACCGCTACGACGGCCTCGGCAATCGCGTCGAGACCGTGCTGCCCGATGGCCGTGTGCTCAAGCCCGAGCTGTACGGCTCCGGCCACGTGTCCAAGCTCCCCAAGTTCCGCCCCCAATCTCGCAAGTGATTGATTTCCCGAGTCCCGGGCTTTCAAAAATGCCACTACAGCCCTACGGCGCCCGCAGGTCTAGGGCCTCGAACAGGCTGAGTTGCTCCGGAGTGGTCTTGCTCACGCCCGAGTAGCTGTGCTCGCCGATGGTGGCGCGGTGCTGCTGGATGCGGCGCAGCAGCTCCAGCGCTGTGCTTGGGCTGTGCGGGCTGCCGCTGGCTTTCAAGCGTTGGCGCATCACCCGATACAGCAGCAGCGCCAGAAAGCAGATCAGCCCATGCGCGCGAATGCGCTCGGGCAACCGGTGGTAGACCGGCGCGATCTCGATGTCGCTCTTCAGCACGCGAAACCCCCGCTCGATGTCGGCCAGCGCCTTGTAGCGCTCTACAATCTGCTGCGCGGAGAAGTCGGCCACGCTGGTGAGCAGCACGAGCTTGCCGTCGAACAGCTCGGCATGCGCGATCGCCTCGTCATCCAGTTCATAGCTGAAACGATCGGCGTTCAGGTCGATCTTGAAGAAGCGACAGAGTTCGGCCTCGCGCACGGCCTGGTTGAAGCGACTGTAAGCGCCGCGATCACTGGCGCGACGGCCGCGTTCGGTTCGACCGGCATCTTGGGCATCGAGCTTTGCTACCAGCTTCGTCGCAAAGGCTTCGAGCTCGGTGATCCGCTCCTTTCGACGCGCACCTTGCTCAGCCGCACGCACCGGGTCATGCGCCACGACCATGCGGTGCTCGGCGAACCGACCTTCAGCCAAGCCGTCCTTGAACTTCAGACCTTGCAGGGTGCCACCGAGCTCGATGTAGCGCCGCGCCGGAACCGCCAGAATGAACTCCAGCCGGCGGGCGGCCTCATCGGCGATGCGCTTGATCTCGGCCACGTTGTCGAGACTGAGCAGCCCGCGATCTGCCACCAGAATCACCCGCTGCACATCGAAGCGCTTCAGCACCTTTTCCAGCATCGACTGCAGGGTCTTGGTCTCAGCGACGTTGCCCGGATGCACGACATGCATCAGCGGCAGGCCCTCGGCTGACTGCACCACGCCCAGCACGAACTGCCGCGCGATGCCGCCGGTTTCCTTGTTCATGCCGTAACGGCGCAGATCATTCTGCACCTCGCCCTCGCCGTGGATACGTATGGTCGTGAGGTCGTAGAACACCACCGATAACTGCTGATCCAGCATCGGCCGCAGCAGCTCTGCCACGCGATCTTCGACGGCCTCGGAGTGCTCGGCCAACGCGTCCATGCAGCGCAGCAGATGATCGTGGCTGGGCTTCTCGGAAACGCCTGGCATCGCCACGGTGTCTAGCCACTCCAGGCAGCCGAGCTTGGAATCCGGCGCACACAGCCGGTTGAACACCATGGTGCGCACCAGCGCCTCGGCATCGAAGGCCCGACGCGAGGAGCGAAGCGCGCGTCGAAGAGCGTCACCTAGGCCGAGCTCACTCCACAGCTGATGCAAGGCGAACAGATCGCCATAGGCCAAGGCGCTGTCGTACTCGACCTTGGGGGCCGGCGCCGCGGACCGACCGAGCGCTCGGTTCAAACCATTGATCAGCGGATCGAGGTCCTTGTCCTGCAGTTGATCCAGACGACCGAGATTGGCGACGACGCGCTGCCGCACCGAGCCGTCCTGACGGAAGGACTCGACGATCTGCAGGTAGGTGCGTCCCCCTACGTGTCAACCTGCAACCCAACAGTTCTCTTCGGCTTTTATCGATAACAATTGCCGGGCCCTACGTGTCAACCTGCAACCCAACAGTTCTCCTCGGCTTTTATCGATAACAAT